>ULUO01067644.1_pt1 | contig 14191 bp, 12 predicted proteins | sample 1958611 | NCBI WGS metagenome assembly ULUO01 (sample SAMEA4835762, study PRJEB28245) | human gut metagenome | biome: gut microbiome; material: fecal sample | place: Denmark | collected 2008
GCGCGTGTGGCGGAGAGGACGCCTTCCTCGTAGCGCTCGACATGGAAGATGGACTTGCCGTAAGCGGCATCGGCCATGGCAGCGATCATCCGGCTGACCCAGTAAAAGCTCTCGGTGGAGACTTCGCCGGTGGTGCAGGCGAGGTAGGCCGGGGTGGTGTCCACATTGGCATAGAACGGCACCATCGTGTTGAAGGCATTGGACGCATAGGCGATCCACTCCACCGTGCGGAACTCCTCCGGCAGATCCGGGCGCATCTGGGTCAGCGCCATGAAGCTGTTGCGGTTGATGCCGATCGTACGGTAGGCACCCTTGCTCTTCGGGTCGCCATAGGCGGCATACGGGTCATACGGGGTGCCCTGATAGTGCGAAGACAGCAGGTATTTCACGTCTTCCGGTGTGATCTTCCGCTCCGGGACCATGCACCAGGGCAGGTCGTCCGAATGCGGGGTATAGTCTGCATCGGGGCCTTCCCAAACCCAGGTGTTGGGGTTCAGATGCCGCAGCATGAACCAGGCACGCGGTGTGTTATACACATGGTCAGCATCGTCGTGGCTGCCGAAGGCATCGCGTGGGTTGAAGCTGCCGTCCAGCGAGAGGTCAAGGTGGTGCTTGTCCACAAAGGCCTTCAGGTCATCCGAACACATGTAGTTTTCCTGTGCGCCGCAGGCGTCGGCAAAGTCGAAACTGTCGATGCCGAGCTGGTTGGGCATCACGACATAGCTGTCGTCCGGCACACGGCGGGCCATCCAGTGGTGGCCGCCGATGGTCTCCAGCCACCAGATCTCGTTCACATCCTGAAACGCGATGCCGTTCATCTCATAGGTGCCGTACGTCCGGAGCAGCTCGCCCAGGCGCACCACACCCTCGCGGGCCGTGCGGATATAGGGCAGCACGAGGCAGACGATGTCCTCCTCGCCAATGCCGCCAGGCACTTCCGGCCGTTCCCCCTTGGCGGGCTGATACACCACCAACGGGTCTGCGCCCAGAACGCGCGGGTTGGACGTGATGGTCTCGGTGGCCGTCATGCCCACATGGGCCGCATTGACACCCGCTGCCGCCCAGATTCCCTCGCCTTCCACCGCGTTGGGCATGGCCGTCATCCGCAGCGCATGGCCGGGCAGCGGCACCTCCACATGGGAGATCACCGACCGATAGACGGCCGGGTGCTCCTCCGGCTGCACGACCACGAACTTTTTGGCCGTGAAATGCCCCGAACCCGAATCGTCGTTGCGGGCGACCATGGTGGAGCCATCGTATGATGCGTTTTTGCCGACTAAGATTGTAGTACAAGCCATTGCTCTGTCCTCCGAAATTGTTTCCTTGTCTTTTCGGTTTGCCGAGACTATTGTAAGCCTTTTTGGGGGAAAAGGCAAGATTTTTTGAGAAGGGAGCGTGGAAGTACGATTTATGGGACACAACAGAATTTATACTGAAATTATAGGAAGGATGCCAATTGACAACAACTTCCATTTCTCGTATGGTAACGGTATCATATCGTTCAGGAGGAATTTCTTATGAAGCTGCTCGCGCACATCAGTGATGACAAGACCCGCACTCAGACCATCGAAGAACACCTGACCAGCACGGCTGCACTGGCCGGAACCTTTGCCGCAGCGTTTGGCGCACAAGCAGAAGCAGCGTATACCGCCCTGCTTCATGACATCGGAAAATATAGCGCTGGTTTCCAGCAACGCTTGCAGGGCGGCCCGCCCGTTGACCACTCCACTGCTGGAGCCAAGGCCGCGATCCAGGACGGAAACATTCCCGCCGCGCTGGCCATTGCCGGACACCACAGTGGCATCCCCGACCTCGGAAATCCGCATGACACTGCCGACGAAAGCACGTTGGTCGGCCGCTCCAAGCGGCGGATCGAAGATTGCTCCCAGTGGAAACAGGAGATCTCCCCTGCCAAAGCCGCTCTGCCGCCGTGGCTGCTCCGCCAGCCGGACAACCTGACCATGGCCTTTTTCACCCGGATGCTCTACTCCAGCCTGGTCGATGCCGATTTCATCGACACCGAGACCTTCATGGACGGTAAAGCAGCCCCGCGTGGGATGGGGGAACCTCTTTCCGCTCTGCTGGAAAAAGTCCGGGCACAGGCCAAACGCTACCTTGACAGCCCTGCCGCTTCCCCTGTCGCGCAGGAGCGGAACAAAGTACTGCGGGCCTGCATGGAACAGGGCACTCATGCACCACAGGGGCTTTATACGCTCACAGTTCCCACGGGCGGCGGCAAAACCTTCGCGTCCCTCGCCTTTGCGCTGGAACATGCTGTGGCACAAAAGCCGCAGATGGAGCGCATCATTTACGTCATCCCCTACACTTCCATTATCGACCAGACGGCGCAGACGTTCGCAGATCTTTTGGGAGAAGACAATGTGCTGGCCCACTTTTCCGGTGTAGACTACAAGCTGACCGAAAAAGACGACCTGACACCTGCTCAGTACCGGAAACTGCTTTCCAGTGAAAACTGGGACGCTCCCATCGTGGTGACGACCGCTGTGCAGTTCTTCGAATCCCTCTACGCCAACCGCAGCAGTCGGTGCCGCAAACTGCACAACATTGCCAACAGCGTCATTCTTTTTGATGAAGCACAGACATTCCCTACCGATTACCTGAAGCCCTGCGTTTCCGCCATCGCACAGCTGGTCCAGCACTACCACACTACCGCCGTTCTCTGCACCGCAACGCAGCCCGCCTTGACGCCGCTGCTTCAGGAGCTTGCCCCCGGCCTGACCGCAAAAGAACTCAGCCCCGACCCGGCTCACCTCTATGAAGTCCTTCGCCGCGTGACCCGGCAAGATTTGGGCATCCTCTCCGCTGAGGCCCTCTGCGCACAGCTTTCGTCTGCCGAACAGGTGCTCTGTGTGGTCAACCGGCGCAAGACCGCCCAGGATCTGTTTGCACAGCTCCCCGCCGAAGGCAGCTACTGCCTGACCACCTTCCTCTGTGCCGCTGACCGCCGCCGACAGTTGGACGAGATCCGTCAACGGCTCAAGGCAGGGCTTCCCTGCCGGGTCGTCTCCACCTCTTTGATTGAAGCAGGCGTCGATGTGGACTTTCCGCTCGCCTACCGTGAAGCCGCGGGGCTGGATTCCCTGCTTCAGACCGCCGGGCGCTGCAACCGAGAGGGCAGACGTGACCCGAAAAAAAGCATCGTTGCTTCTTTCCAGCTGGAAGGTCTGGCACCGCTCCCCATGCTTTCGCAGAATGTCAACGCCATGAATGCCACCGAGCGGGCCTACGATCTGCTCGACACACCGGATGCCATTCACAGCTATTTTGAATCCTTCTATCGCACCCATGCAACGCTTGACAAACAGAACATTCTGGACGCTTTTCAGCATGGTATCAAGGGATGTCAGTTTCCCTTTGCACAGGTTGCCGGAAAGTTCCACCTCATTGATAACCACACTTACACGATCTATCTTCCCATTGAGGAAGGTGCCGACCTCTGCGCATCGCTTCGCGGCGGACACATCAGCCGTGCTCAGCTCCGCCGCCTGGGCATTTACAGCGTAGAATGCTATGAAAAGCAGTTCCGTTCGCTGGACGCCGCCGGTGCATTGGAACGTTCTCCGGATTTCCCCGACGACTCCGCCATCCTCACTGATCCAGACTTGTACAGCCGCAAGACCGGCCTTTCGATGGAGATCGAAGAAGGCAGGGCGATCATCCTCTGAAATGGAAAAAGCAGCAGAGCACACGACTCCACTGCTTTTCCCTCATTGCTTGAAACAACATCCAACAATTTCAATCCACATTCGTTTTTCTCCGAATGACTCCTTTATTATAGGTTGAATTTGGATTTTATACAAGTAGCATCTTGCATTTCGCAAAAAGTGTGTTATACTAAAGCCACAAGGAGTTTTTGAAATAACATACAACAGAAGTCAGTAGTAAAGAGGTGGTTGCAATGGGTAAATTCGATGTTCGCCTGAAAGTCCGACAACCGTTTGAAAGGAGGTGATGCGCATGTCCATGCGCATTGAAGTCTGGGGACCCTATGGATGCTTCTCCCGGCCCGAAATGAAGACTGAACGTGTCAGTTACGACATCATCACGCCGTCGGCCGCAAGAGGGCTCGTTGAAGCGATCTACTGGCACCCTGGCCTGAAGTACCACATTGACCGCATCTACTTGTTGAGTCCCATCCAGTTCACCAACATCCGGCGAAACGAGGTCCGCTCCACCCTGCTGGCTTCCGCAGCACTATCTGCCGCCAAGGGAGGAACGCCGCCGGTGCTCTACACCAGCCAGGACATCCAGCAGCGCGCCGCTATGGTCCTGCAGAACGTCCACTATGTCATCGAGTGTCACTTCACCATGACCGACAAGGCAGCCCCCGGCGACAACCCCGGAAAATTCCAGGATATCCTTCGCCGCCGTTTGAGCAAAGGCCAGTGCTATCATCAGCCCTGCTTTGGCTGCCGCGAGTTCCCTGCCAACTTCCGGGAGTGGCCCGGCGGCGACATTCCTGCACTGGAAGAAGCCACGCAGGACCTCGGATTCATGCTGTATGATCTGGATTATTCTGACCCGGCCAACATCCGCTCGCAGTTCTTCCGGGCAAAGCTGGTCAACGGGGTCATGGATTGCCGGGATGTGGAGGTGTTCACATGATCTTACAGGCATTGACTGCTTATTATGAGCAGCTGCTCCGCACCGGACAGATCTCAGCCCCCGGCTGGGAGAATCAGTTCAAGGTCAGCTACTGGCTCCGCATCAACGCGGAAGGCCAGCTCATCGACCTCGTGGACTGCCGCCAGATGGTTCCGCGCGGTAAAAAAGAAGTGCTCGCCCCGCGGGAAATGGCAGTTCCTGCCCATGTCAAACGAGCTTCCGGCATTGCTGCAAATTTTCTGTGCGACAATTCCACCTATCTGCTGGGTGCAGACGAAAAAGGCAAGCCGGAGCGCTCCATCCAGTGCTTCGAAGCCTGTGCAAAGCTGCACCATGCCATTCTGGATGGGGTTGATTCCCCTGCGGCCAGAGCGGTCCTTGCGTTTTTTGACCATTGGAAGCCCGAAGAGGCATCGGCCCACCCGTTACTGGCTGACCGCTGGAAGGACATCACCGGAAACGCCAACCTTCTGTTCGACTATGAAGGGCCGGAGGGCAGCATCCTGTCCACTGAAGATGAAGCGATCCGAGCGGCATGGCAGCAGCACTACAGCAGCGCTTCGCCCGACACTCCGCTGGTCCAGTGTCTCGTGACCGGCCAGCAGGCCCCAGCCGCCCGGCTGCATCCTTCCATCAAGGGTGTTCCCGGCGCACAGAGCTCCGGAGCCGCGCTCGTTTCCTTCAACGCCCCAGCATTTTGTTCCTATGGGCACGAGCAGGGCGAGAATGCCCCTGTCAGCGAATATGCCGCCTTTGCTTACACCACTGCATTGAACACGCTGCTTGCCGACCGGGATCATTGCCGTATCCTCGGCGATACCGCTGTGGTCTGCTGGGCCGAAAACGCGTCCCCCAGCTATTCCTCCCTCGGCATGATGGCCATGTTCGGCATCCCGGAAAACCATGGTCTTACCGAAGACGACCTGAGCAAAGCGCTGGACAGCCTTGCCAAAGGGCAACCCTGCAGCTGGATGGGCGAAGATCTGCAGCCCGGCCAGCACTTTTATGTGCTGGGGCTCTCGCCCAACGCGGCACGTATTTCGGTACGCTTTTTCTACCGTGATACGATGGGCAAATTTGCCGCACACTTGCAGCAGCATGCGAAAGCACTGGAGATCGACCGTCCTCCTTACGACCAGGAACCACTTATCTCCATTTCAAAAATCGTCCGCGAAACATTAAACTTCAAAGAGCGCAATCCCAAACCATCCCCCCAGCTTTCTGGTGCGCTTCTGCGAGCCGCCCTTACAGGAGCCCCTTATCCTTCCACCCTCCTTCACAGCATTGCTTCCAGAATCCACGCTGACCAGAAAGTCACCCCAAATCGTGCCGCCATTCTGAAAGCGTATTATCTGAGGAACGCATCCACTCTTTCAAATCACAAGGAGATTTTGGACATGAAGTTAAACGATGATTCGAATTACTGCCCTTACGTACTCGGCCGCCTGTTTGCCACGTTAGAGCATATTCAAAGTGACGCCAATTCCGAAATCAACACAACGATTCGGGACCGTTACTTTAATGCCGCCTGCGAAACCCCCGAAGTTGTTTTTCCCACGTTGATCAATCTCGCACAAAAGCATCTGAAGAAGCTGACACCTGCACAACAAATCAATTACAATAAGCTTCTGACGCACCTTTTCTCCAAAATCGATGAAACCTTACCTGCACACACCACACTTCCCGAACAGGGCGCTTTCCAAATCGGCTACTATCATCAGATGCGAAAGTTTTACACCAAAAAGGATAAGGAGGACTAATTATGTCTGAACCCATCAAAAATCGTTACGACTTTGTTGTTCTATTCGACGTTGAGAACGGAAATCCGAACGGCGATCCCGATGCAGATAACATGCCTCGCATGGACCCCGAAACGGGTTACGGCATCGTGACCGACGTCTGCTTGAAGAGAAAGATTCGGAACTACGTCCAGACCGTAAAAGAAGATGCGCCCGGTTATCGGATTTATGTGAAGGACAGTGTTACGCTGAATCGAAGCGACCTGACCGCTGGCGATGAACTCGGCATCCACGATGATTTGGTTTCCATCCAAAAGGCCAGCACCAAAGAAGCCAAAGCAGTTGCTTCCAAGCTCAAATCTAAAGACCCGGATATCGACATCAAAATCCGCAACTTCATGTGTTCCGACTTTTATGATATCCGCACCTTTGGCGCTGTTATGACCACCTTTGTGAAGGGCGCACTCAACTGCGGCCAGGTTCGTGGTCCAGTTCAGTTCGGCTTTGCACATTCCATCGACCCCATTGAGCCCCGCAACATCACGCTTACTCGTGTGGCAATCACAAAAGAATCAGATGCGGAAAACAAAGATACCGAGTTCGGTCATAAGCACATCGTCCCCTATGCCCTCTACCGTGCAGAAGGTTATGTTTCCGCCAATCTCGCCCGCAAGACCACCGGCTTTTCGGAAGATGACCTGCAGCTGCTGTGGGAGGCCATCCTGAACATGTTCGAGAACGATCACAGCGCTGCGCGCGGTAAAATGGCCGTGCGGGAACTCATCGTCTTCAAGCATTCTTCGGAGCTTGGCAACGCCCCCGCATACAAGCTGTTCGATGCCGTAACCGTCCAACGCAGAGACCCCACCACCCCGGCGCGCAGCTACCGCGATTACACTGTCACCGTATCCGACGCCCTTCCGGAAGGAGTCACCTGCGAGAGGATGTCCTGATGTCCGCCCCGGACGATTACCTGTTGATGTCCGGCATCCAGCATTTTTGCTTCTGCCGCCGTCAGTGGGCGCTCATCCACCTCGAACAGCAATGGTCTGAGAACCTTCGCACTGCAGAGGGGCGGCTGGAACATACCCGCTGCCATGACACCGCGCAGACCGAGCGGCGGGGCGATCTGCTCATCACGCGGGGGATGAAGGTCGTCAGCCACCGCCTGCGGCTCAGCGGAGACTGCGACGTTGTGGAATTCCGGGCGGACCCGGAGGGCATCCCGCTGCAGCACACCGAAGGCCGCTGGCGGCCCATGCCGGTGGAGTACAAACATGGCCGCGCCAAAGAGAACGACGCCGACCGGCTGCAGCTCTGTGCGCAGGCCATGGCTCTGGAAGAGATGCTGGCCTGTGATATCCCGCAGGCCGCGCTCTTCTATGAGGAAACACGACGGCGGGAACTCGTCCCGCTGACGGACGCGCTGCGCCAAAAAACGCAGGCCATGGCCGACGAGATGAACCAGTATTTCGCCCGCGGCTACACGCCAAAAGTCAAGCCGGGAACCTTCTGCAACGCCTGCTCCCTCAAAGAGCTTTGCCTGCCCGCACTGTACAAACGCGCCGACCCCAGGGCCTACCTGAAAGCCTATCTGGACGAAGTGCAAGCGGAGGACACGCCATGAGACAGCTTTTGACCCAGCTTTACGTCACTTCGGAAGACGCCTATCTTTCGCTCGACGGCGAAAATGTCGTGGTCAGCCGCCAGAAGACCGAGATCGGACGGGTCCCGCTCCACACGCTGGAAGGGATCGTCTGCTTCAGCCGCTCCGGTGCCAGTCCGGCACTCATGGGCAAATGCGCGGCCAAGGGCATCGACCTCTGCTTTTTCAGCCCCTACGGCCAGTTTTTGGCACGCACCGTCGGCGAAGAGCGCGGCAATGTCCTGCTGCGGCAGACCCAGTACCGCATCTCCGACAGCGAAGCGCTGAGCTGCCGCTATGCGCGGTACTTCATCCTTGGCAAAGTTTACAACGCCCGCTGGGTACTGGAACGCGCCACCCGCGACCACCCGCAGCGCGTACCCGTAGAGGAATTCAAACGCACGAGTGCCCAGCTTGCGGCGGCGCTCCCGCTCATCGAGCAGTGCGACGATCTTGACCAGCTGCGCGGTCTGGAAGGGGAAGCAGCGCAGCGCTACTTTGACTGCTTCGACTCCCTCATTTTACAGCAGCATGAAGCGTTTCCGTTCGTGTCCCGAAACCGTCGGCCTCCGCTGGACAATGTGAATGCTCTGCTCTCCTTTGCCTATTCTCTGCTGGCCCGCGACTGCGCTTCCGCACTGAGCAGCGTCGGGCTGGACCCGTATGTCGGCTTCCTGCACCGCGCCCGTCCCGGACGCCGCAGTCTGGCGCTGGACCTTATGGAAGAGCTTCGCGCCGTTTACGCAGACCGGTTCGTGCTGTCCTGCATCAACCAGAAACTGCTGACAGCGAAGCACTTTCAGAAACAGGAGAATGGTACTGTCCTCCTGACCGACGATGGCCGCCGCGCGTTTCTCAAAGCCTGGCAGACCAAAAAGCAGGAGCAGATCACCCATCCCTTCCTGAAAGAGAAACTGCCCTGGGGACTGGTGCCTTACGTGCAGGCGCTCCTTCTGGCGCGGACTCTGCGCGGTGATCTGGAACCGTATCCGCCGTTCTTCTGGAAGTGAGGCTCGTCTATGCTGGTCCTGATCACCTACGATGTCAACACCGAGACCGCTGCTGGGCGCAAACGCCTGCGCAAAGTCGCCAAAAAGTGCGTGGACCACGGGCAGCGGGTGCAGAATTCTGTCTTCGAGTGCCTGCTGGACGCCGCACAGTTTGCTGTTCTGAAGTCCGAGCTTTCCGCCCTCATCGACCCCGATCTGGACAGTCTGCGGTTTTATCAACTGGGCAACAACTATAAGACCAAGGTCGAGCACATCGGGGTGCATCCCCTGTTTGAATCCGGAGACGTGCTGATCTTCTAGCCTGTTCCCTCGGTGCGAATGGAAAGCGCTCACCCTTTTTCCGTCTCCTTCGCACCATGTTTTTAAGCCGTTCTGTGCAGATTGCGGCTCTTTTTTCGGATGTTTTTGGACAAGCTCTTCCAAATCTGTGCAGATCGTTTTACAATGAAACAAAAGCGGAGATGTTTTTCTCCGTTTTTGCTGTCGCCCTCCTCGCGGAGGGCGTGGATAGAAATTATCCCCATTGTTCGGACATTGCATTTGCAACACGTCGCCCTCCTCGCGGAGGGCGTGGATAGAAATCGTTTTGGCAGTAGGCCGTGGCCATTGCCTTTTGGGTCGCCCTCCTCGCGGAGGGCGTGGATAGAAATTCGGTGGCAAGGCCATAGAGGATTGCCATGTTTCCGTCGCCCTCCTCGCGGAGGGCGTGGATAGAAATAAACTCGCAGATCACATTCCACGCATTTTGAATGTCGCCCTCCTCGCGGAGGGCGTGGATAGAAATCTGATGAATGGTGATGTGTTTGCGGCGGTGCAGGTCGCCCTCCTCGCGGAGGGCGTGGATAGAAATGCCAGATCTCCGATACCCGCGATCTTGCCGGTAAACGTCGCCCTCCTCGCGGAGGGCGTGGATAGAAATCGCAATGCACCATACCGTGTGGGAAATGCAGGAAGTCGCCCTCCTCGCGGAGGGCGTGGATAGAAATAAGTCGAAGCACATCGGCATGGTACAGCGTCAGCGTCGCCCTCCTCGCGGAGGGCGTGGATAGAAATCTCTTCCCGCTCTCGATCAGGGCGATGGAGTTTTGGTCGCCCTCCTCGCGGAGGGCGTGGATAGAAATTTTTTGCCCTCCAGAACGTAGTCTTGGATGATGTGTCGCCCTCCTCGCGGAGGGCGTGGATAGAAATATCGGGAGCATACAGGCGGAGCCTCTCCTAGGTGGGTCGCCCTCCTCGCGGAGGGCGTGGATAGAAATTCTGAGCTGCAAACCGGTCGCGGAGAGATAAAGAGTCGCCCTCCTCGCGGAGGGCGTGGATAGAAATAGCAAACTGTTTCAGCCTCTCGTGAAAAGCTGTGTGTCGCCCTCCTCGCGGAGGGCGTGGATAGAAATAGGCTGGACGCTCAGCATGACTGCTCTCATCACTGTCGCCCTCCTCGCGGAGGGCGTGGATAGAAATAGAAATCCGATGGGCTCAAGCTCCCCGCGCAGCAGTCGCCCTCCTCGCGGAGGGCGTGGATAGAAATATCGACAACCTGGGCAGTATTTTTGACAGCAGCGGTCGCCCTCCTCGCGGAGGGCGTGGATAGAAATTTCCCACGGGACTCTTCGGGTTTCTCTGGTAAGCGTCGCCCTCCTCGCGGAGGGCGTGGATAGAAATTCAAAGATGCCGTCTCGCCACGTTGACTCGTAGGTCGCCCTCCTCGCGGAGGGCGTGGATAGAAATATGCTGCCGTAGATGTCCACCATATCGGGGATGGGTCGCCCTCCTCGCGGAGGGCGTGGATAGAAATTTTGTAGGTCATCTCAAATCCTCCGGGGCGTTGGTCGCCCTCCTCGCGGAGGGCGTGGATAGAAATCATCGTCAGGGTCATCTTTGCCTTGACGATCTCGTCGCCCTCCTCGCGGAGGGCGTGGATAGAAATCATTTGAGAGTGGTCTCCTTGCCGCAATCGCCGGTCGCCCTCCTCGCGGAGGGCGTGGATAGAAATAGAAACCCATTATCCCGCCGCTGGTCTGGAACAAAGGTCGCCCTCCTCGCGGAGGGCGTGGATAGAAATATCAGCGGTACTCCTTTCCTGTGGCCTTGTCCTTGAGTCGCCCTCCTCGCGGAGGGCGTGGATAGAAATTTTTATGTCGCCGTTACATCCAGATCGTCCGGGTGGTCGCCCTCCTCGCGGAGGGCGTGGATAGAAATGAGAGATGACCCACGAGAACCTGATCGCCGATTTGTCGCCCTCCTCACGGAGGGCGTGGATAGAAATTTGAGACGCTGCAACCCCTTGCCAGCTGGGTCAAGGGTCGCCCTCCTCACGGAGGGCGTGGATAGAAATGTCATATTTTAGCGGTAAGAGCTACATCACGCAAAGTCGCCCTCCTCACGGAGGGCGTGGATAGAAATTTTCGGCCAGACGGCGCAGACGGAGGTGGGGGCTGTCGCCCTCCTCGCGGAGGGCGTGGATAGAAATGTCCTGACCATGCCGCTCCCTGAGCGGTAAATAGTCGCCCTCCTCGCGGAGGGCGTGGATAGAAATTGAATACACAAAACGCCACGCAGGGGCTTTCTGTGGTCGCCCTCCTCGCGGAGGGCGTGGATAGAAATTGCGTATACGTGATGGTCAATGGCAAAAAGCAGAAGTCGCCCTCCTCGCGGAGGGCGTGGATAGAAATTACAAACTTTGCCCATGTAAAGCAATAATCTCCATGTCGCCCTCCTTGCGGAGGGCGTGGATAGAAATTGCGTTATGCTATCCCACCGCCGTATGCGATGGGCGTCGCCCTCCTTGCGGAGGGCGTGGATAGAAATTGATCGCGTTTCCCGCGGCTCTTGCATCCGCCGCGTCGCCCTCCTTGCGGAGGGCGTGGATAGAAATTTGTTGGCCAGCAGCATGCTCATGTTGCTGGGTGGTCGCCCTCCTTGCGGAGGGCGTGGATAGAAATATCAGCGACTCTCATCGTTTCCGTGTGCTTATATGCGGTCGCCCTCCTCACGGAGGGCGTGGATAGAAATCGCGCTGTTGCCCAGCGCCCGCAGCATCACGCCGTCGCCCTCCTCACGGAGGGCGTGGATAGAAATTCAGTTTTGCGGACTTGACAAAAACCGCTTTTGTTGTCGCCCTCCTCACGGAGGGCGTGGATAGAAATTCCGCGGTGGAGATGTCCTCTTGTAAGTAATCGAGTCGCCCTCCTCACGGAGGGCGTGGATAGAAATATATCATCATCGAGCTCGCCTTGCCCGGCGGGCTGTCGCCCTCCTCACGGAGGGCGTGGATAGAAATTTGAGAGCCTTGCGCTCATCTTCGAGGTCGTGCCAGTCGCCCTCCTCGCGGAGGGCGTGGATAGAAATGAGTAGCGGTTGATAAGCCGCTCCACGATGTCGGTCGCCCTCCTCGCGGAGGGCGTGGATAGAAATTCTCCCTTTGCAGCCCTGCGGGGTTATGATGAGCAGTCGCCCTCCTCGCGGAGGGCGTGGATAGAAATTCCTTGCCCCAGCTAACAGCGTATTCTGCCCTGCATCCCAGCATCGTCAACCTTTCCCCCATTGGCCTCATTGTGCGCGGTGCAAAACAAAAGCAAAAGGCGGCATGACCCGTTGTATGGGCCACACCGCCTTTTGCTTCAAGGCTCGTTTGCCTGCAGCACACAGGCACAATACCCCGGTTCGGGCTGATAGCAGTGGATGGTCAGGTATTTGTCCACTTCCGGGCTGTAATCGTGGAGGGTATGCTTCGTACCGTTCAGCGCCACATCTGCATAGGACACCAGCCACTTTTTGTCCCCATTGGGGAACACCTTGTAAAACGAGCGGTCCAGCATTTCCTCCACCGGCACACCTTCGATATTGGCCATTTCCGCATTGCAATAGCGGAAGATGAAATCCACGCCGTGTCCATCTTCATTGAAGACCAGCTCGATGACACAGAACGCCAGCGGCATATCGTCCAGCAGGCTGCATTTTTCCAGCAGGCTCATGCTCATGGGGCGAGGCTTCGTGTCGGACAGCCCGATCTCCATGCGCAGGCGGCGGTGGCTGCTCAGGCCGCGCTTGCGTCCTTGAAACGTGCGGCCGTCCGACATGGTATAAACGCCATCGTTGCCGATGTTTACGATCTGGCTACGGTTCACTGCGATTCCCTTGCTGATGTTCAGGAACTGATCTTCCGGCAGAACAGACAGGACGCCGTGCATCGGCGCATACAGCGCGGCTTCCCCGCCGTCCATGCGGTGAAGGACCGTTTTCCGGTCGCTGCGGTAAAGATATAAAATTTTTTCCGGGCAGAGATCGTGTTTTTGCATCCATCTATTCAGGTCGCTCATTGCAGTGCTCCTTTGTCAGTTGATGACTTTAGTATAACATACTGCCGTGCGGCCGACAAGGAGGATTCGTGAAAAAGCGCAATTCAATGGAGCTTTCAACAATAATCCGAGGCATTTTTTGTTAAAACTCACGTTTTTGCGTGTCTCGCATAGAAACCATTGACTTTTCAGCATTCTTTTCGTATGATGAACGCAGAACACCGAATGGTTTTTCCCATAAAGCGCATACGCATAAAGCAAAAAGCATAACAGGAGGTTTCATGTTATGAAAATGACCCGCCGAGGATTTCTGAACATTTCCACTGCGGCTGCGGTGGTCTGCGCAGCTACACTTTTGCCCGTAGAGAAAGCCGCCGCAGCACAGCAGACGATGGCGGCGCAGGAACTTCTGGAACAGGCGTATCTGTACGCCTTTCCACTGGTTCTGATGGATGCGACCCGAAAGGTTTCAACCAACACAGAAACACCGAACGATACCCGTGCGCCGATCAACCAGTTCATCCATGCGAAAAAGCTGGCAGACGCCGCATCTCGCGCAGTCGTCACGCCGAATGTGGATACCATCTATACGCAGGCATTTCTCGATGTCAGCGCAGAACCGATGCTTTACGGTGTACCGCAGACGGACCGATTTTTCAATGTACAGGTGCTGGATGCGTGGACAAATACCGTTGCAGTGCTGGAAGCACCGGGCCTTTACGCGATCACCCGCTCGGACTGGCAGGGCAAACTGCCGGAAGGGGTGCAGCGGATCAATGTGCCGACCAATATGGTCTAGACCATTGCCCGCATCGTGCTCTCCGGGCAGGAGGAACTGCCCAACGTCCGGGCTATTCAGGATAAGATGCAGCTGAT
>ULUO01002880.1_pt1 | contig 14106 bp, 10 predicted proteins | sample 1958611 | NCBI WGS metagenome assembly ULUO01 (sample SAMEA4835762, study PRJEB28245) | human gut metagenome | biome: gut microbiome; material: fecal sample | place: Denmark | collected 2008
GTTTTCCTTTTTGTCGCCCTTGTAACGATAAAAACCAAGTAACATGGGAGGCGACTGCGAAGGGGTCAAGGTGGCGACCGCAGACATTCGTCTGTTTCCATTGCCCCCTTGTCGCGTCCGCAGACGCGAAACCCTCTGCACAGCATCGAATTGCATGTAGAAATAACAATATTGCACATTACGCAAACAGCCCTCTGACGCAAGCATCCTGCGCCAGAGGGCTGTTGTTATTTACTGATGCACAACCACGGTATACGGCTTCGTGGAGTCCGTTTCGACCTGCGCCTGACCGTCCTTCATCGTCACGGTGAAGGTCGCGGCGACGTTGCCCTTCGTGTCGGGGATTTCAACCGTCTCGCTCTCGCCGTCCGCCAGCTGGTAGACGTGCAGCTCCACGCCGTCCAGATAGTCGTAATCCGGGCGGTCGTCATGCGCGCCCAGCGGCAGCACCGTGCCGGGGCGCACCATCAGCGGCAGGGACATGAAGTCGTGAATCTCCGTCTGCCAGTGGCCGCCCTCGACTTTGCCGCCATCCAGCAGGGACGTCCACGTTCCGTCGGGCAGATAATACTGCACCTCGCCGTCCTTGCGGAAAATCGGCGCGACAAGCAGCGAATCGCCCAGCATGTACTGGCGGTCAAGCATATCGCACGCCGGGTCATCCGGGAACTCCAGCATCATCGGGCGCATCATCGGCACGCCGTGTTCGTGCGCCTCCACCGCCTTGCCGTACAGATAAGGCATCAGGCGGCACTTGAGCTTGGTGAACTTGCGGCAGACATCAACACTCTCCTCGTCAAACAGCCACGGCACGCGGTAGCTGGTCGAGCCGTGCAGGCGGCTGTGGGAGGACAAGAGACCAAACTGCACCCAGCGCTTGTAAACATCCGCCGGCGCGGTGGACTCAAAGCCGGAAATATCGTGGCTCCAGTAGCCGAAGCCGCTGTGGCTCATGGACAGACCCGCGCGCAGCGTTTCCGCCATCGAGATGTAGGTCGCGGAGTTATCGCCGCCCCAATGCACCGGGAACTGCTGACCGCCGACCGTCGCGCTGCGGGCGAACAGAATCGCTTCCCCTTCGCCCTTGCGATCCTTCACAACGTCAAAGACGACCTTGTTGTACAGGTAGGTGTAATAGTTGTGCATATAGACCGGGTCGCTGCCGTCAAACCACCGGATGTCGCGCACCGGGATGCGCTCACCGAAGTCGGTCTTGAAGCAGTCCACGCCCATGTCCATCAGCTTATAGAGGTAAGAAGCGTACCACTTGCAGGCATCCGGATTGGTGAAATCGACAATCGCCATGCCCGCCTGCCACATGTCGGTCTGGAAGAGGCTTCCGTCGGTCTTTTTCAGCAGGTAGCCATGCTCCATGCCTTCCTTGAACAGCGGCGACGCCTGACCGATGTACGGGTTAATCCAGCAGCAGATGTGCAGCCCCTTCTCGTGGTAACGCTTGAGCATCCCCACCGGGTCGGGGAACGTGTCATGATCCCACTCGAAGTCGCACCAGTTGAAGCCCTTCATCCAGTAGCAGTCGAAGTGGAACACGGACAGCGGAATGTCGCGCTCCGCCATGCCGTTGATGAAGGAGGAAGTCGTCTGTTCGTCGTAATTCGTGGTGAAAGAGGTGGACAGCCACAGACCGAACGACCACGCGGGCACAAGCGCCGGGCGACCCGTCAGCGCGGTGTACAGGTCGAGCGTGTCCTTCGGCGTGCCGCCGTAAATCACGTCGTAGACCATCGTTTCGCCCTCGTGCGAGAACTGGACGCGCTCCACCTTTTCCGTCGCGACTTCAAAGGACACGTCGCTTGCGTTCTCCACCAGCACGCCGTAGCCGCGGTTGGTCATGTAGAACGGGATGTTCTTGTACGCCAGCTCCGACGCCGTGCCACCATCCGCATTCCACATATCAACCGTCTGACCGTTCTTGACGTACGCGCCGAAGCGTTCGCCCAGACCGTAAACGCATTCGCCCACGTCGAGCTGGAGGCTATCGGACATGTAGGACGCGCCGTGCGGCAGAAGCGAACAGGGCGTGCCGTCCTTCTTCAGCGCACGACCCATGCCGCGCCAACCGGACGTCGTCAGGATGCGGTCGCCGACCATATAGTCCACCGCCCAATTGCCGCCCTTGCTCACGCGCGCAGTCAGGTCGCCGGAGGTGAAGTAGGCGTAGTCGTCATCCTCGCGGATTTCGGGCGTCACATTCTCTTCATACGTCGTGAACTTGGGGTCTTTGCGCGGCGTGCCGGCGAAGTGCGTCACCTGCACGCGAATGATGTTCCTGCGCGGCGCGGTGAACACAATGTCGAGCGAGCCGCCGTCGAGAATATCGCCGCGGTGGCGAATCGGGCGGCAGGCGCTGATGATGTGCAGCTCCTTGTCGTTCTTGATGACGCGCACGGTCTGCGTGGCGTAGGACATCACATAGTCCTGCCGGATGACCCAGTAACCTTGCGTAAAACGCATGTTGATGCTCTCCTTTATGATCATATTGATGGCTTTTTCATGCGCACAGGGCGCGGAAACCGCCGTCTCTAGTCCGTGATGATTTTCACCACAACCGGCATGTCGCTTTGGTAATCCCCCAAGTCCACATGCAGGGCTTCGCCGTCGCGCGTCCACGCGACCTGCGCGGGATTGCCCAGCGCCTCCACCTTCCGCACAATGCCGTGCCAGAGCGGCAAGTGGCTCGCGTCCGCCTCGCGCAGAGACCGAATGTGCAGCTTGCCGTCCGCCGGGCACGCCATGCACGCCGCGTAGATGTTTCCGCCGCGGCAGGGGAAGCGGAAGTCCTCGCTGGTGAAGTTGCGGGACGCGCCGTCGGCAAACTGCCCCTCCTGAATCTTCGTCGGGCCTTCCTGATTGATGCGCCACAAGCCTGTGCCGTGGATGCACTCGTCGTTGACGCGCATCCAGTCCGCCAGTTTGTGCAGGATCTCAACGTCTTTGTCCGCCAGCGTGCCGTCCGGCTTCGGGCCGAAATTCAGCAGCAGGCGGCCGTTTTTGCTCACCACGTCCAGCAAGTCCTGCACAATCTCCTGCGGCGCTTTGTAGACCGCCTTGTCCGGCTGCACAGAGTAGCACCAGCTGCCGCGCATGACGGACGTGTCCGACTGCCACAGGAACGGCTTCGCTTCCGCGAACTGCCCGCGCTCAATGTCCGGCACGCCGATGCCGAACGGGAATGCGTCGTGCTTGTAGTTGATAACGCACCCGCCGCGGCTTTCCATCACGTTGAAGTAATACGCGGCAAAGCGCTGCAGGTACGGCTTGACGGCGGAATGCTGAATCCACCAGTCGAAATAGAGGATGCGCGGATGATAGCGGTCGACGATCTCGCAGCAGCGCAGCAGCCAGTCCGTCAGGAACTCATCCGTCGGCATCGGCTCGGAGAACAAGTCCTGATTCTCCCGTTCGGGCATGGCTGGCCATGCGTAGTCGCCCAGATGCATCGGCTGCTTGATGTCGCTGTCAAACTCCTGCCCATGCCCCAGGAACCACCAGTGCTCCACGCGATGGCTCGATGCGCCCAGCGTCATGCCCGCACGCTCCGCCTCCACCAGCAAATCGCCCATGATGTCCCGGTGCGGGCCCATTTCCGCCGCGTTCCAGTGAGACAGCTCGCTCCGGTAGTTCTGGAAGCCGTCGTGATGCTCCGCCACCGGCACGATGTAATCCGCCCCCGCTTCCCGGAACAGCTTCACCCACGCCTGCGGATCGAACGCTTCCATCTTAAACTGCGGAATAAAGTCCTTGAACCCGAAATCCTTCGGCTGCCCGTAATGCTGGCAGTGGTACTCGTATTCCGGCGAACCCTTGATGTACATGTTCCGCGCGTACCAGTCATGATACGCCGGAACAGAAAACACGCCCCAGTGTAGGAAGATACCCAGCCGTTTCTCCCGATACCAGTCCGGCACAGGGTGGGTGCTGAGCGATTCCCACGTCGGGTGATATTTTCCCGCTGCGTTCACCGCGTCGATTTCCTGCAAATAACGCTCCCGATTCATTGCATACTCCTTTCAAGAATGAAAAGAACAATACTATTTTCCACTCAAAGAGTACGACAAACAAGTGAAAAATCCTTGCGCCAAAGCAAAAAAATGTCCGAAAACTTTTCCGAAAATCCGTGCAATCAGCCCAAACGTCTGTTTTTTCTTGACTTCTCAATCGTTTTCGTAAAATTTTCTTCTCTCCCCCGCTTGTCTTTTTTCGCTTTTGCCTGTATCATGAGGGTATTCCACGCACGGTGCCAAAACGATTCACGCCAACAAGGAGGATTCTCCATGCTTTCCAACGAAGCCATCCGCCAGCAGGTGGAAACCCTGCTTTCCCAAATGACACTGGAAGAAAAAGCCGCCCAAATGGTGCAGGTTCCCTACACCGTCGTCGGACGCGAGGAAGCGCTGCGCTGGGCGAAGCTCGGTGCAGGCTCGTTCCTGCACGTTCTGGGCGACGACGCGCGCGAGGTGCAGCAGGCGGCGCTCCATAGCCGTCTGGGCATCCCCGTGCTGTTCGGCATTGACGCCATCCACGGGCATGGGCTGAATGACCACGCCACCATCTTCCCGTCGCAGCTGGCGTGCGCCTGCGCGTGGGATAAGGACATCGCGCGCGAAATGGGCGAAGTGACGGCGCGCGAAGTTGCCACCGACGGGCTGCACTGGACGTTCTCGCCCGTGCTGTGCTTGGGGCGCGACACCCGCTGGGGGCGCGTCGACGAAACCTTCGGCGAAGACCCCTATCTGGCGGGTGAATTAGGCGAAGCGATTGTGCGCGGCTATCAGGGCGACGATTTGTCCGACGGCGAGCATATTCTGGCGTGCGCCAAGCACTACATCGGCTACGGCGAGGCGGTCGGTGCGCGCGATGCCTGTGACACGGAAATGACGTACCGCCGTCTGCGCGAGACGTTCCTGCCGCCGTTCGAGAAGGCGTTCCGGGCAGGGTGCGCAACGGTCATGACGGCGTATGGTTCCATCGACGGCACGCCCTTCACCGCCGACGAGAAGAGCATGAAGGCGATTCTGCGAGGCGACGCGGGCTTTGACGGCTTCAGCGTCACCGACTGGGACAACTGCCATTCGCTTCTGGCCGCCCAGCACGTCGCGGCGGACATGCCCGAAGCGTCCGTGCTGGCTGCCAAGGCAGGCAACGACATGATGATGACCTCCCTCGGCTTCTATGATGCGGCGATTGACGCGGTGCGCTCCGGCAAGCTCGACGAAGCCGTGCTGGACGACGCGGTGCGCCACATCCTGACCGTCAAGTGCCGCATGAATCTGCTGGCGCAGCCGGAGAAGAGCGGGCGTCCGGGGTGCATCGGGTGCGAGGAGCATCAGCAGGCGGCGCTTCGGGCGGCACGCAAGTCCATCACCCTGCTTAAAAACGACGCGCACACCCTGCCCTTGACATCCGTCCGCCGTGTGGCGGTCATCGGTGCGAGCACGGACGACATTCGCGCACAGTACGGCGATTGGACGTACTTCACGCACCCCGAACTCATCCCGAACCGTCCCGCCGTCCGCCCATATGTGACGATTCGCGAGGGCATCGAGGCCATCGGCGCGCAGGAGAATTTCGAGGTCGTGTACCACCGCGGGTGCGGCGTGCTTCCTTCGGATGCTGACAACATTCCGGGTGCGGTGGCTGCGTGCCGGAATGCGGATGCGATTGTGCTTGTCGTGGGCGATGTTTACGCACAGTACGGCGAAACGAAAGACCGCGCCGACCTTGCCCTGTCCGGGCGGCAGCTGGAGCTATACCGCGAGCTGCGAGCGCTGGGGATTCCGCTGGTGACGGTGCTGCTGTCCTCCAAGCCGCTGGCGATTCCGGAAATTGCCCATTCGACGGATGCGCTCCTGTGCGCCTTCAACGGCGGCATGTTCGGCGGTCAGGCGGTCGCGGAAGCGATTTTCGGGCGGCTGAATCCGTCCGGGCGGCTGCCCATCAGCTTCCCGCACCATTCGGGGCAGGTGCCAGTGTACTACAACCATCTCCCCGGCTGGCACTGGGGACACTACAGCGACCTGCCTGCCGAGCCGCTGTTCACCTTTGGCGAGGGCATCGGCTATGCGCCGTTTGTCTACCGCGATTTGGCGGTGGATGCGGATGCGCTCACGCTGTCGGTGAAGGTGCGCAACGCGGGCGACATTGCGGGCGAAGAGACGGTTCAGGTCTACCTGCGCGACTGCGTATGCGAGGTGATGCAGCCTGTGAAGCAGCTGATTGCCTTCCGCAAGGTGCTTCTGCAGCCGGGCGAGGAGCAGGAGGTCACCGTCCAGCTTGACCGCACCGCGTTCACCTACATCAACCGTGCGGAAGAGCGTGTTTTCGCGCCGGGCGACTTCATGCTGATGGCGGGGCACAGCGCGAAGGACGAGGACTTGCTGAAAGAGACGGTGTGGGTGGGGTGACCCAAGGGGCGCTGCCCCTTGACCCTGCCAAAGGGTCTTCGACCCTCTGGACTCCCTTTCGCGCGATTGAGTTGGTGACTTTTTCATACAACTTCCGCGTGTTTATTGGGGGAAACCAATGGGCGCTGCCCCTTGACCCTGCCAAAGGGTCTTCGACCCTCTGGACTCCCTTTCGCGCGATTGAACTGGTACTACTCTCAGGCAATGCCCGCGTGTTGGGCTTTGGAAAAGTGCCATTGTAAAAAGGTCTGCCGTGCAGATTGTGCATGGCAGACCTTTGCTATTTGGGTATCAACCGATGGAGTACAGGGCAACTACCTTTGCAACCATCGTGATATACTTAATCTGAATCGCATTCCGTGCGTCTTCGTCCATCGCAAGATAGTCCGCAACGCTGATTTTCTGCGCCGTTTCGCCCTCGGCAGGAATCGTCGTCAGCATACTGCGCTGCTGATCCAGTTCGCACTGCACGCGCGCGCCCGCATTGCGTGCGCCAATGCCGATTTTCTTCTCCGTAAAGGGATTGTATTCATAGTAGGAGATGACAATGGGGCTGCCCGCAATCAGGTTGCGGTACGTCGCCGTTTCCGCCATCACCGCGCAGGACGTGTAAACATCTGTGCCGTTCTCATCCACCGTGTACTTCAAGCCGAAAATAGCAACCGTCGGCTCGTTGTTCTCGTCAATGGTCACAACCGTATTCGTGCCCAAGCCATTGCTTTGCAGCTTGATGGCGTACTTGCCGCCGTCATTCGGGAACGGTACGCTGACATACTGCGCATTTTCGAGCTTCGTGGCTTCCTCCAGCGTCGAAACGCCATTTTCATCCGCAATCCAATAGTAGACCTTGACCTTCACTGCCGAGCGCGCCGCCAGATCCAGCGGGGTACGGATGCACGGGCCGTCCGTTTCATCCACATACTTCGCCTTGCCGGACGCGTGCGTAATAACGTCCACAGCCGCATCCGTCGTCTGGAAATCGTAAATTGACGCATTCGGGTCTTCGTAGGTGAAGTCGATGCCCGCCGCCTTGCACTGGTCGGCAAACGTTTCTTCCGTCACCGCTTCTGCCACGGGAGATGCCACGGTGTCCACTTCACCCTTTTCCGCGCGAGATAGCGCCGCATTCACTGCCGCAATCACTGCTTCGCTGGATACGGTCGCCTGACTGACCGTATCAACGTCGGTATTGCCCGCCACAAGGATAGCCTCAATCATTTTGTCGATGGCAACATCACCCAAGCCTGCCGTTTCGCTCTGTGACACGACTTTGATATCCGCAATCGCATCCGCCGTCATTTCAACACGCAGGGTAATTGCGCCGTTGTTGCCGTCCGCAGAAACCGTGTAAGTTCCGGGCGTATACGCGCCGTCTGCCATTGCTGCCCCACCCGCGCAGAACAGGGACAGCGCCATCAGCGTTGAAAGTGCTCTTCTTTTCATAACCAATCCTTCTTTCCGCATACAGTTTGCATGCTTATGATAATATTATTATATCATTCGTTAATCGTTTGTCAAGAATGCTACAAAATATATTTTTTCAGCAAAACGACCGAACCCGCTTCACCGCGCCGTTCGGTCGTTTTTGATTCCCATTTTCCGCAGCAGGAACGCTGCAATCTTCCTTCCCCAGTGCTGCCGTTCCAGATGCGCCACCGGCAGTTCTTTCACGCGGTAATCCTGCTGTGCCAGCCACACATCCAGCAGCCGCTCCGCCAGAAAACCATGCACCCGCTTATCCCGTGCGCTGTAGCCCGTCGTGTCAATTTCCGCCGCGTCCAGCAGGGGGAAGAGCCACGATGCATAGCTTTGCAGCGCGTCCCGGCGCATCAGCATCAGGTTGAACCGATGCCCGGATCGGCGCGCCATCACGCGGTCAAACACGCGCTCCTGCCCCGGATGCAGCCGCGCAAGCGCCGCCCGCGCCTTCCACAGATCCTCCTCGTGGTGCGCATGGGCATACTGCGTGAAGTTCGTTTCCAGCCAATAGTGCCGCTTTTTCGGCAAAAAAATATCCGCCGTGTCAAGCAGGGGCAGCAGCTGCGCACGCGTCAGAATGCGCTTTTGCGGGCAGCCTGTCCTGCGGAGGGAGAAGTACCGCCGATAATGGCACAAGCCGTACCAGTCCGCATCCACATTGTGCGCCATCCAGTACAGCACCGTCAGTTCGCAGTAGCTGCCGTTCTTCGCGCTGATATTTTCGCCCGTATCGTCGCGCATCAGCCCCAGCGGCGGATGAATCGCCGCGCCCGCCTGAATCGGCGTATACAGCGCATCTGTCGGCAGCGCGTACTTTTCGTGCAGCGCCACGGCAAAAAAGATGCGCGGCTGTTGCATGCTTCTCCCCCCTTCCTACGCTGCATTGTACCATGCTCCCTGCCTTCCGTCAACAGCGAATGCGGACGGAAGTTGTAAATTTTCCATTCTTCTGCCGGTTTTCGTTGACAATCGCCTTCTTTTTATGCTATTCTTCAGGTTGGAGTATCATAGAAAGGAATGGCATTGATTATGAAGAAATGGCTGATAGCGCTGCTGACGCTGCTCGCGCTGAGCCTGAGCGTTGCCTTCGCCGCGGAAGCGAATGATATCACAGAGGACTGCAAGTTCAAGGTGTGCAGTTCCGGGCGGAAATACACGCTGATGACGGACAAGAAGTATACCTCTTACTGGGAGAGCAACAAAATCAAAACCCCATGGATCGCAATTACCGCGCCGGAGGGCAAGCCAATTGCCGGGCTTTATGTCTGCTTCGGCAACATGCCTGAATCGTGGGAAATCCAGACCAGCGACGACGGCAAGGACTGGTTCACCGCCGTGCCGGGCGACACGCGCTTCCTCCACGCGTATGTTGCGCTGCCGCAGCCCGCGCAGCATGTCCGCTTGGCGGTGACAAGCGAGAAGAAAACCGCCCTGCGCATCAACGACCTGTTTGTGCTTTCTGAGGGCGATTTGCCTGACTGGGTGCAGGTATGGCAGCCGACGGAGGAGAAGGCGGATATCCTCTTCCTCTCCACGCACCCGGATGATGAGCTGATTTTCTTCGGCGGCGCAATTCCCACCTACGCCGTCGAACAGCAGCGCAAGGTGGTTGTGGCGTACTTCAGCCGCTCCAACACCACCCGCTCCTCCGAGCTGCTCAATGGTCTGTGGCACATGGGCGTGCGGACGTATCCGGTCATTGGCAATTTCAAGGACAGCTATGCCAAAAATCTCAAGGCAGCCTATAAATCTGCGGGCGGCAAAGGCAAAGTCAACGAATGGATTGTGGGGCTGTATCGGCAGTACAAACCGGAAGTCGTTGTGACACAGGACACCAATGGCGAGTATGGCCACAAGCAGCACATGATGATTGCTGACGCCGCCCAGAACTGCATTGCATTGGCAGCAAACGAGGATGAATTCACCGCGTCCACCATTGCATACGGCACTTGGCAGGTCAAAAAGCTGTACCTGCACCTGTACCCCGAAAATCAGATTACGTTTGACTGGACGGTTCCGCTCAAGAGCATGAATGGCGCGACCGGCATCGAGCTGGCGGAAGAAGCCTATACCCTGCACAAGACGCAGGCATCCTCCGGCATGAGCGTCACCGAAACAGGCACGAAGTACGACAACCGCGTGTTTGGTCTGGCGTTCACGACCGTAGGCGAGGATGTCCGCAAAGACGACTTCCTCGAAAACATCTACGACGCGCCCGGTTCTTACGATGCGGCGGCAAACAACGTAGAGGCCACGCCCGCGCCCACCGAAGTGCCCGCATACATGGCGCACATGCCCGCCCTCAACGCCAAGGGTTTCCTCGATGAAGGCGAATACATTTACTCTTCCGAGGACGAGGGACTGTGGATTTACGTCAGCCAGACCAGCAAAGTCATCATCCAGCGCAAATACGACGCAACCCAGCCGCTGACGTGGTTTGAGGCGGATCTGTACGGCGATTTGGACGCGGGCGAAATGCTCCGCACGGTGCAAAACGACCCGGAGAAGATGGGCAAAGTGCGTGTGGACGCGACAGAAACCGCAAAGAAGCACAACGTCGTTTTTGCGATGAACACGGACTACTACACTTACCGCGTCGCCGTGAACAACAACCGCCACACAGGCGTTGTCATCCGCGATGGGCGCATTCTCTATGACGACCCGTACACCGAAAAGCAGGTAACGAACTCCATGTTCCCGAATCTGGACATGCTGGCGTTCATGCCTGACGGCAGCCTTAAAGTCTACCACAGCTGGGAAAAGACGGCGCAGGAGTTCATCGACGAGGGTGTACAGACGGTGTACTCCTTCGGCCCGTATCTGCTGCTGGACGGCAAAGTGTCCGAGCGCGCCTACGCCAACAACGAGAACAAGAATCCGCGCTGCGCCATCGGCATGGTCGAACCCGGTCACTACGTCGCCATCATGTGCGAAGGGCGTCTGAAGCGCTCCGCAGGCGTTACCATCAGCTATTTGGCGAAGATGATGCGCGCTAAGGGCTGTCAGGTCGCCTTCAACATGGACGGCGGGCAGACGGCAGTGATGGTCTTCATGGGCAAGCAGCTCAACCAGATTGGCGCTTACGACGGCGGCAAGACCAACTCCCGCCCGACAAGCGAAGTGCTGGGCTTCGGCACATCCGAGCAGGTCGGGACGTACGAAGTGCAATAAACATACGATATCGGGGCAGAAGAACGCGCTTCTGCCCTGTTTTTTTCCCGAAAAAATCGCGAAATTACGGCTCTCACCCTTGACGTGACAAGCACCAAAATGCTATAATAAAGCGTTTTCAAGCTACTATTTCGCGGGAAATGCCGGTTTGCGGCGCTTCCCTGACTTTTTCAGGAGGGATTTTCTGATGTCTGGGCATTCCAAGTGGCATAATATTCAGGCGAAGAAGGGCAAGGCGGATGCTGCCCGCGGCGCTGTTTTCACCAAGATTGGCCGTGAAATCGCAATTGCTGTGCGCGATGGCGGCGCAAACCCCGAATCCAACGGCAAGCTGCGCGACATCATTGCCAAGGCGAAAGCCAACAATATGCCGAATGACAATATTCAGCGCTCCATCAAGAAGGCGAGCGGTGAACTGTCCAACGTGACCTACGAGCAGATCACCTATGAAGGCTATGCGCCCGGCGGCGTTGCGGTCATCGTTGATACCATCACCGACAACCGCAACCGTACCGCTTCCGACGTGCGCCACTGCTTTGCCAAGAACGGCGGCAACCTCGGCACGACCGGCTCCGTCAGCTTCATGTTCGACGAGAAGGGCGTTCTGGTGGTGGAGCGCACCCCCGGTTCGGACGAAGAAGAAATGATGATGATGGCGCTGGACGCCGGTGCGGAAGACATGAAGGTGGATGACGACGCCTACGAAATCTACACCGCGCCGAACGACTTCTCCACCGTCCGCGAAGCGCTGGAGAAGCAGGGTGTCACCTTCCTGACCGCTGAAGTGGACAAGATTCCGCAGAACACGGTTGCGCTGCCTGACGAAGAAACGATCCAGAAGATTCAGAAGCTGCTGGAGATGCTGGAGGACAACGACGACGTGCAGAACGTGTACCACAATGCCGAGCTGCCGGAAGAAGAGGACGACGAGGACTAATCCTCCGTCGATTTTCACTGCCCCCTGCCGAGGAATTTTCCTTCTCGGCAGGGGGATTTTTTGTCTAATTTCTGATACTATTTCCAGATTCACCCGCGCCATCTGCTTGCGCCTTTTGCAATGTCCTATTATTCCGCCCAAAACAAAAAACGCCGCAGATTTCTCTGCGGCGTTCGTGGCTCAAATAGGATTCGAACCTATGACACTTCGGGTATGAACCGAATGCTCTGGCCAGCTGAGCTATTGAGCCAAATGGTTGCGGGGGTAGGACTTGAACCTACGACCTCCGGGTTATGAGCCCGACGAGCTACCAAGCTGCTCTACCCCGCGTCATTCCGTCGCTTTTATCGGCGACATTGATTATTATACCCTATTCCAACGGTTTTGTCAAGAGGGTTCGGAAAGTTTTTTTGCAGCGGAAGCAGAGGATGAAAACACGGCTGCCGACCTTCTTTGAGCCGCTCCCCGTCAAGAGGACAATGAAAAAAACAAGATTTTTTCTGCCAAGAGCCATAGTATTCCTCGCGTTTCAAAATGCCCCAGAATCCTTCCATTGGGCCGTTGTCAATGCAGTGGGCTACACGCGACATGCTCTGTGTCATACCCGCATCTTCCAGCATGTGGTGAAAAGCATGACTTGTGTCAGCCATTTTTCATTCGGCTTTTGCGCATGGAAATCCCGGTTCGGCTTATTTTCTGCCACATGCTGCGGACAAGATGCATTGCGCGTGCAACCGTGACTGCCGTACTTAATCGTTGGCTTGATTCCCTTCACACGGCAGATTCGCAGCACACGCTTGTCGCTCACATCAATGCCGAAGTCATGTTCCAAATCATCCCGGATGCGACGGTAGCCTTTGTCAGACCATTTCCCGTGAATCTGCTCCATCTTTTCCGCAATCATTTGGTTCTCTTCTTCTCTCTTGCTGAGCTTTCCCGAAAGCCATGCATAATACGCTGAACGCGAGACATGGAAGTAAGCGCAGCCGAATGATACAGGCGTTCCGTATTTCTCGTTGCACTCCTTAATGCTGGTATATTGCCTAACCTGTCTTACTTGCCCAAGGCATCCCTTCTCTCTACTTCCTTCAGTTTTTTGGCAGATGGTTCTCCATTTCTGCTATGTACAGCTGGTGCTCCAACTGCGCAATTCGGATTTGCATCTGCTCCAGTTCGCTCCGCGGTTCTTGCTCATGCTTGCGCTTGCCGCGGCGATCCTCCAGCCCGGATTCGCCTGTCTCCCTGTATTTCAGCTTCCATGTGCGAGCCTGCTGGTAGTTTATTCCATACTTCTTCGCAACTTCTCCATAGTTGTTCCCTGATTCAAGGCATTCCTTGGCTACTTGGATTCGTTCCTCCTGCGTAACCTTGTGCGTGCTTTTCATGCGGCTTCCTCCTGACATTCTCTTGAAGTCTCCACTGCTATTATACACCTTTAGCCACGCTCGGAGCTGCCTTTTATCGCGAATTTTGAACATCTCGCAGATTTCCCGCAAGCTGTAATCCCCTATCAGGTAACTTTCCACTGCTTCCCGCTTGAGCTGAACTGAATACACACGGTTTTGCTCTGCCTTTTCAAGCCCTGCTTCTCCTTCGCTTTCTATCCTTGATATCCAGCTTCGTATGCTGGTTCTACCAACTCCTAATCTTCTACTTGCCTCGCTCTGCGTCAGCTTGCCGCTTTTTACCGTTTCCACGGCTTCCTTCTTGATTCTTGCTTCTATCCTCTTTCTTCCCATATAAATATGCCCCCTATTCTGCTTGCAGTTTTTCACTGTTCGCTTTATAGGGAGCATATCAGCAGCTGGGGGGGCGGCGGGCTTATTTCAATTTCCGCTCCTCCGCGAGGGGCGACGGGGGAAGTCATGCACAACATCATCGTTTTTGAGATTTCAATTCACGCCCCTCCGCGAGGGGCGACAGCGACGACCCCGCAGGGCAGAGAATTTCCACCAATTTCAATTCACGCCCCTCCGCGAGGGGCGACCGGCGCTACGCCAAATTTCCGCGCTGCATCTTCGGCAATCCCGCACAAAGAAAGAACAGCAAAAAAGTCGGGAAAGAGGTATAATAAAGAGGTGAAGAAGCAATTGA
>ULUO01084558.1_pt1 | contig 13983 bp, 13 predicted proteins | sample 1958611 | NCBI WGS metagenome assembly ULUO01 (sample SAMEA4835762, study PRJEB28245) | human gut metagenome | biome: gut microbiome; material: fecal sample | place: Denmark | collected 2008
CGCCCTTTAGTTCCTAAAGGGATTTTATCAGTTCGACAAACAGGAATTTACAAGACAAGGTTTTTCTTCATGAGTGCATACAACATTTGCCTGTCATCATCAGATAATAAGCTCTCTTTTTTCAAAGCATAGTGATGCGCAAATTCTGTATCTATGTATGCGTGATCGTTTATCACAACGGCATTTTTATATCGTGGTCTCACATGGATATGCAAATGGGGGTTTGGTGTCGCTTCTTTGTAAAAGTTATTTAACAAACAACTCCAATTACTTAATTCAGCTCCTAATACCTCTTTGTAGATCCATTCCAATTTATCTATAATGGTTTTCAATTCAATCCACTCAGAAATATCCAATTCTGAAAGGCTGCCGCAATGTCTATTCAACACCAGAATACATCTTCCGACATAATCCTGTCTATCTGCCAGATAGACAGACCAATATAATGACTGATATAGCAACCACTTATTTTCTTTATAATCGCACCATTCGCAGCCACGCATCACACATATCTCCCTAAATCCCGATTGGTTGCTCAATTTCTGTAGTCAAATTATACCATAAACTTGTGAACAATTCTACCGCAACTTTGGAATATATGAGAAAAGTCCGAACAGCTTTCTGCCCGGACTTCCTCGCTCAATCGTAAATCAATTCGATTTTCACAATTTCCTCTGCCTGTGCCTTGCAAGCGTTCATCTGACGCACCCATTCCATTTGATTTTCAGCTTTCAGTTGCTCGGTCACGCCGTTTTGCTTTGCCAGCGACCGCATGATCAGCTCCATGCGGTTTTGTGCCGCTTCGTCAATCTTAGCGCAATACTGTCTTACGTACACCCAGCTATCTGCCGGGGGGGGCGTTTTACGAAAAGGACGTGCCACACGGCACGTCCTTTTGCAGATTTATCGCAGGGTAACACCGAGGTCGTTTTTAAGTTTTTCCAGAACGGCATTCGTGACGCCCGTGGTGTCCTCATCGGTGAGCGTGCGGTCGTCTGCGCGCAGTTCAAGACTGAACGCGACACTCTTTTTGCCCGGGGCAATGCCGGGGCCGCGGTAGATATCAAACAGCTGAATGGAGCGCAACAGCTTGCCGCCCGCCTTCTTGATGCAGGCTTCGAGCATACCGACGGTCATCGCCTCGTCACATACCAGCGCAAGATCGCGGCTGACGGTCGGGAACTTGGGAAGGCTGTGGAATACGCGCTCCGGCGCAAGCGCAGACTGAAGCCCTGTGAAGTCCAGTTCTGCGACATAGACCTCGCCGCTGATGCCGTAACCCTCGGCGACCAGCGGGTGAATCTGGCCAATCACGCCAAGCTTCTTGCCGTCAATCATGATATCGGCGCAGCGGCCTGGGTGATAACTCGGGTTCTTCGTGTCCGCAACATAAGTTGCCGGGTGCACATTCAGCTGCTCAAGCAACGTATCGACCTCGCCCTTGAGTGTGAAGAAGTTTTCGTGTTCGCCGTAAGTGCCGAAGATCATGCGTTTGGGCTCGTTCGGCAGTTTTTCGCCCTCAACCGGCAGGTAGATCTTGCCGATCTCATAGAGTTTGACGCCTTTGTTCTTGAAGGCAAAGTTGCGGGAAAGAATATCCAGCATACTTGGCAGAATGACCGTGCGCATGATGGATGTATCCTCACCAAGCGGGTTGACAAGCTTGACAGTCTTGCGAAGCGGGCTGTCAGCGGGGATGCGGATCGCGTCGAACGAAGACGGCGAAACGAAGGAGTAGGTGATGATCTCACTGTAGCCAAGGGCTCTTGCGGCCGCGCCTGCGGCGTTCTCCAGCTTCTGCTCGTCAGAATAGCCGCCCATGGTGGTCGCGCCGCGCATGAGTGTCGTTTCAATGTTGTTATAGCCGTAATAACGGGCAACCTCTTCAGCAATATCAGCCATCACGCGAAGATCGGGCCGCCACGACGGGACTTGAATCATGCCGTCTACAACGGGAACTTCCTCACGGTGCAGATATTCGATCATATCGGCTTCGGAGATATTTGTGCCGAGCAGTGCGTTGATACGCTCCGGCTCCAGCTTAACGGTGACAGGCTGCGGAACGTAGTTCAGAACGTCGATCATGCCGTCCATGACTTCGCCCGCGCCAAGCAGTTCGACCAGTTCGCACGCACGGTTGACAGCGGGAACGGTCAGCATCGGGTCGATATCCTTTTCAAACTTTGCAGAAGCATCTGTGCGCATGCCGAGTGCCAGCGCTGTCTTGCGGATGGAAGAGCCGAGGAAGTTGGCAGATTCAAATACGACATCGACCGTATCGGCTACGATTTCACTGTTTTCGCCGCCCATGACGCCTGCGAGGCCGACCGGCTTCGTCTCGTCGGCAATGACGAGCATATCGGGCTGGAGCACGCGCACGTTGCCGTCAAGCGTCGTGAGCGTCTTGTCCGCGCCTGCGCGGCGGACGACGATCTTACCGCCCTTAACATAGCGGTAGTCAAACGCGTGCATCGGCTGGCCGTATTCGACCATGACATAATTTGTGATATCAACGATATTGTTGATTGGGCGGATGCCCGCCGAACGCAGACGCTGACGCATCCACTTGGGGCTGGGCGCAATCTTGACATTGCGTACCATGCGGGCCGTATAGCGCGGGCACAGATCGTCCGCCTGCACATCAACATCAAGCAAATCGCAGAGATTTCCTTCTGCGCCGCCCTTGACGACCGGCTCATGGTGCTTCATCGGCACATTGAATGCGGCAGCCGTCTCACGGGCAAGGCCAATGAGCGAGTAGCAGTCCGGGCGGTTGTTTGTGATCTCAAATTCGACGATGGAATCATCGTTGCCGATGACGACGTTCATGTCCTCACCGACCTTGCAGCCTTCGTTGTTCAAAATCCAGATACCGTCTGCATACGCCTCGGGGCAGTCGTGCTCTGTCAGACCGAGTTCCTTATACGAGCACAGCATGCCGCAGGACTCAACGCCGCGCAGTTTGCCCTTTGTGATGTGGATGCCGCCAGGCAGGTATGAATTGTGCTGCGCGACGGGAACCAGATCGCCTTCATGGACGTTTTGCGCACCGGTCACGATCTGCACCGGCTCACCGATGCCGCAGTCTACCATGCAGACCCACATATGGTCGGAGTTTTCATGCTTTTTCATCGATAGAACCTTGCCGACGACGACGTTTTTGATCTCCGCATCCATGCGTTCGGTCGTTTCAACCTTCTGACCGGCGAGGGTCATGACGGAGTCGTATTCTTTGTCAGTAGCCGTGATGTCAACGAATTCACGGAGCCATTTTCTCGAAATATTCATGTCGTACCCTCCTTAGAACTGAGACAGGAAGCGGATGTCGTTTTCAAAGATCATGCGCATATCGCTGATCTTGAACCGGCGCATGGCCATACGCTCAAGGCCGATGCCGAAGGCAAAGCCGGAATAGATTTCCGGGTCAATGCCACAGCCCGCGAGCACCTTCGGGTGTACCATGCCGGCGCCCAGCAGTTCAATCCAGCCTTCGCCTTTGCAGGTCGAACAGCCCTTGCCACGGCAGTTGAAGCACTGCACGTCAACCTCGCAGCTGGGTTCCGTGAACGGGAAGTGATGCGGACGGAAGCGGACGACAGAGTCCTGCCCGTACATGGCCTTGATGAGCGTTTCAAGTGTGCCCTTCAGATCAGCCATTGTGATGCCCTTGTCGATGACAAGGCCTTCAATCTGGTGGAACATGGGGGAGTGCGTCGCGTCAACTTCGTCCTTGCGGTACACGCGGCCCGGAGCCAAAATACGGATCGGCGGCTGGCCGATGGCTTCCATGGCGCGAATCTGCATGGGGCTGGTCTGCGTGCGCAGGAGGACTTCTTCGTCATCTGTCACATAGAACGTGTCGCTGCGGTCACGGGAGGGGTGATTCTCCGCAATGTTCAGTTTGGTGAAGTTATAGTCGGCAAGTTCAACCTCGGGGCCGTCAAGAATTTTGAAGCCCATGGAGATAAAAATATCCTTGGCCTCATCGAGCGCTTTGTTCATCGGGTGGCGGTGGCCCAGCTGAACCGGAGTTCCGGGGATGGTCACGTCGATTGCCTCGGCCTCCAGTCTGGCTTCCATGGCCTTTTCCTTGAGTTCGGCACGGACGGACTCGATTTTTTCCTCAATGGCAGCGCGGACATTGTTCGCAGCCTGTCCCATAACGGGACGTTCCTCTGCAGACAGCTTGCCCATTGTCTTCAAAACACCGGTCAATTCACCTTTTTTGCCGAGAAAGCGCACGCGCAGCGCGTCCAATTCTCCGGCGTCCTTGACGCTCTCGAGCGCGCCGAGCGCTTCCTGCCGGATCTTTTCGAGTTGTTCCTTCATAAACGAATACTCCTTTTCGTGATAATACAAAAAAATAAGCCCTTCGCCCGAGATCGGGACGAAAGACCATGCTTCCGCGGTACCACCCGCTGTTCGCAGAAAAAATCTGCGCTGCTTTTTATGCCAGATAACGGCGGCAATAACCGGCGCGTCCTAGTAGGGAAGTGACCCGTTCAAACGGCTGCTCACGAGAGAAAGCCCTGTAGCCCCACCGGGAGGCGGTTTCCAGCAGTTCCGCCCTCTCTGTACCCGGCCCTTTCGGGCAGGACGCCTCGATCCTCGCTTTTTCCATATATCAGCTGCATTTTAGCACACTAAACGTCGTTTGGCAACAGCTTTTTCGGAAAAACAAAGAAAATCCGGCCTGAACGCCCCTGATCGTTCATCTGCTCAACGCCTTCGTTTTCATTTCATAAATTCAGGCTCTGCCGCTCATCTTTCACAGAAAGTCAGCAGAGCCTTTTTATGCTTACTATATATACAGTGATATATCCGAACCAACAAGTTTGAAAATACATTTTGCGATTTAAGCAAATAAATACAAAATACAAAAAGACATTACCGACCGTAAAAGTCAGTAATGCCTTTTTATTATTTTTATTATTTTTAAGATAATCTATCCATATGCCACTCAGACTCGTTTAAAGAGGTCTGGTAGTTCACTAATGAAATCATTCCCATTCGCTTCTGTTCAAATAATTTGCAAGCTTTTGAGGTCTCAGTTCTCGAATTTTGATAGTAAAAACACGGTGTAATCTCTGATTTCTACCATGTCCTCTGCTTTTTAGTATCAAAATCGTATCACCTGAGTACAGCAAAATTATAACGGATTGCGGGTGCTTTTTCAAGTAAAATACCCAAGTTTTCAGATGGTATCCGAAAACCAACACCGTCTTATCTTATGCGTGTTGTAACCTGTATAGAATGTACTTGACTTTTTTACTTGAAAAGACGACTTTCAGACATTCTAGCAGATCGTTATCAGATTTTACGATGAAAGTTGTATCGGTACGACCTTTCTCGGTGCAATAGCCCAGATTTTCTCTTGTGTCTTCTAAGACGCCTTCATCAAACATAATCGAAATTGGGTATAACGGGGATAAGTTCATCTCGAAAATACGAAACTTGTAAGTTTGATTATATATTTCAAATCCATACCTTTGGCTTTTGTACAGATTGTTAGCATCAGAAAGATTGCTAATTTCGGTGTCATCTGATATTTCAGGCGACAAAGCAGCTGCTAATCCAGCGATACTTGTCATAACGTTCTTGATTTTGGAAAACTTGCCCATTACTTTCCCGTTAGTACCCTCTTTTAAATACTGTGCTTGCTGCTTCATAATTTCCATCACATTTTCGGTAGAATCTCCTAAAATATCTACAGAAGGAACATCCCAGAGATTTTCATAAGCCATTAAAAAGTCCTCCTTATTTTAGCTCAGCGAACAACGGAAGATGGTCGCTAATATCTGAATTAGGTTTAAGCTGCTTAATTAGAGATACTTCACCTATCTTTTTTATATACCGCAGTGAATGAACAGTATCAATTAGGGCTTTGCTGAGCAGAATTTGATCTAGACAATGCCATACTGGTGTTTTGCTTCCTTGTGAATAATAAAATGAACCATAGTTTTGCCCATCCTCTGATAAGAAATGAATCACAGGATTGTACAAGCGCCGATATGAAACACCATCAACTTTTCGAGACTCACTTTTCCTTATTACTTCCTTAAATGGAACAGCGTGGAACGCATTCATTTGCAGCAATTCATCATCATAAGGATTTGCATTAAAATCACCAATAATAATTGTATTGTTGCATTTACTGGATTGTTCCAGGTTCTTTATATCGTTCATCAACCTGCCAATCGTCTCTATTCTTACTGCTGTATCAGTTGAATGGCGATCCTGCAAGTGAACACCAGCAAGTATATATTGCTGTTTATTTATTTCGATTAGATATAGTGCATAGCGGCTTTGTTCACGCTTAATCACTGCATTAACAGATGTTGAAACAAACATGGCTATTTTATCGCACCCACCTATGGGTTCAATATACTGGTATGTATCATTTAGTTCTCTACTCAATAACCGAAAATCCATGCCTTTATATTCAGCAAAAACAGCAACATTAACATTGTTCTCAATCAGACATCGCTTTATGTGTTCGTGCAAATTATTTCCTTTAAGATTCCAAAACAAGATATTCATCGCATCTCATCTATCCTTAAAAAAGATACTTCATAAACCATGCAAATTATATTTATGGTGTCATCTTCGGTACAGTTATGCATACATCCAACAATCGATGAAGATATGAAATTTGAGCCATTATCTCTACTGCATCATTTTCATTCACATCCCAGTGAATTCTTAGCTCGTGTGCAGTAACGTTTCTGACCATGTGAATTACACCACAGAGCATTTCCTTAAGACCGTTTTGCTGATTTTGTTCACTGCTTGTACGCAAAGAATTGTAGGCAATGTACGGTTTCTTAATAGAAAACGCCGTTTGAAATAGTTCTGTTCCATCTAACGATAATCCAGACATTGTTCGTACTCGCTCACATAGGCTTTTTGCAGCCTCTTGAACTGCATGGAAATAATCTTGTGCCAACAATTCGTCACGGCAACATTTCAGCACTTCTGAATGTGCACCATAGCCAGTCAGCTTTTTACGTAACTCTTGCGTCCGCCGCTGAACTTCGCCAAGGCTTTGGGCTTTGGTGACCGAATAGAACTGACCATCATCTCTTATCTCAACACCTATGAGCATCAAGACCTTATTAAGTTCAAACTGCATTTGGCAGTATCGTTCTGGATTGGCTAATCCTTGAGCGGGCTCCATACAATGCTGTATAAATTGAAAAACAGTATTGGTTGAACCACCATTCCCGTTTATGGAAGCACAAAAAGCATTGTACAGACGTTTCCTCTTTGTTAGCTCAGGATCAGGATCGCCCATGCGGCATTGAGCAAGGAAATGTCCAAGTTCAGAACCCGTGAACCCAGTGTTAGTATCGCCCATAATATTTGCTATTTGCTCAATCTGATTTGATGTTAACTGTGGTAGTGCCATCAACAATTTCCTTCCTAATAAAGCTTACTCCAGCTTGCTTCATTGATCTCCACTGGCCAGATAAGTTTCCATAAGTTAAAGCTTCATAGCAAAACAGCCAATAACGATCCATATCTGTGCTTTTTAATTCCATTGCCACTGCATTAAGTGGCTTTACCTGCGTTGACTTTCGTTTCCAATGGTTCTGCTTCATAAAGTAAATCCATGCCATAGTCAGTAGCAGACAATCTCTACTCTTAATTATGTAATCCTGTTCTTTGACATAGTCGCTTTCAAATGCATCAAGTGTAAAATTGAAGCGAATTGCGTAATAAATTGAGTAACATAAGCTTTCATAATCATTTACACTAACTGCATTCCTATAAATTGTATCCGAAAAAGCCTTAATACTACTCGCGTCAACTTTATATGGAATGAACACGAACTCTTCTATCAAGTGCAATAAATATGGATACAGTACTGCCATATGCATAAACCGTTTTGCTGCCAGCTTATTCCCATTTTCAGAGAGATTTTCCCCTTTTAGCTTCTTGATAGCATAGTTAATAATTGCGAAATCGCCTGTTTCTGTTGCCAGATTTAAGGCTGTGTCAATATACATGTTAACTTGCGGATATTCCACCATTCCTGAGGTCCCCACTTTAGGCAAATCACTCAGTTGGTGCTTCCAGTTTTTCTCAATGCCAATTGGAAGCTCAATTATTCTTGTTTTTTTATGATTCATGGGCAAATCGAATTCAAGAAGAACTTCTTCGAGGTCTTTCAGAAATCGCTGTGCTTCATCGTGGCTGCAAACATAACAATCATAGTCATCTATGTTTCTAACATAGCGGTATCCCATGCCGTAGAGCTTTTGATCAACTGCAGTCAGAATAATCTCCGAAAGTAGGTTTGATGCATGCGGTCCTATAAGAAGCCCGTGCGTTTCTCCATTGCGCATATCTGAACATGTTTCATCAATCCTGTTATACCAAGTATCTTTATGAACGTTTTGCTTTGCTTCTAATCTTCCAACTAATGCCCAAGGTATTGAATGCGTGTAAATGCTGGGGAAACATGTAGAAATATCAGCCTTAACAAGAAGCCGGCTTGTTCCTTTATCGTGCATCAGTAGATCAAGTTCCGGGTTGCCGTCTTCTCGCCAATTTTTATAATTCATTTCAAAGATTCGCTTTTGGTCATGTTCTTTGCGAATGTGAATTCGGCTGACTCGGTATTTATGATCTTCTGTCTGCACGTGAAAATGAATACGTATCTTATCCCAATTTTCTTTGAGTTCAAAGCATACTCGTTGATATTTAAAAGGATTTGGGATGCCCATAATTCGAGGGATGTTAATGTTACGCATAACACGAAATGATATATATTCATTCCATCCTGCTTCAAAAGAATGATGGACAGTTTTACAATAATCGAAGAAAGGTACAGCAGTAAATACAGGTGGAAGCTTTTCAGCGAAAAAGCCGTATGCAAGAAGGCCTTCGTAAAGTTCATCGGCAGATAGTTCGTCCATATAATCCGTATATTTCTTTTCCACTGATGTGCTAACCTCCTGTTCATTATGGCTGTATTATTTTTCGCAAGGGTTCACATTATTCGATGAAAATTGTACTATCTGTAAACGCCGCTGGATAGGACATCGGCATCATGTGGTTCTTGAACACAACCACATACGCATATACAGTTCCTTCTCCAAAACGATCATGTAGCAGACTTTTTCCGTCGGGGCAAAAACTGACCTCGTCTGGCAAAGAACGCAGATACGGTAATTCAACTGTTTTGGCATGGCATTCGGGGAAGCTTGCTTCAATTGCAACAACCTGTCCCACACCAAAAGCTACATGGCGGACAATGGCGCCGGCTGGAACGAGCGGTACATCATCGGTTTTATGAGCAGCAAGTCCGCTTGCAATCTCATTTGCCTTTTCGGAAACCGTTGCATCAATATACTGTTTCCAGGCGGGCGCCTCCAGAATATCTCTACGGGATTCACATTTGAGAATCAAACTTCTGAGTTTTTCGGGATCTGCCTTGTTTGCTTCAAACATTGCTACAAAGTATTTTCGGAACTGTGCCAAGGTAAGAGGGACAATATCAAGCCGTTGCTTTACGTCGCCCTTCGCATACCAAACACCATGTCTGAAAGTCTCGGCTGTATTGGTATCAATGCGAACTGCAATAAACATTCCGTATACAGGCTTGTCATACTGCAAGACGGCATCCGACACATGGCGTCTAACAGGTTCGCCCTCCATGGCTTCCTGCCGAGAGGACGTGGACATTGTAACCTCTGTTAAAATGGTGAAATCATTAAATTCACAGTACAGATCACCCTTACCACCTCCCGCCGCAGAAACAGGCATAAAGTCGGAATCCAGTTTGAATCCACGAACTTCATAAGGTTTATTGACCATATGATCAATCGCCAAAGCTGCACGCCACAGTGTCCATTCGAGATACGCCGGGGTTTCGTCTTTCGGAATCTCAATGGCGTTATCCTCGTCATAAACCATTTTACCGCCGCCCTTAATGAGAAGGGACATATAATCAGCAATTTCTTTCCACTGATTACACTGGTCATTGGCATACTGAATTTCGTCTGTCTGGGCAAGGATGTTTTCGAGCCGCTGCCTTGCAATATTGATTTCGGCAGGTGTGGTTAACGGTAAATCGGAAATATCGAACAGAATATGCCGTTCTTTCATCTGATTGGTCAGATCGTCGAGCAGCGACTTTGCAACTTCCAAATTATCCGTCGGCAGCGGTGCGCCGTTACAAAGCAATTTGTACTGTTCAATAATGGGTTCAGCACTTGCCGTTGTTTTAGCAAGCTTCTCTGCCAATATATGCTTGGTAGGAACGATAATAAGGCCTCTGCCTTTGCGCTGAAGAACACCGGAAATACGGAGATACCGCATATTCATATCGCTATACTGAAAGAAGTTGTCGGCTTTCTTATTGTAGTTCTTCGCCCGTTCTGCAACTTCTTTTTTATCAAATTTACGTTTTGAAGGGGCTGCAGCTCTACGTTTTCTTAGATCGAGGATGTTATTAACTACTCCGTTGAGATCGTATGTAGGATTGGTTGTATGCCCCCATAACGAAAACTCAATTCGGCTAAGCTCCGATGTCCCAGTTCGACGTTCGAGTTCTAACATGATAGCGAGAATCCATCTTAATGGTGAAAAATGGTGGATACCATCAGGCATAGGCTCTTGCTCTACACTCATTGCACGCAAATAGCATTCCTGAACTGCAGGGTAGGTATCAGCTTTTAAGAACGATCTACCAAAGGGAGTAATATCATCCGGGATGCCAAGCTCTTCTTGGGAACCATCCTTCTTCTTAAGCTGCGGATAGATAAATCCATTTTTAACAAACATCAGACGCCATTTTCTTGCATGACTTCCGGATTCGTCTTTTCCATCTTCATTCTGAATAATACCATTTTCATTCAGGTAGTTCATAAATCCGAGTTCATTATCTTTGCCGTGAAGATTTCCCACAAAGGAAGAACCGGCAAATACTTTGAAACCTTCTTGGATACGATTGGGGTTGCGCAAGCCAGTATTACCAACCTGCCAAATATCAATCTGTTCGCTCATAACGCAACCTCCAATCAATATCCTACAAACAAGTACTCTTGTACAGAATTCCGATGTGTTTTTGCTTCACTTTGGTTTCCGAAAGAGTATTTATAGTCAATCGGAATGACTTCTACGTGTTCCTTGTACTTAGCCATAATAGCAACCATCTCATCCTGTGTAGGCTGGCTATTAGAAGAATAGGAAACAACTAATATACTGTTTGCAAATTTCTTAAATAACTTGTCAAACGCATCCGCTGCACCCTTCCGAGTGGAAAACGGTGTTGGATAGGACTTGAATTTCTTTGTTTGTGTATGCTCCTGAATTTCGACACCTTTCCAGTCACGAGCAAGTCCTTCAACAAAATGGTATCTGCGGACGTACTCATTGTCGGAAAGAGGGGAATAGTATGGAGGGTCGATATAAACCAAGTCAGCTTGTTCTACCCTCAAATCCATAGCATCGCCGTGCTTGGAACGATTCGTTTTTCCGTTATCAAACACAGCTTTATTCACTGCACCTACTGCCTCAAGGAATTGCTGTTCCAGTGATTTTTGCAAATCCTTGCGACCGTCGTTGTAACGCTGCCCGGTGTAAGTGAAAATACCACGGGGGCGTTTTTTTGTACAAGCGCGGATAAGCGCAGTCATGGCGATGGCGTGCTTATACTGATCTCGAATACCTGCAATATTGGTTCGCAACGTATCGATTAAATCATTTTCTTCGTCAGTATAGTAGAGCCCTTGAAATTTAGTCGCAACGAAGTGGTCAGATTCCTTGTGTGCAATCAGTAATTCTTTTGCCTCATCCAGAGGTAAGGTAACAGTATTATTTTCGACCATTGCCTTAGTAAAGGTTGCAGACATAGCCATATAGTCATTGCTGATTACGGACTTTCCTTGCGCCTTAAACATATAACCAACGACACCGGAACCGGAAAACAGATCGACAACAGTATCTACATTAAATTGTGATGCTACTGCCCATATTTCCGAAAGTAGCTTACTTTTGGAGCCCATGAACCGTGTTGGGGGATAATTTGACACCTGCGAAGGCAACGGCTTGGGCAACAACTTTACCAGTGTACGCTGCTTTGGAGGAACCGTGACAATAACATCTTCACCTTTACGGGTGCTTCCGTTGCACGAAATGTGCCGTTTGGTCTGAATCACGTCAATGGTAAATGGTGCGTACAGTTCGTGAACTAATGGATGGTTTGAGTTGGTCAGCACCACATAGCAACCACGTTCGTGTAAACGCATAACCAGCTTTGCAAGTTCAACATGATCTTCTTCGTAAAACTGTTCCTTTGTGTATCTCTTAAAATCGGCATATTCTGAAATCGGAAGATACGGTGGATCGAGGAAAATGAAATCGCCGGATTTTGCATAATGGTCAAGAACCAACAGATAGTCACCGCAAAGGATTTCAGCCTTTTTTAGCGCAGATGATGCTGCGTGTAAATATTCCTCATCGCATATTTTCGGATTTTTATATCTGCCGTAGGGCACGTTAAATTTCCCTTGCTTATTGACCCGATACAACCCATTAAAGCAAGTTCTATTCAAAAAAATCGTCCGTGCTGCTGCTTCTGCTTTAGGCAAAGCAGTCCATTCTTGACTGCGAACAGCGTAGAACATCTCAGGTGTATTTTCATATTTTTTCAGATATTCGATAACCTCATCGACATGATCCGCGATTTGGCGATACATATTGATGAGTTCGGGATTGCTGTCTGCTATAATTGCGTTTTCTGGTTGCAAGGCAAAAAACATTGCACCACCGCCAAAGAACGGCTCAATGTAACGACCATAGGAAGTCGGTACTTTGGGCAATAATTCATTTAGCATTTGTGTTTTTCCGCCAGCCCATTTCAAGACTGGTTTTGCCCGAACTGGCTGCAGTTTCCTAACTGCTTGTTCTGCCAATGTACTCGCCTCCTTAGATAGATTTTTCTGGAGTTAACTCCATAATATCGCTAATGTCGCATTGCAATGCAGTACATATCTTAACCAACACATCGGTGGTGACGTTTTCATTTTTCCCGAGTTTTGCCATAGATGCATGACTGATACCTGCTGCTGCACACAGATCTTTTTTCTTCATGTCTTTATCAATCAAAAGCTTCCATAATTTCTTATAACTAACCGCCATGATTCACACTCCGATTACGAATCTCAAAATCAAAAATGATGAAATTTATTCTGCGTTCGCTGAATTTAAGAAAAGTATAGCATAATCGGCTTCTGCTTTCAATGGGGGGCTGTAAATAATTATCGAAAACTCGTGTTTGGGGGCTAAACAGCCCGCAGAATTGCTCCTGCGGGCGGCTCTCACTTAACTTTCAAACAGCTTATATTCCGTCACTGCTTTCAAATATTTCTCGGGATCACCATTCAAAATGAGGTCAGCATATTCAATCGGAGCGTTGTAAATTAGATAGTCCAGCTCTGACCGCTGATACATATTGTCGGCAACCTCATTTTCTACGGCGATGGTATCAATGGCAATCGTGCTACCATCATCGAATTTCAGTTCCACACAGGCGGTATCCATGTTGAACGCACAGGATAAAAGCTTCATTTTGTGGTCCTCCTCAGATTTTCAATGTTATTCTTTGCCAACCTACTTGCAGCTCGCTTCCGTTCTTGAGAATAGGGTGGTGTCAGCTTGAAGCCAAAGCGTCCCTTGCGGATCTCATAAGTCTGGCAGCCGTTTTCGTCATCGTCGATCAATCGGCATTCTGACGGGTATTCTTCGGCAAAGGCAGCAAGCCTGTTTTTGAGCGGCGTGTTGTGGGTGCAGACTTCAATCATATCGTCTGCATCGGTGAAAAAGATACTGGTTGTTTTCTGCTTCTTGGTAAGACCTGTTTTCATAAAATACCTCTATTTTTCATAAGTTTTTGTCAACTCTACACCTGTAAAAAATGGGCAATTTCCAGATGGGGAGCGTCCAAACGATCTGGGCATCGTTTGAAACGCTCCC
>ULUO01058162.1_pt1 | contig 13903 bp, 10 predicted proteins | sample 1958611 | NCBI WGS metagenome assembly ULUO01 (sample SAMEA4835762, study PRJEB28245) | human gut metagenome | biome: gut microbiome; material: fecal sample | place: Denmark | collected 2008
CCGGACGCACCGTAAATCAAGTCGATCAGCTCCATAATTCGCGCTCCCTCCTCGGCCGGTGCCCTGCACGGGGAGCTCCCCTCCATGGCGCAAATCACACTTTCGCACTCATTCTCCGGCTCCGGCAGAGTCTTTTCATCCGGGAGCATTTGAAACATGGTCCCCCCAAGCTGGGTATAGAGCACCAAGCTGTCGTCCTCCAGCCGGAACCCGGCCTTTGTACCCAGGCCCTGGACATACTGGGTCTCTTTCTGAATATTGGCAGCCCACCGGAAGGCATATTCCAGCAGCTTCCCGTCCTTCATCCGAACCACGCCGGCAGCAGAATCCTCCACGTCATTGACGCCGTCAGCACTGCGGTAACCCCTTCGGATTCTGCCTCCTCCATCCAGGAAGCAGCCGCTCAGTGCCCCCACCGCCTTTTCCGGTTCCGGCCAGCCCATTGCCAGCATTCCAAGGTCCAGATAATGAACTCCCAGATCGATCAAAGCGCCGCCACCGGAAAGCGCCCGGTTTGTAAACCATCTGCCTGTTCCGGGAATTCCGCTGTTCCGTTCCCAGCCGCAGCGCACATGATAGATTTCTCCGAAATATCCCGCCTCCAGGAGTCTGCGCAGCAGGACAGCCGCAGACGTGAACCGTTTGTTCAGCCCCACCTGTACCAGCTTTCCCGTTCTTTTCTGCGCTTCCAGCACTTCCCGGGCCTCTGCGGCATTCATGGTCATGGGCTTCTCCACATGGACGCAGGCCCCCTGCTCCAGGGCCGCTATGGTGATGTCTTTATGCGTGACGTTCGGTGTGCAGATGCTGACCAGATCCGGCTTCTCCACCTGAAGCAGCTCTCTGTAATCTGTGTATACGCGGGGGATTCCGTATTCCCGGGCCAGGGCTTCCGCGGCAGCCCGGTTGGTATCGCAAATCGCTGCCAGTTCGACCTGTGGAAGACGGCTGTAGCCTTGCAGGTGTTTTTTCCTTGCAATGCCTCCGGCACCGATACAAGCGTACCGAATCATAGCGCATCCCCCTTCCCGCACAGCAGCAGCTCCCGAAAATACCGAATCGTATAGGCAATTCCCTTTTCGCCCAGCTCTCCCTGCCACACTGGGGAGTGGGGCTCAATGCTCAGGTTCCGGTTGTAGCCCTTGGCGCGCAGAATATTCAGCAGCGTCCGCCAGTCCGTTTGGTCCAATCCGGCGGGAGGATCGTCAATGCGCTCTCCGTTTACCAGCAGTGAGCCTTTCAAATGCACATGGTAGATGCGGTCTCCCCATCTGGCAGCCTCCGCCAGATAATCCGTCCCGGCATAGCGGCTGTGGGAGGGATCAAACTTAATGCCCAGCTGCGGAAAATGCCCCAGGCAGATTCTCCACGCCTCCTCCGTATTAAGGAAATTCATCTTCCGGCAGTTATACAGAGAAACCTTTACTCCCTCCGGTGCAGCGTCCAGCACCTGCTCCAGAAAGGATATGGCCCTGGAATAGTTGGTAAACAGGCTTTGCTCCGGAATGTAGTTGCAGCCGCAGACATAGTTGGGGCAGTCAAGCCGTCCGGCCAGACGGGCCAATTCTCCGGCAAGCTCCACCTCTCTTTGGTCCACCGTGCCGTCTGGCTTCAAAATCTCCGCCTTCCACCGTCCAATAGAGCCCACATCCACGCCGTAGGTCTTCCGCCACTGTAAAATTTCCTGTTCCAGTGCCAATATCTTCTCTCCGTGATCCGTACCATTGATGCAGAATTCCACAAAATCCAGCCCCAGGTCCCGCGCTTTGCGAAAGCTCTCCTCTGCCACAGGGGCAATGATGCCTAATTTCATACGCTTCTTCCTTTCATTTCCGCACTTATTCTAACCGGAACGCATACAGTCTTCTTTGAGCCCTCCTTCCGGCACAGCCTGCCCTCTCTTTCCTATTTTTTATTTATTTTACCGGTATTTCTCCGAAACTTCCTCAAATTTTGTGGATTCTGCATTTCTTTTCCTTGTTTTTTCCCGCAGGTATGTGTACATTTTTAAAAGCACGAGAAAGATAATTAAAAAAAACTTCTACCACCCGTTTGGCAAAATGTGCTATAATGTGTGAAATGAAACCTACAGAAAGATCGGTGAGTCTGGAAAATGAAAAAGGGAACCATCTCCTGGCGCGGCATTATCTTTTCCATTTCTATTGCGCTGCTGGTTTTTTTAAACGTTTTTGTCATTCTGGTCCGCGACTCCTACAGCAAGGAGCTCAGCCATGCCTACGAAATTGAAAACCGGCGGGCCGTTCAATCCTGGGAAACCATGCTCGCCTCCCGTCTGGACACCTTCAGCGGACATATCCGGGAGCTCTCAAAATACATCTATAGCAGCACAGAGCTGCGGCCCGGCTCTCCGTCTATGGGCTTCATACTGCGCAAAAACCTTGCTGATCTCATGACCTACAAGCTCGGCATTGACAGTGGCCTGGACATCATGTTTATTCTCACAGAGGATGGAAACCCACCCATTATCTGCGCCCAGAACTACGGCAGCAGTGGAGAGTGGGACAGCTATGTCATCGCCGCAAAGCGATTCCTGAATGCGGGCAACTATCCGACTTCCTCCATTTGGGGGCAGGACTGGAGCCTGGTGCAGATTGAGGGGACTCCCTGCCTGTTCCGGGTGATCACATTGGGAAAATACCGGGTTGGTGCTCTCGGGCGGCTGACAAATTTCGACATGACGCAGCAAATGCACATACTGGGTGCGCACTACAGCTGCGCCCTGATTTCCGATGGGGCAGTTTATCATATGGCCGGAGAGGACTGGGGCGACGATCTGCATCTGGACGACAATGGGCAGCCCCAGGCGGCCTGGGATGCCAGTTTTCTGGAAGCCGATGCTTCCGCACTGGATGCCCGACTGCTGCTGGCCGTTCGGTCCGGCGATACGACCCCTCTGTATACCGCCGCTCTGAAATTGCTGCTGGCCACGGGACTGATGTGCATCTGCCTGGTTCTCCTGCTGATTTTTGTCCTGTACCGAATGGTTTCCAGGCCGGTACGGACCATGCTGGATGCAACCGACCGGGTAAAATCCGGCGATTTGACCTACCGAATGGAGGAGCACTGGGGAAATCAGGAATTTGACGCACTGTCCGCCAGCTTCAATGCCATGGTCGGCAGCATCCACCAATTCCGCATTGAGGCCTACGACCGGGAGCTGCAAAAGCGCCAGGACGAGCTGACCATGCTCCGGGCACAGATTCAGCCTCACTTTTACCTGAATGCCATTACCACCATCAGCAATATGACCTACCAGAACCGGAATGAGGAAATCCGGAAGTACATTGCCGCTCTGGCAAAGTTCATACGCTATATGCTGAATCTGCAATGCAAGCAGGTACTTATTTCCGACGAGCTGGCCCATATTGACAACTATCTGAAAATGCAGGCGATTCGCTTCCCGAACAGCGTTCAGGTAGAAACCTATTTAGACCCCAAGGCAGAGCAATTGGAAATTCCCTACCTGCTGCTCTTCACGGTGGTGGAAAACACCTTTAAGCACGCCATGGATCTCTACAGCACCCTCCGGCTGCGCATCTGCTGCGAGGCAGTGGAGGAAGCGCATTTCCATGGCTTCCGCATTCGTGTGCAGGACAATGGAAAGGGCTTTTCTCAGGAGGTTCTGGACCGGATTCGTCAGGAGGTTTCCCCGGCCAATCCCAAGGAGCACCTGGGCCTGACCAATGTCCGCAGAACCCTGATGCTGACCTATGGGCGGGATGACCTGCTGCGGCTGTCCAACCTTCCTGAGGGCGGCGCCCAGGTGGAGATTTGGATACCGAGCACGACAACAGAGAAAGGAGCGGCACAGACATGAAGCTGCTGATGTGTGATGACGATATTTCAACCCTGGATGTCATTCAGAACCAGGTTGATTGGGCCGAGCTGGGAATCAGCCGGATTCTCAGAGCCTACAACGGGAACGCGGCCAAGGAGCTCCTTCTGAAGGAGAAGCCGGAGCTGGTGCTCTGCGACATCGGAATGCCCCTCTGCGACGGCATGGAGGTTCTGAAATTCGTTCGAGCCAACGGTCTGGATGCACAGTTTGCCTTCATGACCTGCTACGAGAGCTTTGAGTATGCCCGGGAGGCCATTCGCTACGGCGCTGTAAACTACCTGACGAAGCCTTTGGACATGGACGAGCTGAAGGCCACGCTGAAAAAGATGGTCAACGACGTTCAGCAGACCGCCAAGGAGAAAGCCGCCAAGGAGAACACCGCCAATCAGCGCATTGCCGTGCGCCGGGCCTTTCTGCGGGGGCTGCGGGACGGCGTTTACGGGACCTCTCCGGAGAAAATCGAAGCAGCCATGCGCCGGGAGCGGGTGCGTCTGGACCTGTCCTCCCCCTGGCGGCAGGTGCTGGTCAGCGCTGATATGACAAGCGCCTACAATGCCGGCTGGAGCAGAGAGCTGGCCGGGTATTCCTTCACCTTTCTGGCCCAGGAGGCCATTACCGGCCGGACGGATTTTGACTGCTGTCTGGAGGACAACGGCGAGCGCTTCAACCGCGTTACCCTGCTGATTCCGGGCGGTGCCTTTTCCCCGGAGGAGCTGAACCGCCGGTGCAGGCGGTTCGTGCAAATCTGCATGACCCATATGGAGGTCAGCCCCTTCTGCCTGATTTCCGATGCAGAGAGCCTCTACAAGCTGGCCGAGACCAGCACCGTGCTTGTAAACGCCCAGCGCAAATGCCTTCTGCGTGCCGGTCAGGTCGTCACCATGCAGGAGCTGGCACAGGAAGCCGTCCAGGAGCCTATGGCCCACCTGAATACGGAAGCGCTTATCGCCAGGGTTCAGGAACGGGACCGCACCGGCTACCAGAAGCTGATTCAAGCCTTCCTGACACAAATTTCCAGCGGGCGCAAAAACACCAGCAATCAAATAACCGTATTCCATCACGACCTGCTGCAGTGCTTCTATACCCTGCTGCATGACAACCGGGTTCATCCCCACGAGCTGTTCCGGGACGGGAAATTCTGGGATCTGGACCATTACGCAGAGCGCTCCCTGAACGATGCCCTGCGCTACGCCATGGGCCTGTATGACCGGGCCGTCAGCGTGCTGGATGCGGGCTCCGACAATTCCGACGTGATCACCGTGGTCAAGCAATACATCAAGGACCATTTTCGGGAGAACATCAACCGGGAAGAGCTGGCCAACGTGGCCTTTATCACGCCCAATTACCTTTCCAAACGCTTTTGCAGCGAAACCGGCATGAGCCTGCGGGAATACATCAACGAGCGCCGCGTGGAGGAAGCCAAGCGGCTTCTGTTCAGCACCACCAAAACCGTCAGCGAGATTGCCTGTGAGGTTGGCTTTGAGAATATCTCCTATTTCTCCACAGTCTTCCATAAATTTACCGGACTTCCTCCCGTTGACTGGAGAAGCACCGCCGGGGGCACCCGGCAAGGAGAATAGCCATGGAAAAGCTCCGTCATTTTTTGCAATCCGAAAAAGAGAAGCTGCGCACTCTGAACCGCCGTCAGAGGCTGCAATATTTCTGGGACTACTATAAGCTCCCCATCGGTGCGGTGCTTCTGGCTGCGGCCATGCTGATTTACACCCTGTGCTACAATGCCGGTCCCGGGAAAATCGATCTGAATGCGGTTTTGGTCAATGCCCAGGAAGGCGACAGCACTCTTTTCAGTCAAGCCCTCCAGGCAGGCGGGTGGAAGTCCCCTCAGGTTCGCGTGGACACCACCCTGACCTATACCAATGCCGCAGAGCTGGCAGAAGAGGATGTGGCAACCATTCAGGTTCTCTTCGCCCAATTTACCATGGGCGACATGGACCTGTTTGCAGCAAATCCTGAGGTATTCCAGCGCTATACAGACCAGGACGGCTTTGAAAACCTCGGTCTGCTGCTGCCCCAGCAATTGCAGCAGGACCATCCGGAGCGGCTGATCCGCTACACCACGGAGGACGGGCAGGAAAAAATCGGTGGGATTCTGCTGGAATCCGGCTCTCCCCTGCACACCGGCGGCTACTATAGCGGCCCTGTGGCCGTTGGCATCGTCTCCCGGTGTGAGCATCTGGACGAGGCTCTTGCCGTCATCGAATTTCTTTTGGAACATACCCCCTGAGCGCCAAAAATACGGTGGCCGCCTCCAGATGGCCACCGTATTTTTTTGAAAGTCCAGCTTACAAAATTGCAATTGTGAGAATTGTGTTTTTGTGAGAATGCACATTTTGAAACGCAGTCGAAAGAAAATCGAAAGACAAATTGCCGAAAAAGTGGCAAGATATAGACACCGGCAAGGGAATGTAAGCGCCGGCAAAAACAGCAAGAAGGAGAACATTATGAAAAAGATTCTTTCCGCGCTGCTGGCCATGATCATGGTCTTCAGCCTGGCCGCCTGCTCGGGCAATTCCGGCAGCGCCGCCACCGATGCAACGCCCGCCGCCACCTCCGCCGGGAAGACCGATTCCCCTGCTGCCACCGGAGAAGTTTACAAGGTAAAGCTGGGCTTCCCCACCATGCAGGCCTTCCCCAACGAGACCGAGGTTGAGAAGGTTCAAAACTTCATCAACGCCCACCTGCGGGACGATCTGGGCATCACCGATTTTGAACTGGATCTTCAGTTCATCTCCCTGTTCGATTACGCCACCAACATAAATATGGATCTGGCCTCCGGCGCCACCTGGGACATCGTCTATACCATGGGCGACCTGCCCACCGCCGTCACCAACGGCTACTTCACTGACCTGACTCCCTACCTGGATAACGAACTGAAGGGCGCCGTCGACGTCATCAAGGATTGGCTGGCCTGCGGCACCATCGATGGAACCGTCTACGCAATTCCCTGCTACAAGGGCCAGGTTCTGAGCTGGAAGTACATCTACGACGAAGCCTACGGCGATGCCTACGACATGAGCAAGGTTCATGACCTGGACTCCCTGACCGAGGCTCTGGCTGCCATGAAGGCCAAGTATCCCGATGAGACCTTCGAGGTCTTCAACAACCAGTTTATCAACCTGACCAGCTTTGAGGATCACACCTCCGTCGTTGGCACCTATACCGCCACCGTCGGTGACAGCACCCAGCTGGTAAACTACTTCGCAACCGATTCCTTCAAGAGAGGCGTTGAGCTGGCTTACCAGCACCGCCAGGCCGGTTACTCCGATCCCGAGGGCTCTACCAACACCCAGTCCCACGATGCACTGGTTATGTCCGGCTCCTCCAAGGGCGTTGTCATGGGCCATGCCTACAGCATTGAGACCGTTGACCAGATGTTCACCATGAACAACACCTACGGCGCTACCTTCAAGTCCGTGGAAATCGGCCGGTCCGATATGTCCACCAATACCCTGACCTACGGCATCCCCTACACCTCCAAGAACCCCTCTGCCGCTGCCAAGATGCTGAACCTGATCTGGACCGATGAGGTCGTGGCCAATGCCCTGATCTACGGCCTGGAAGGCGAGAGCTGGGAGTGGAATGCTGATCATACCTCCATCCAGTATCCCGAGGGTCTGAGCATCAACACCGTGCCCTACACCGCCCTGTACACCTGCGGCGCTTTCGGCAACCAGTTCCTGCTGTACGGCTTCGATGGCAACACCTCCGAGTCCGACAAGACGTTCATGAAGGAGCTGCTGGACGAAGCCTGGTATCCTCCCCTGTTTGGCTTCATGCCCTCCAGCGAAAAGGTCAGCACCCAGGTTGCAGCCGTCAGCAACGTCTACAACCAGTACTTCAAGCCTCTGACCTACGGCGATGTGAACCCCGATGAGGTTCTGCCTCAGTTCCTGTCCGATCTGGAAGAGGCCGGCATCAACGACATCATTGCCGAGTACCAGTCCCAGGTTGACGCCTGGCTGGCAACCAAGTAAGACCCCCTTTCAAAATGGCCGTTGGCTCCCTGCCGGCGGCCATTTTTACTCCAATCCTGTTCCCAAAACAGCCGCACAAAAAGAAAAAGATACTGTACTTTTTTGAATGCTCCATGCGCATATCTTCGCTAAAATAACACTATTCCAAAAAGGAGTGAGGAGTTATGTCTAAAAATTCGCCGACCGTATCAGAATACGATGGCCTTTTGGCAGCCAAAAAGAAAGCCCGCCGCAAGGAAGCCTTCCGCCGAACCCTCCCGCTTTACCTGATGATGCTGCCGGGCATTGTCTACCTCATCTGCAACAACTACCTTCCCATGTTCGGCATCCTGCTTGCCTTCAAGAAGGTCAATTTCTCCATCGGCATCTTCAAGAGCCCCTGGTGCGGCCTGAAAAACTTTGAATTTCTGTTCGCAACCAAGGATGCGGCCATTATGATCCGCAATACGCTGCTATACAACATTGTCTGGATCTTCCTCGGTCTTGTGATTGCCCTGTTCATTGCAATCTGCATGGCGGAAATCTCCAAGAGCCCCGCCGCCAAGGCAATTCAGCCCATCATCTGCTTCCCCTCCATGGTCTCGGCCGTTATTCTTTCCTACATCGTCTATGCCTTCCTGAGCACCAATTTCGGCTATCTGAACCACACGCTCTTCAAGGACAATCCCATTAACTGGTACGCAACCGCCAAATACTGGCCTCTGATTCTGACAATCGTCCACTTCTGGCAGTGCTCCGGCCAAAGCTCCATCATCTATATGGCCTCCATCGGCGGCATTGACAAGGGACTTTATGAATCCGCCAGAATCGACGGCGCCAGCAAGCTGCGGCAGATTTTCTCCATCACCCTGCCCCTGCTGAAGCCCATGATTACCCTGATGCTGCTGATGTCCATCAGCAAGATCTTCAACTCCGATTTCGGTATGTTCTATCAGGTGCCCCTGAACTCCGGCATGATCTTCAAAACCACCCAGACCATCGATACCTATGTTTATCGGGCTCTGCTGGAAATGAACAATGTGGGCATGTCCTCCGCCGCCAGCGTGTTCCAGGCAATTCTTGGCTTCATCCTTGTGATGATTTCCAACGCCGTTGTCAAGCTGGTAGACGAAGACAGCGCACTGTTCTAATGAGGTGATCACATGAAAGAGAAAGTTTCTACTGTCAGTCATATCAAGGACGAGGTAGCCTTCCATCGGTTTTCCATGGTGCTGATGGCTCTGCTGGCCATCTACTGCATCATCCCCTTCTTCCTGATGCTCTCCGTATCCTTCTCCTCCGAAGCATCCCTGAGCAAATACGGCTACAGCTTCCTCCCCAAGGAATTCACGGGCGCTGCCTATGATTTCCTCTGGGTCAAGCGCTATACCATTGGCCGCTGCTACGCGCTGACCATTCTGGTCACCGTCTTCGGCACCCTGGGCAACCTGGTGCTCACCAGTCTGTTTGCCTACCCCCTGAGCCGCAAGGACTTCAAGAGCCGCAACTTCTTCGCCTTCTTTGCCTTCTTTACCGTCATGTTCAACGGCGGCCTGACCGCCACCTACATCGTCTGGACTCAGTTCTTCCACATCAAGGACACCATCTGGGCCTACATTCTCCCCGGCTCTCTGCTGAGCGCCATGAACATCCTGATGGTCCGCAACTATTTCTCCGCCAACATCCCCTATGAAATCGTGGAGGCCGCCCGGCTGGACGGTGCCAACGATATGCGGATCTACACCCGGATCATGGTTCCCCTGTCCAAGCCCGTCATGACCACGGTTGGCCTGTTCGCCGCCATTGGCTATTGGAACAACTGGACAAACGGTATGTACTACATTTCCGATACCAAGCTCTACACCATTCAGGTCTATCTGAAAAAACTGATGGACAGCATCGCATTCCTGAAATCCAGCTCCGCCGCAGCGGAAGGTGCCGCACTGGCATACAAATCCCTGCCGACGGAAAGCGCAAGAATGGCCATTGCCATCATCGCCATTCTCCCCATTCTTCTGGTCTACCCCTTCATTCAGAAGGAGCTGGTCAAGGGCATGGTCGTCGGCGGCGTGAAAGGCTGATTTCTCTGTGCATTGCAAACACCGGGAATCCGTGCAGTGCACGGGTTCCCGGTTCAGCTTGTCAAAAAAGCCTCGCAGAGTTTGGCGGCGTAAGCCGTCAAATAAAATCAAAATCATTTTCTGTCGGGGCGTGTACCTGACAGAAAATACTTCTCAGGCTGCAAGTGTGCGAGTTGTTCGCCGTAGGCGAACAAGGAGTGCGCGCAGCAGACTGCAAAAACTTGTCGAAAAAGCCCGTCAGGGGTTTTTCGACAGCCTGCACCGGGAATCCGTGCAGTGCACGGGTTCCCGGTTTATTGATTCTAAACAGGAGGCTATTTTATGCTACAGTTTGCACCTATTTTTCAGGACCACGCTGTGCTGCAGCGTGGAACCGAGCTTCACCTCTGGGGCACCGGCAAGCCCAATGCCCATGTAAGCATTCATCTTGGGGCTTCTGATGTCCAGGTCTGTGCCGATTCCCATGGGCGCTGGGAAGCCGTTCTTCCGCCGATGGATACCGTCCGGGGGCTGGAGCTCAGAGCTCAGAGCGGCGAGGAGCAGTGCTGCTGCCGGGATATATGCATCGGTGAAGTCTGGCTGGCCGGCGGCCAGTCCAACATGGAATTTCTCATGAAATACGACGACCAGCGCCAACAGGCCTATGCACTGCCCGCAAACCCGGACCTGCGCTACTACTGCTGCCCGAAAATTTCCTATCCCCAGGAGAGTGAGGACAAGGACCTGCGCCAGCAGGGCTTCTGGCGCACTGCCGATGCGGAAAATCTCCCTTGGTTCAGCGCCGTTGGCTACTATTTTCAAAAAGAGCTCTCCAAAAAGCTTGACGGAGTTCCCGTTGGCGTGATAGACTGCACCTGGGGCGGCACCTCTGCCAGCTGCTGGATGACCGAGGACTATCTCACCGGTTCCACGGGAACCTATTTGGAACTGCGCCGGAAAACCCTGGAGCTGGATCTGGAGCAGGAGCTGGAAGTCTACCGGCAGACCAACCGGCAGCGAAACACCCCCGAGGCTCTGGCCGCGCTGGACCGCATGATGGAAACCCCCATCGAAGCCCCTTCCAGCTTTACGCCGCCTGCCGAGGAAATTGCCCGGTTCCGCCGGACAAAATACGCCCCCTTCTCTCCCTTTTCCGCCACAACCCTGTACCACACCATGCTTGCGCCGGTCATTCCCTATTCCATCCGGGGCTTCTTGTGGTATCAGGGAGAGGAAGACACCAACTATCCCCAGCTGCACAGAGCGCTTCTGTCCAACATGATCCGCTGCTGGCGGGATTCCTGGAAGCAGGAGCTTCCCTTCCTGCTGGTGCAGCTACCCGGCTTTAAGAATCCTGGCGGCTGGAATCCGCTGGACTATGTTCCCATCCGTCAAGCCCAGGAGCAGGCCATCCGGGGCAGCGAGCGGGCCTGGCTGATTTGCGCCATGGATGTGGGAATGCCCTATGAGATTCACCCCAAGCATAAAGAGCCTGTGGGCAGGCGTCTGGCCTGGCAGGCACTGCACCACGTTTACGGTCAGGACCTTCTCAGTGACCCGCCCCAGGTGCTCGGCGCCCGGAAACAGGACGGCCGAATCGACATCTGGTTCTCGGACTGTGGCCGCGGTCTGGTCCTTCGCCCCGGGGAAACGCCCCTGCGTCTCACGGTCAACGCAGTTGAGATGCCCTGCACCTGCACCGCCCAAGGAGACACCCTGACGATTTCCGTTCCAACACTGAAGGCTTCCGATCGGGTGCACCTGGAATACGCAATCGTGGACTACTGCACCGTTACGCTTTTCAACAGCGCAGAGCATCCGGCCCTTCCCTTTGCCATCGATCTTTAAGGCAGCCTGCTGGGATTCCGGCAGGGAATCCCAAATTGTGAGGTTTTGTTTTTATGGGAGTTTTCAGCTATGAAGGCGGCATTATGCGGGTTCTGACCCGCATCGCCAATATGATGATTGTCAGTTTTTTCTGGATTCTGGGCTCCTTGCCGGTTATCACCGTGCTGCCCGCCTGTGCCGCCCTCTACCACACAACCGTGAAAATCATTCGCGGCAGCGGCTCCGGTGTCGCCCACGACTTCTGGAAGACCTGGGCAGGGAATCTGCGTCAGGGCATTCCGCTGACCCTCTTCGCCCTGGTTTTCGGCGGCATTCTGGGGTACTGCCTGTACTTTGGCTATCACAACGCCGTCCACGGCTGGGCCCTTGCCTATTTCCTCATCGGCTGCGTTCTTGCCCTGGCGCTGTGCTGCATGGTGCTGTGGGCCGGGCCGGTACTGTCCCGTTTTCAGGGGGGACTGGGCACGATGGTGCGCCTCGCGCTGTATTTCGCCATGGGGCACCCTCTGGCGAACCTGCTGCTGGTGCTCTTGCTGCTTGTCGCCTTTCTCGTTGACTTCAATCCGCTGCTGGCCCTGATTCTGCCTGCAGTATGGATGGATCTGGCCGCAGGGTCCATAGAAAAGGCCTTTTCTGCCTTCCAGGAGGCTCACCAGCTTTCCGAGCCGGACGCAGAAGGTGCCGATGACGATCTACCCCAGGCAGCCGAACCCTCCAATCTGGAGCAGGCCAAGGCCCTGGAGGCAGACACCAAGCAATAAGGAGACTGCCCATGGCTGAACTGGAATTAGACGACCTGCTCATGATCTACCCCTTCACAAAGCCCGGCGGCCTGCTGGGCCGAAAGAAGGCGCAGGAGGCTCTGGAGCGGGAAAAGCAAAGCCCCTATACCACCAACGAGGGCGTCATCGCCCTGCAAAAATTCTCTCTGCACATAGCAGACGGCGAATTTGCCGTGCTGCTGGGGCCCTCCGGCTGCGGGAAGTCCACGCTGCTGCGCCTGATTGCCGGGCTGGACAGCCCCATAAACGGGCAGATCCGCATGGACGGGAAGGTTATCAACGCCCTTCCGCCGGAGCAGCGGGATATTGCCATGGTCTTTCAGAATTATTCCCTGTACCCCCACCTGAGCGTCTATGACAATCTGGCCTTCACTCTGAAAAATCAGCGGGTTCCCCGGGATGAGCTGGACCGGCGGGTTCGGGAGGTTGCCCAGGCGCTGTACCTGACCAAGCTCCTGGACCGCCGCCCCAAGGAGCTCTCCGGCGGCCAGCAGCAGCGGGTTGCCATCGGCAGGGCTGTGATCCGCAGACCGAAGCTGTTTCTCATGGACGAGCCCTTCTCCAATCTAGACCCGGCATTGCGGGTTCAGATGCGGCAGGTTATTCGTCAGCTGCACGAAACGCTGGGCACAACCTTTCTCTACGTGACCCACGACCAGCGGGAAGCCCTTGCCCTCGGAACCCGGATTGCCGTGATGAAGGACGGAATGCTGCGTCAATTCGGTACGCCCGCCCAGATTTTCAACACTCCGGAAGATCGCTTTGTAGCCGAATTTGTGGGAGAGCCTCCCATGAATTTCCTTGAAAAGCTGCCGGTACAGTCCGAAAACGGCTGGAGCTTTGTCCATATTTTGGGGCAGCACTATGCCGTGAACTGCCCCCCGGGGCAAACCGTTGATGCAGGCTTCCGCCCGGTACACCTGGTACTGTCTGCCAATGGCTTCCCCGCTCAGGTGACCCAGGCTCTTCAGGCAGATGGGGAGCTCCACCTGAGCCTGGATGCAGACGGTACACCCCTGCGCGCCGTTCTCCCCTCTGACACGCCTCTGCCTCTTCGCGGGCAGGTGCTGCACTTCCAGCTAAGCCCCAAATATCTCCATTTCTTCGCCCCGGGAACCGGAAAACGCCTGCCCTAGGCGCAGCCACAGTGGAAGACGAAAACGGCATACCTGCCAAGGCGGCTGGCGGCATTGTGTTCGCATTTCTGCTCTATAAGTTTGTCGCCGGAACAAACACCCTATATATGTTCTGTTCCATCGCCGCCGTCTGCGCCTATGGGGCCTTGATTGGGCAAGCCGCCTTTCGGCGTAAACCGAAGAAGCCCTGACCTCCCAGGCCTCTGGCCCCTTCCCCTGTGTAGGCCGTCCATCATCTCCTGCC
>ULUO01000826.1_pt1 | contig 13771 bp, 9 predicted proteins | sample 1958611 | NCBI WGS metagenome assembly ULUO01 (sample SAMEA4835762, study PRJEB28245) | human gut metagenome | biome: gut microbiome; material: fecal sample | place: Denmark | collected 2008
TTATATATTCTGTATTTAACATCTGTGCAGGATCCTTGGAATACAAGCGTTTGACGTCTGCCAACGCTCCCACCAGCCGCTCGATATCCTGGATGCGGTCGCCGATTGAAATGTAGGCTAAGATGTTGGCAATGTCCCCCAGCTCAATCTGGATATCATACTCATCCCGCAGCAGATCATAGACCTCGATTCCTGCCAGACCGATTCCCCGCGTGTAGACCGAGAGCTTCGTCACATCAAAGTCATAGACGCTTCCGCCGTTCACCATATCCTTGCCGTAAGCATAATATCCGCCGATGTCGTTGATCTCCGCCCTGGCGTATTCCGCCATCTCCGCCACTTTGCGGAACGATTCCCTTCCGCGCAGCGCCAGATTTCTCCGCGAGATGTCGAGACTTGACATCAGAAGATAAGACGCGCTTGTCGTCTGTGTGAGGTTGATAATCTGGCTGACATACTCCCAGTTGACATTTTTGCCGGTTAAAAGCAGGGAACTCTGTGTTAAGCTTCCTCCGGATTTGTGCATGGAAACGGACGCCATATCCGCACCGGCATCCATCGCGCAGACCGGAAGGTCCTCCCCGAAATACAGATGGGTGCCGTGCGCTTCATCCACAAGCACAAGCATCTCGTGTTCATGTGCCAGCTTCACGATGGAGCGCAAATCGGAACAGATTCCGTAATAAGTCGGATTGTTCACAAGAACCGCCACCGCGCCCGGATTCTCCAGAATCGCCCGCTCCACCTCCGAGATCTCCATACCGAGTGAAATGCCAAGCTTTTTGTCCACCTCCGGATTCACATAGACCGGAATAGCGCCGCAGAGTACCAGCGCATTGATCACACTCTTATGTACATTGCGCGGCAGGATGATCTTATCCCCGGCACGACAGACCGACAACACCATGCTCTGCACGGAGGACGTTGTTCCTCCCACCATAAAAAACGCGTGATCTGCCCGGAAAGCCTCCGCCGCCAGTTCCTCCGCCTCTTTGATGACCGACACCGGATGGCACAGGTTGTCAAGCGGCTTCATGGAATTCACATCCAGACTCACACATTTCTCCCCCAGAAGTTCCACGAGCTCCGGGTTGCCACGCCCTCTCTTGTGCCCCGGCACATCGAAAGGAACGACTCTTCTCTTTTTTAATTGTTCCAGCGCTTCGTAGACCGGAGCGCGCTTCTGGGATCCTGCTTCCATGATTCTCCTCACATTCTGTTTTGATGCTCCCTGCCGCAGTGCGCATGCCGTCCGGCAGAGCTTTTGGCTCTACAGGAAGCATGACTTTCATGCTTTCGCATAACACGGCATCTTCTGTAGCACAAGAAAGAATCCTGCCCGGAGCGTTTTTATGTAATAGGGACGAAGTTTCCTATTACACAAAAAAAGACAGATGCCTGTATGCTGCGCACACATCACCTGCCTTGTCACATTCTCATAGTCATACTTTATGTAATCTGTCCTACATGCTGCAAAAACTATTATCAGAGTCTACGTTGGCATCTTCGCCAGCAAATATTTGCTATTACTACTCTTATTGACCGTTTCACAAGTGATATCTCTATCGCATACGATTCAGGGTCCTGCAGTCCTTCGCCTGCAGTCGTCATCAACTTATAAAATTTGAGCTTCTAACTCAATCAATAACGTGGATCTCTCCACCATCGGCAGCTGCCCCGCCCGTCCGTATGGGCTTAACCAATCTCTTGGTGGGCAAATATTTGCATGAAAAAGCTTTCGCATTCATGTGATTTGAAGTATAACACACACACTTCTAAAAAGCAATGTATTTCTCTGGATTCTTATCTACTCCCTCCACTCCCGGAAAAGTGCAATCTCTCTGCGGTATCCCTCATCGTCATTCGGAGTCTCCAGAATAAACGGCTTGTCCGAAAGCAGCGGATGCGTCGCCACACGCCGCATCGCATCCAGCCCGATCTTTCCCTCGCCGATGCAGGCATGGCGGTCTTTGTGCGAACCGCGGTCGTTCATGCTGTCGTTAAAATGTACCGCGCACAGGCGGTTCAGACCGATCACATGGTCAAATTCCTCCAGGACACCATCCAGATCTCCCGCAATATCATATCCAGCATCCCAGACATGACAGGTATCCAGACAGATGCCAAGCTTATCGGACAGCTCTACACGGTCAATAATCGCGCGCAGTTCCTCAAAGCTTCTGCCCACCTCACTGCCTTTTCCCGCCATCGTCTCAAGGAGAACCGTCGTCGTCTGCTCCGGCGTGAGCACCTCGTTAAGTGCCTCCGCAATCCATTCGATTCCGGCATCCGCCCCCTGTCCGACATGGGAACCCGGGTGAAAATTGTAGTAATTCCCCGGCGTGTACTCCATCCGGCGCAGATCGTCCGCGATCATCTCCTTAGAAAACTTGCGGATATCCTCCTTCGCCGCGCACAGATTCATCGTGTAAGGTGCATGCGCCACCAGTTTTCCAAATTGCTGCTCCCGCATCAGTTCCAGCAGCTTTTCCACATCCGCCGGATCAATCGCTTTTGCCGCACCGCCTCTCGGATTTCTTGTAAAAAATGCAAATGTATTTGCTCCCAGCTTCACTGCCATCCGCCCCATCGCCGCATAGCCCTTTGACGCCGAGAGATGATTTCCGATATACATATTCTTTTCCTGCTTCCTTCTATCTTTCTATTTAAATCTTCTCCACCAGGATGCCGTCCCGGTATGCCTGCAGCAGCGCCTCCAGATCACGGATCGAAGCGCGCAGCTCCCTTCCAATGTCCGTATCCGCCACCAGCTTGCGTCGCACGACATGCTGCACCAGAATCGTATGCGACGCGATATCGCTTCCGTCCTGCACCGCCTTTTCGACCGACTCAAACGGTTCGTGCGCCGCAAGCACCAGACCGTAGGAATTATAGATCAGCGTATATCCCGCAATCCCCGTCTTCGGCTGGTAGGCCTTGGAGAATCCGCCGTCAATAATGAGCAGCTTCCCGCCGCATTTTACCGGGGACTCTCCCCGCTTCGCCTCCACCGGAATATGGCCGTTGATGATATGTGCCTCCGCGCCCTCAAGCCCGAATTCCGAGAGGATGCGGTTGACCACCTCTTCCTCCTCCAGCAGGCGGTAGTACGGGTTCTTCGGCTCCTGGTGCGTCGCTGTGTCTGCGATAAAATAGCGCTCAAACGTCGTCATTTTTGCTTTTCCAAACACCGGGGAATTCTGGTTTTCCCAGATAAACCACAAGATATCCAGCCCCTTTTTCTTCTCCCTGGGATCAATCGCGTAGTACCCTTTTCTCGCGTAATTCTCCAGCACATCGTAGAGCGCCTTGCCGGAATATTCTTTTCCGTACACATTTACTCTGGTAAAGGTTCCGTCCTCGTTCATCGGCACACAGCCGTGGTAGAGCAGGTTCCCGTTGTAGACCTTGTACAGGCTGCCCTGTGTGAACAGAAAACGGACGTGACGCTGTAATTTTTCACAGTTCAAGAACGCCTGCGTGATCCGCTCCATGACGTCCTCCTCCTCCGATGACAGTTCATACGGATGCTTCCAGTCGATCGTCGGGAAGTTCAGATCCTTCATCGGGTATTCCTTCCCCTCCACACACACCGTTCCTTTTTCGATATTGATCTTGTCCAGCAAAAGCCGCTCATCCATCCCGAACTCCGGGTGACGCATGATCATCTGTCCCTCCAGCTTGAACTGGATCACCGTAATCGCCTTGTGCATTTTCTCATCCAGCATGGCGTCACGCACATCGTACTCATCCTCCCGGTAATCCAGCTTAAAGCAGGTGCAGGGATCCTTGTCGTATCTGCTCATGGCAAGTCTGGCGAGCGGCACCAGATTGATGCCGTATCCGTCCTCTAAAAGGTTCAGATTGCCGTACTTGGCAGAGATACGGATCGCGTTGCAGATGCAGGGTCTGCTTCCCGCCGCCGCTCCCATCCAGTATATATCGTGGTTCCCCCACTGAATATCCACGGAATGATGCTGCATCAAGGTATCCATAATCAGATTCGGGTACGGTCCCCTGTCGAAAATATCTCCCACCACATGCAGATGCTCCACCACAAGCCTGCGGATCAGATTGCAGAACGCAATCACAAGCTCCGGCGCCCTGCCTGTGCGGATCACAGACCGGATGATCTCATTATAATAAGCTTCCTGATCGGAGACATCCGGTCTGCCGGTCAGCAGTTCCTCGATCACATACGCAAAATCTTTCGGCAGCGCTTTTCGCACCTTGGATCTGGTATATTTTGACGAAGCGCTCTTGCAGATGCGGATCAGCCGGTACAGGGAGACCTTATACCAGTCCTCCATATTTTCTTCTGTCTTTAACACCTGCTCTAGCTTCTGCTCCGGATAATAGATCAGGGTCGCAATCGCTTTCTTCTCTCCCGCACTGATCGCATTCCCGAATTCTTCCTCGATCTTGCGCTTAATCGCTCCGGAACCGTTCCGGATCACGTGCTGGAACTGATCGTACTCGCCGTGAATATCTGTAATGAAATGTTCTGTTCCCTTTGGCAGGCTTAAAATCGCCTGCAGGTTAATGATCTCCGTCGCTGCCGCAGCCACGGTCGGATACTGATTTGCCAGACTTTTTAAATACCGCAGATCTGTTTCCATATATTTTTCCATATGTTCCCCCTCAGAATATCAAAATCGAAGATACCTCTCAAATAGTAACATATCCGCGCACTGCTGACCAGATTTTGTTCGTTTTCTGCCCTGTATAAAAATGGGAACAGAAAACGTTTCCACGCTCCTGTTCCCATTCGATCCATCTGTATCTGCTTTCAATCTGCCTTATCCGTCTGCCTGTCCAATCAGTCTGCCTGTTCCATCGTTGCCCGGATCACATCCTGCATATCATAAAATCCTGCCTCTTTCCCGGCGAGGAACTTTGCCGCCTCCACAGCCCCTTTTCCAAAGACGCTGCGGGAATATGCGGTATGCTTGAACTCAATGACCTCGTCGAGTCCCGCGAAGATGACCTCATGCTCCCCGACGATGCTGCCTCCGCGCACTGCCGAGATTCCGATCTCGTGCGGATCTCTCTTTTTGCGCTCGCTGCTTCTGTCATATTTGTATTCATAGACATGTCCCAGCGCATCATTCATGGAGTCCGCCAGCGCCAGCGCTGTGCCGCTCGGTGCATCCAGCTTCTGGTTGTGATGCTTCTCCACGATCTCCATGTCAAATCCTGCCGGCGCAAGAATCGTTGCCGCCTGCGCTAAAAGCTGCATCAGCAGATTGATTCCCAGCGACATATTCGCGGACTTTAATACTGCTACCTGCCCCGATGCCGCCTTTACCTGCTCCATCTGTTCCTCCGACAATCCCGTCGTGCACAGAACCACTGGAATCTTTTTATCCACACTATAGACCAGAAGATCGTCCACGGCCTTCGCATTGGAAAAATCGATGATGACATCCGCCTTCACATCGCAGACGGAAATATTCGGGAATACCGGATAGTCATTTTTGATCCCGTCATAGAGATCCACTCCCGCCACGATCTCAATCTGCGGATCCTCCTTGCAGATTGCGGAGATGACCTGTCCCATTTTACCATTGCATCCATTCATGATTGCCTTAATCATCGTACGTTATCCTCTCTTCTCTGTACTGCCCGCTCCGCGTGCCGCATGCAGCCGGCGGTGCAGACACATACTCCGGCGGATGGCCTTACGACTCCCTTCCGCCGGAGTCATCTGTTCTTTTATGCTAACTTTATTCCGTAATTTTTCATCGCTTCTGCAAGCTTCGCGGCATTCTCCGGTGTCATCTCCGTGAGCGGGGAACGAAGCGGTCCCACTTCCAGTCCCATCAGATTCAATGCTTTCTTCACCGGAATCGGGTTTACCTCGGAAAACAGCGCATCCACAAGCGGCTGTGCCTTTAACTGCAGTTCTCTCGCGCGCAAAAGATCCCCCGCGGAGAAAGCCGCGCACATATCGTGCACATCCGCCGGCGCCACATTCGACCACACGGAAATCACACCGATCGCACCGATTGCCATCAGAGGCACCACGATGCCGTCCTCGCCGGAATACAAATCAATCTTGCCGTCCGTTAAGTACATCAGCCTGGATGCCTGAGCCAGACTACCGGTCGCCTCCTTGATACCCACAATGTTCTCCACGTTCTTAAAGAGTGTGGCTGCGGTCTCCGGCATAATATTGCAGCCGGTACGTCCAGGAACGTTGTACATGATAATCGGAAGCTTTACCGCCTCGGCAATCTCTGTATAGTAACGGATCAATCCGCCCTGTGTCGCTTTGTTGTAGTACGGGGTCACAGCCAAAAGTCCGTCTGCTCCTGCCTTTTCCGCCTCTTCGGAAAGGTGAATCGCCTCTCTGGTGCAGTTGGAACCGGTGCCGGCAATGACCGGAACACGATGCTTTGCAAAACGCACTGCTGCCCGGATCACATCGGAATGCTCCTCCGTAGTGAGCGTCGAACTCTCTCCGGTCGTTCCCACAATCACAATCGCATCCGTTCCCTGCTCAATCTGCCATTCGACCAGTTCCTCCAGCTTGTCGTAATTTACCTCTTCATTTTCCTTCATGGGTGTAACAATCGCTACACCAGCGCCCTTGAATATCGCCATGTCAATCCTCCGTTTCTCCTATGTTAATATATGCCCATGGTACAATTTTGCCCCTGTCAGATCAGAGTCAGAATAAAAAAGTAAAAAAAAGCCGGCTCGATGAGCCGGTCTGATTCTTCTGCCGCATATCTGCATGCCATTATACAGAACCGATAGCGCCCCATCTGCAAAGATGACAGTCATAAAGTTCTTAGCTTTATGCCCAAGAACCAAGGCAGCAGGTGCCTTGCTCTTTCGGCATGCTCTCCTTTTGCTTCCCTTCCCCTGTGCCTGTCACATCCGGAAAACTACTCTTAAAGCACGCAACCTCTATCAAAATATGTATCATATAGTTAAAATTAACATAGCACTATCAACAACGGTTGTCAATAACGGAACTTTCGATTATTCCTCCAAAAAATCCACCTTGCTGACGGACACCTCGTAAGCCACCCGTTTTTCCGTCTCAAGCTCCGAGATCTTTTTGACGTATTCCCGGCTCTGGATTCTGCCCCATACCTGCACATGTCCTCCCACCTCAAAGCCGGAGGCAAACCGGGCGTTTCTACCCCAGCAGATGCATGGAATATAGTCTGATTTTCCGTAGGAACGGTTGACGGCGATCAGAAGATCCGCAATCTCCCGTCCCAGCGGCGTCTTCCGGTAAATCGGTTCCTTGCAGATATATCCGTCCAGAAAAATCTGGTTGCTCTTCATATCCTCCTGCAGCTCCTCCAGAAACTCCAGTTCCCGCACGAACACCGATAAGACAAGGCGGTTCTTTTTCTCCTCATGCCGGTTAAACGAACGGAACTGCCCGTTCACATAAATGATCTGTCCTATGTAATCTGCATTTACGTCAATCAACCGTTCGGATATCATTAGCGGAATGTAATCCAGATAATTGCTCAGGCGGTTCACTGCCACATCCACCATATAAAATCCCTCTCCGTACACTTCGTGACTGAACCGGAAATCGGATACAATCTCCCCCATAATTGACACCTGGTTGTTTTCAAAAATTTTATCTGCCATGAATCTTTCTCCCTTCTTACGACCATACTCTTTTTTGCGTTGTTCTTCTTTTTCGTTCCGTTCTGCTGGTATGATCTGCCTGACACATTATTTTTATCACGTCCGGTGCCAGAATTTTCATGCAACATGTCGATAACAAAGGGAATGAAATGGCGGATTTTGTCGCATGTACCACTTGCGCATCTCCGAAAATATGATAAAATAGATTGGTTACTTTTTTAGACTAGGTTTCACACAGGAAAGAGAGATTTTGTATATGAAAATGAAACGTGAAGATGTCCGTAACATTGCAATCATCGCCCATGTCGATCACGGCAAGACCACTCTGGTCGATGAATTGTTAAAACAGAGCGGCGTGTTCCGTGAGAACCAGGAGGTTCAGGAGCGTGTCATGGACTCTAATGATATTGAGAGAGAGCGTGGTATCACGATTCTTTCCAAAAATACAGCGATTACTTATAAAGGAACTAAGATTAACGTCATCGACACCCCTGGCCACGCTGATTTCGGCGGCGAGGTTGAGCGTGTCCTTAAGATGGTAAACGGCGTTGTGCTGGTCGTTGACGCTTTCGAGGGCGTTATGCCGCAGACCAAGTTCGTTCTGATGAAAGCGCTCGAGCTTTCTCTTCCGGTTATCGTGTGTCTCAACAAAGTCGACCGTCCGGAGGCACGTCCGAACGAGGTTGTGGACGAAGTGCTTGAGCTTTTCATGGATCTGGACGCTTCCGAGGAGCAGCTTGACTGCCCGTTCCTTTTTGCTTCTGCAAGAGACGGCTACGCAGTCCGCGAGCTTGACGATCTGGTGAACAACAAAAAGGATATGACTCCGCTGTTCGACACGATCCTTGACTATATCCCTGCACCGGAGGGCGATCCGGACGCCAACACCCAGGTATTGATCAGCACCATCGATTACAACGAATATGTCGGACGTATCGGTATCGGAAAAGTCGATAACGGCTGCTTAAAGGTCAATCAGGAGGCGGTTGTTGTCAACCACCACGAGCCGGACAAGCAGAAACGTGTCCGCATCAGCAAGCTTTACGAATTTGACGGTCTGAACAAGGTGGACGTCACAGAGGCAAAGATCGGTTCCATCGTAGCTATTTCCGGTATTGCAGATATCCATATCGGTGATACCATCTGCGCACCTGAGAATCCGGTTGCCATTCCGTTCCAGAAAATTTCCGAGCCGACACTGTCCATGAATTTCATCGTAAACGACAGCCCGCTCGCCGGACAGGAGGGTAAATTCGTTACCTCCCGTCATTTAAGAGACCGTCTGTTCCGCGAATTAAACACCGATGTCTCTCTGCGTGTCGAGGAAACGGACAGCCCGGATTCCTACAAAGTATCCGGCCGCGGTGAGCTTCATCTGTCCGTACTGATTGAGAACATGCGCCGCGAGGGTTATGAGTTTGCCGTCAGCAAAGCTGAAGTTCTCTACCACACGGATGAGAACGGCAAGAAGTTAGAGCCGATGGAGCTTGCTTATGTCGATGTACCGGATGAATTTACCGGTGCCGTCATCGAAAAGTTAAGCCAGCGCAAGGGCGAAATGCTGAACATGAAACCGATTACCGGCGGTTACACACGTCTGGAGTTCAACATCCCGTCCCGCGGCCTGATCGGTTACCGTGGTGAATTTATGACGGATACCAAGGGTAACGGTATCATCAACACCATTTTCAACGGCTATGCACCGTACAAGGGCGAGATCGCTTACCGCAAACTCGGTTCCCTGATCGCATTTGAGACCGGCGAGTCCGTAACCTACGGTCTGTTCTCCGCACAGGATCGCGGTACGCTCTTTATCGGACCTGGCGAAAAGGTATACGCCGGCATGGTCATCGGTTCATCTTCCAGAGCCGAGGATATCGAATTGAATGTCTGCAAGAAAAAGCACCTGACCAACACGCGTTCCTCTTCTGCGGACGAGGCACTGACTCTGGTTCCGCCTAAGATTTTAAGTCTGGAGCAGGCACTCGATTTCATCGATGTCGACGAGCTCCTGGAGGTTACACCGGAGAGTCTTCGTATCCGCAAGCGTATTCTTGATCCAACCTTAAGAAAACGCGCCGGCATGAAAAAATAAGTCGTATTTCTACTCTTAAAAAGGAGCCATGTGCACCGTTTCCTATGGTGCACATGGCTTCTTATAAAATGCATATCCATTTTTTCCGTTTTTCTTCACCGTATACATCGCAGCATCCGCCGCTGCCAGAAGTTCCGTTGCATCCGCTCCGTGCTCCGGCCACACCGCGATTCCAAGACTGACTCCCAGTGCCTCGTCCACCGCTCCCATTCTGCACGGCTTTTGCAGACGTTCCATCAAACCGGATGCATATCGCTCTATGACCCTGTAATCGCCGCAGTCGATCAGTGCTACAAACTCATCTCCTGCCAGGCGGTACGGTGTGAAATGGCCATCCTCCACCGCCAGCGACCGAAGTGCCACTTCGCGCAGCACCTCGTCCCCTGTATTGTGTCCGTAGGTGTCGTTCACCCGCTTAAAATTATCCAGATCATACATAAAAACCGTAAATTCTTCCCCGGAGACAATCCGCTGCCTGATATCTTCCATAAAGACACTACGGTTCTTAAGGTGTGTCAGTACATCATAATGTGCACTGTAGGACAGCTTTTCGTTTGCCCTGGTAATCACTTCGTTCATTTTGCGTCGGCGCATATTGTCCACCGCCAGCCATGCCACCATTGCCAACGCCACGGCAGCAATCACCAGCGTTGCCCTGATCGTATCCCGGTTCTTTTCCCAGAAGGTCTCCCTGTGATTGATGATGACTGCATCCCCGGGAAGCTTTGATGCACTGATTCCAAACCTGCGCATCACATTTTCATCAAAGCAATATACCTTCGGCGGCTCCATCACAATGGAGATCCCTGCACAATCCGTGCCCTCCAGTATCTGCACCGCCATTTCTCCTGCCCTTTTTCCCATCTGTTCCTGCGAGACAATCTCGCCGCCTAAAAATCCTTTTCCCATACCGTGCGAGACAATCGAAAACATCGGAATCTGCGCCACATCACTCAGCATCTGGATCGCTTCCGCCGCCGCGTACACATTCCCGTCGCCATCCCTGCTGCACATAATATAGACCAGAATGCTCTCCTCCCCCAGCGCAGCAACCTGTCTTTTTAATTCTTCCTGGGAGAGCTTTGAAGCGTCGATCTCTACAAAGTCCAACTCTGGAAAAACAGTATCGTAATACTGGAATTCCTTGCGTTCGCCCTCTCCGGTCACCGTATCATCCAGTATTCCTACCACCTGTCTTGCATCCGGATACAGCTTCTTTGCCAGCGTGATCGTATTCTCATAAGAGAGCGTCTCAACCACGCCCGTCACAAGCGGATCTGCTGCCGCCTTCTTCGCCAGTTCCCTATCATTAACTCCCTCAAAAACAACCGGTGTCTGCGCAAACAACTCGTCGCGGTACGTCATTGCAAACTGAAACGCCGCATCATCCCCTACAATCACAACATCATACGCCGGAACCATCTTCAGATAGTATGTTAGCATCTGGTAAAATAGCTGTTCACTCTCCGCTGTCTCGACATTTTTGGTATCCATAAACTGATAATCCAGCTGTACACCAGCGCCCAACGCTTCTTTTATACCGCGAATCTGTTCCGGAACCGTCTCCCATGCATAGGAATAGGAACTGATAAATAATCCCCTGCCGGTGATTTCCCCAGCGTCCGGCACCAGTTCTTCTGCATATGCCGGAATGCCTCCCACACAGATAAGAAGTGCAATAGCAAAAAAAATCCGATACCCTTTTTGAATCCATCGACGTTCTATCACAGACACTCCTCCTCCCTATCCGTATATCAAAATTTTCCACCCTCCCGCTTCTATTGTCAATATTTTTTCACTGTTTTTTTACGGTTTTCTGATATTTTACAACCGCCGGATCCGTCATCTGCAGCGTCCTCTTCCACTCCCTGCTTTCCCCCACTTTCTGCACCGCGGAACGGTTCTTATACAAAAAGCGCGTCAGATTATAACAGTCCACCCAGATCTCGTTGTTTCCCTCTTTCTGCGACTCGTCAAAGATCAGCTGCAGCCCGAAATGCAGATGAACCGTGTCTATGTTGTTGACATTTTCCTTCGTGCTGTACCCGGTATGCCCCATATAGCCGATCACATCCCCTGCCGTCACGACATCGCCCTCCTTCAACTGTTCCCGGTACGGATAGTTCTGGCGCAGATGCGCATAATAATAGTAGCGCTTCCCGTCAAAGCTGCGGATGCCGATGCGCCATCCGCCGTACTGGTTCCAACCGATCGCTTCTACGTAGCCGGATTCTACGGCGATGATTGGGGTTCCGATGGGAATATAAAGTAACCCCCGGGGAGTCAAGAAAACTTGATTCGCCGGGGGAGTCAGAACACACATGCATATATATGCATTCATACATTTAGAAACATTTTTCTAATATATAATCCAACAATTCAGCACTTACAAAAGAAAAAATGAATACAATAATTTCAACACTAACTCCAAACTGCTCTATATCTGTTGCACGTACCATCCATAATAAAACTACTAAAACTACTATAACATAGATACACTTTATTAATGCCTTTATTTTCCCCATTTTTCCTTTTTTAGCTTCCTCTTCCTCCCTCCTCTTCTGGTTCTCATCATGAATCGCTCCAACCGTATCTGTCAACTTTTGAATACTATTACAAATTTCTGCCATATTTACAATATTGTCTTTTTCATCAATATCTTGGGCAGAAATAATTGTTCCCTCATTCAAATTATTCTGCCCAAGTCGAAAAAAATCATTAGGATTTCTAAAAGAAAACAGTACAATTATATCATCAATTGTAATGTTTTTGTTTTCTTCACAATAATGGCAAAAATATTTTTCAGTCATATCAATATCCGAGAACTGATCAAAATACTCATATATCATACCACATTCTGGGCAACGCAAGCCAAAATGCGGTATCAGCACATGATTATCCACTAACGAATCAATGTAAATTCCAAGCTCATCCATATTTATTCCTGTAGCTTCTGAAATTTTAGACAACGTAATGGAATTTCTTTTACTAGGTATCAACTCATTTAAATAATCTGTTATTTTTGAACACTTTTCTGCATTAAGCCTCGATGATTGTATGCAAGACATAATTTATATCATCCTCTTTCAAATACTCGAACCATGAAATTACACAGTAACCTTTTTTCTCAACTATTCTAACGCAAAATCTATTGCGCTTTGTATTATTCTTCTCCTTTTCAACGAGAAACATTATTCCATCGCATTTTTTATTTTTAAATATCATTGATTTATTGTTAAAGAAAATTGGTTTTGCTTGCAACGGACCTTTTTCTGCCGATGTTTGATCAACTTTAGATGTGTCCTCATCAGAAGCAACCAGTCGTATTGGATACATTCTTTTATCTCTTATAAAAATACTTGTGTCTTCTCTTGATATTGACATATACTTTTCAAATATAATTTTTATATCATTTTTAAACTCCCCTAGCACTTGATCTGACAAATAAAAAATATTATTCCTGTAATATACTGCAAGTTCATTGATTTTCTCTTCGCTATCTGATATAATTCGTTCTATTTCTTCTGGTGTGCCAATACTTCTTTCAAGCAAATTATATATTTTTCCCTTAATATTTTCTGTTGCTTGAAAATAATTTTTCAATAGCTGGACCCCCAATATTGAACACACATACATAATCGCTTCTTTTGCTGTACTCTCCGGTGTTAATGATGTTAAGGCAGGCATCTCATCTATTTCCAAAACATTTTCATATTTAAACATATGCGTTTTTTGCTTCACTCGTGCTTCAACAAAACCCTTGTCCAAATATACACTCACAACCACAGGATACCACTGTGCTGTTTTCTCCTCTTTTGAATCAAACGAATATATCATCTTGCATAATATAACTCGAATTACATGCCCCAAAGAACCACTTTCTATAAAATACTTGCATGCTTCAAATTCGGAGCCATAATTATTCCCACAAACATGACGATGCTCTTTTATATTTTGACCAAAACACTGTTCTAAATTACTAACGTTCTTTAACCATTTAAATAATATCTCATTTTTTTCTACTTCTTTAATATAGATCTCCTTTCTTCCTGCGAT
>ULUO01043123.1_pt1 | contig 13739 bp, 3 predicted proteins | sample 1958611 | NCBI WGS metagenome assembly ULUO01 (sample SAMEA4835762, study PRJEB28245) | human gut metagenome | biome: gut microbiome; material: fecal sample | place: Denmark | collected 2008
GTTAGCAGAATTATACAGAGATGATGTCACCAATAGGTTTGGAGGAGAGTCTGATGATGCTATACAGAGTAATCAATGGTTACCATGTGGAGAAACTACCTATTTCTATGATGATGACTCCAGCCATACTTATCTTGTAAAGTACTTGGAAGGAGACACATACTTCCAAAGATATGACCATTTAAAGACTTATCCATTTACTTTGGAAGATGAAAACTCGGTGACTGAGATAATGTCATTTATGTGTGAGACAAGGGTAAATCTAGATGGCAGGTATGACAATAATAGAGGCAATACTTCTAATCTATATATAACCCCTGAGAACTTTAACAAGCTAAATCAAGTATACAATCAAAAGGATAACTTCTTTACCTATAAGGTAAGTACTGATGATACTTCGGTATTGAACAAATTTCCTAATGTGGTTACTTGGACTAAGACTAAAACTGCTGGAGAACTTATTGATACTTGGACCAATATCACTCTTGCATCCACTCTTGATTTTGATGGTGATAAGGGTAGTATAACAGCTCTGAGAATGCATAATAATAATATCCTTGCTTTTCAAGATAAAGGCATTAGTCAGATATTGTATAATGAGAATGTGCAGATTTCTCCCACTAATGGAGTGCCTATTGAAATTGCCAACAGTGGAAAAGTTACTGGTAAGAGGTACTTATCTGATAGTATAGGATGTTCTAATAAGTGGTCTATATGCAGGACACCTAATGGTACCTATTTTATAGATGATATTACCAAAGGTATCTTCCTACTCAACAACCAGTTGGATAACATCTCTGATAGGCTTGGATTCCATTCATGGATTAACAGTAGGTCAACTGGAATAAATGTATGGAATCCTAAAGACTTTAGTGGATTTGTAACATACTATGATAAGGTAAATGGAGATGTATTCTTCATAAGCAAGGATGAGTGCTTGGCATTTTCAGAACCATTAGGCCAGTTCTCTTCATTCTACAGCTATGAGAATGTGCCATATTTCTCCAATATACTAGACAGGGGACTGTGGGTAAAGGATGGGAAGCTATGGCTGCACAATGAAGGTGATTATAATACCTTCTTTAACAGTTACCAGCCTTTCTATACTACTGTCATATCCAATCCTGATATGACCCAGGATAAGATATTCAATACTCTTGAGTTCAGGGCAGACAGTTGGAACAGTGAAGGTAAGCTATTGGATACAACCTATGATACTCTCAGTGTTTGGAATGAATACCAAAGTGGTGAATCCAAGCTTACCCATGTACTTGGAAGACCTTCAAGTCTCAAGAAGAAGTTCAGGATATGGAGGGCTAATATACCAAGGGATAAATCAAACAATAAAGACAGGATGAGAAATCCTTGGTTATATCTTAAGCTATCTATGGAATCTGAAAATACAAATAAGACCATATTGCATGATATGGTGGTGCACTACTTTGAATAACTTGATGGAGATAGCCTAAAGGGAAGGTAAGTAATAAACTTATCTTCCCTTTACTTTTTAAATAATATTCTTGTATAATTCTGATACTTTACTTATCTTTGCAAATAAATTATTATAACATGGTTAATAGAAAAGTTATAAGGAAACACAATAGTCCTGTTACTACTGGTATCATTAATAGATATGATGATGGTGGTAGTATATGGGACATTAGCAAGCTTTTTACCAAAGAAAACTTAGGTAAACTAGGTCTTGGATTATTAGGCCCTGCTGGTAATGCAGCAAATGGTTTAATAAGTAATGGACTAAGTTCAGGAGCAGGCAATGCAGTCAATAAAGTAGGAAGTACTGTGGGTTCTGCCATTAGCACAGTCAACCCTTTATTAGGAGGCATTGTGTCTGCTGGTACTGGGTTGATAGGTGGTATAACCAATGCATTATTCGGTTCAAAGATTAATGAGGAAAATGTCAATAATGTCAGAAACTCCAATAATGCCCTGAGTACAGTTAAAGTTGATAGCAGTAGCAATGACTCTATACTTAATCAATGGTCTAATCAGGACTTTGGAGCAGACTTCTCCCAATCAGATATTGGGAAAGATGGATTGTTCAGTGACAAGGCAGAAGATTTATATAATGAGTTGAAGAAGGAACAGGAGATAGCCAGAGGCAGAGCACTGCTAAGTTATGATAATGCAATAGAAAGTGCTGATAAGATGAATGATTTAAGAGCTATGTCCAATTACATGGCAAAGGGAGGTAAGATTCATATCAAGCCTGAGAACAGGGGCAAGTTTACTGCCCTTAAGAAGAGGACTGGAAAGTCAGCATCTTGGTTCAAGGAGCATGGTACTCCTGCACAAAAGAAGATGGCTACCTTTGCCTTGAATGCTAGAAAGTGGAAACATGATGATGGAGGATGGATAGATGAAGAGTTTACTTTGCCTTACAGTGCCTATATAGCAGACAGGGTAAATAACATGGGACTTAATAACTCTCAAAAGGCTGCTGTATACAGTTCAATATATGGGGAATCAAGGTTCAATCCCTATGCCTATAATCCCAGAGGTGGTGGAAAGGGAGCACATGGAATCATGCAATGGAGAGGTGCCAGAATACCTGAAAGCTCTTATCTGCCTAGCCAAATGGACTACTTGGAAAATACACTTAATAGTGTAGATAGGATGAATTGGTTGAGTAAGAGAAGTCTGAACAATTTCAAGAAATCCAATACTCCTGAGGCTTCCTCCTCTGCATTTGAAAGAGGATATGTCAGGGGAGAGGAGTTCTCTAGAACCTCTAAAAGAAAGAAGGCAAGGTCTGTATATGACAAGATGCACACTCCCAGTCTGTCTGACTTATCAGATTATAATATGAGAACTATTACCAAACCTAATATACAAGTACCTTTTAATCCATTTGGAGATGGTGGCCTCATGGGTACTCATGGAGCAGATTTTACCAATGGTGTCACTGTTATAAATAATGGAGGATACCATGAAGAGAATCCACATGAAGGAGTACAGATTGGGGTTGATTATAATGGAATACCTAATCTTGTGGAAGAAGGAGAGGTGATTTATAACGATTATGTATTTAGTAACAGGATTAAAGTACCTGATTCAGTGAAGCAGAAGTATAAATTGAAAGGTGGCAAAGGTCTGACATTTGCAGATGCTGCCAAAAGGATTCAAAAGGAGTCTGAGGAAAGGCCCAATGACCCAATAAGCAAGAGGGGGCTGGAAGATGGTCTCATAAAGTTAATGCAGGAGCAAGAGGCTCTTAGAGGACAGGGGCAATATGGACTTGAAGGAGTACAATATGCAGAGGGAGGTCTTATACCTGATGATTACACATATACTCCGGTGTTTGGTTCTTGGAAATCAGGAGAGATGCCAGAGGTTACAGCTACAGCAAAGAGACCCAGCATGATTAAATATGTGGATTATGACATACCTTCTACCATAGAGCCTATAGGTATTGATGGGCTTTATGCAGGATTTAGTGGCCTGTCTCCTATGGAAATATCAGGTATTAGTGAAGTAGAATATGATATACCTTCTAATGTGGAAGGTACAATTCCTGCTAAAGTTAGGGTACCCAAAAGAAAGGGTAATACAGATAGAAGAGGATTTGATGCTACTTGGCTAAGATATGCACCTATAGTAGGTTCTGCAATAGGATTGGGTCAAAGTATATTCAGCAGGCCTGATTATACAGGACCTGATGCAATCATAGAGGCTGCAAACAAAGTAGGTAATTATGTTCCTGTAAGCTATAAGCCAATAGGGAATTATCTGCAATATAAACCACTTGACAGGAACTTTTATATAAATAAGCTTGGTGCACAGGCTGGTGCAACAAGAAGAGCTATTATGAACTCTTCAAGTCCTTCAAGGAATGCCGCACTACTTGCAGCAGACTATAATGCACAAGGCAAGTTGGGAGACTTGGCAAGACAGGCTGAGGAGTATAACTTGGCACAGAGACAGATGGTAGAGCAGTTTAATAGAGGAACCAATCAAGCAAACTCTGAGATGGGGCTTAAAGCTGCAATGGCTAATCAGGAGGCTGCACTAAAGGCAGGAAGTACAAGGCTAAGTGGTATTACACAAGCTATGGCAATGAGAGATGCAATAGATGCAAGAAGAGGTGCAAGTATGAGTGCTAACCTGACTAATCTGTTTGACTCATTGGGTAATATAGGAATAGATGCTTATAACAGGTCTGACAGGGATATGCTAATCAACTCAGGGGTATTTGGTACTCTAAGCCAGAAACCTAAGGAATGGAGTGAAGAAGAGTGGGAGGATTACAAGATGTCTGTAGCAGGAGGCAAGTATTCTAAAGGAGGAAAATTAAAGAAGAGAAGAGGAGGTCTCACTTACTAATATGGCAAATTATAGTTTGGTTGTAAATAGCAAGTTCCAGCCTTTCTCTTTTGACAGGTACTTGCAACCATATCAAATATATGGTCAGAATTATAAGGAAATTGAGGAACAATATACTGACTTGTCTACAAAGGCTGGTATATGGGATGGCTTAGCCAATGAGCAGACTGACCCATATACCTATAAGATGTACAAGACCTATGCAAATGATTTGGAGAATCAAGCCAGTCAGCTTGCAAGTGAAGGACTTAATGCTGTAAGTAGGAAGAATATGCTTAACATGAGAGCAAGGTACAGTAAGGAAATTATTCCTATTGAGCAAGCATATAAGGCAAGGACAGAAGAGGCAGCAGAACAATATAAGGGAAGAGCTGCTGGTATGGTATATGAAGGAGATGCTTCTACAGCATCATTAGACAGATACCTGAATAATCCCTCTATAAGATTCAATCAGGCTAATAGCCAAGAGGGATTCAAGAGGGTAGCTACTACTGCTTCTGCATTATCCAAAGGATTAAGAGACTACAGAAATGGCAAGAGGCTTGACCCTTATGTCAAGACTTGGCTACAAGAACACGGATATAAGGATACTGATGTAGCAAAGGCCATCAATGACATTCAAAGACTGATTAACGGAGACACTGATGTGGATACTAATGGAGTCCTTAATTCTATCCTTCAAGATGAGCTTAATGTTTCCGGAGTAGGCAAGTGGTCAGACAAAGCTGCTGTTATGGACTATTTCAGTAGAGTAGCTCCAGCATTATATCAGGCAGTTGGTCAGACCCAAGTATCTCCTTATGAGGATTATGGAGCCAAGTTATCAGCACAGGAAGCTATGCAGAAGAGATTAAAAGCTTTAGACAATCCCACTCCGACATTGAATTATAAGCCTAGGACATTCTCACACTTGGAAGCTAATGGTGCCTTATATGTCATGAAGCAGACAAGAGACAAATTGAATGTGCAAGGTAAGGGATTAAAGGCATCTTACTTTGGTAAGAGAGGAAATTGTAATCCTTTGGAAGTATATGAGGAATATAAGAAGATGACAGGAGCTACAAGACCAGGTAGAGGAACTGAGTTGTATCAGGCTCAATATGGTGTGGTTAAGCCTTGGTCTGAAGTGGAAAATGATGCTATGTCTGCCCTCAAGAAGAAGTATGGAAATGATATAAAGGTTATATCAGATGAGGATTACAATGCTTTGAAGACCATGGGTTATACTAACAAGTCTTCTCTTAAGGATTTCAAGAATATGGATAACATAATAGATGCCTCTGCCAAGTCCTATACTGAATATTTCATGAATGGAGACCCTGAGTATCTGTCAAAAGTATTAACCCATAACATCAGTAACCAAGAAAACTGGGAGAAGCCATTTGCAGAAAATGCGACTATCTTGGATAAGAACTTTAACAAGACTTCCAAGAAGTTCAATCCTGAAGATTATGGAACTGAGGACAATCCTATAGTGGATTTCAGTCATAGTACCAAGCACAGGAACAAGGTGATAGTATCTTATAAGGATGGGTCAAAGGTTGCATTTAATCCTGACCTTATCTCAGGGGAAATGGGTAACCTGTTCAGGCTATATGACAGAAGGATTAAAGAGTTGATGTCTGAAGGATTTACTGAGAAAGAGGCAGAGGATTATGGAGAAATGTTTATTATGGAAGGTATAAGTTCTATGGGATTGAGTGGATATAACCAGTCTTTGACAAAGACCAGTTCTAAAGTTGGGGGATAAGTAAATATGGAGTATCAAGATATAACAAAGACAGGTCCTGTAGGTCTTAAAGGACTCAAGGGACTTAATAGAATCCCTGAAATGGGAGAGTTTGAATTAAGTGTATTGGGAGGTACAAGGGCATTACAACAGTCCTTGGCACCTTCCACTTCTGAGGATGTAGGCATGGAGCTGGCTGACAAAGGATATGGACAAAGCATCTATGATGAAGACATAAACTTTGTCAGTCAGGCTGATGACCTGAATGAAGTCAGAGCCATAGAGCAGCCTTGGTATGCCCAGTTAGGGGCAGGTCTTGCCAAAGGAGCTGTGTTGACAGGTACTACCTTTCTTGATGGTACTGTAGGATTGGTGCTTGGTGCAGGCACTGCAATAAATGAGGGGAGATGGTCTGGTCTGTGGGATAATGATTTTTCCAAGGCTATGCAATCAGTCAATGAATGGTCTGAAGAGGCACTACCTAATTACTATACAAGAGATGAGCAGGAGGAGCCTTGGTATGAGAACATCTTTACTGCAAACTTCATAGGTGACAAGTTCATCAAGAATCTAGGATTCAGTGTAGGTGCCTTCTATAGCGGTAATATAACTGCTGCTGGATTGAAAGCCTCCAAACTGCCTCAATTAATAGGAGCCATTAAGAACTCATCAAAGGCTCCAGCAATAGTCAATTCTGTTGTAGGAGCCACTATCTCCTCAGTAAATGAGGGAAGAATAGAGGCCCTGAATAATAGTAAGGATTGGTTTGAGTTGCAAAAGGCACAGCTTGATGACAAGTATAATCAAAGGATGCAGGCTATAGGGGATGCTTATGGTGGTACTGAAATGTATAACCAGCTTGTATCTGCTGAAAGCCAAGCATATAATGAGGCATTGGAGAAGCTGAGTGAAGACAGGTTAAAGATGGGTAATGCGGATTTGCTTATGAATATACCTGTCCTGTTGGCTTCCAATATAACTCAGTTTGGCAAACTGTATGCCAATGGATTCAAGACTGCAAGAAAGACTACCAATATAATGGGAAAAGCAGGGGAATATACTGCTGGTACTACAAGGTTGGGAACTGTTGCTGCCATAACAAGAGGTGCCCTGTCAGAAGGTGCTGAGGAGATGGCACAGAGTATAGCAAGCAGGACAGCAGGTAATTACTATTCAACTGATGTAAACAACTTCTACAAGTCAAAGACTGACCCTGAAGCTTCACAAGAAACATTGGATTGGGTTAAGGCATTTGCCCAAGGAGTAAATGAGACTGTCAATGAGGGGTCTTCTTGGGAAGAGTTCTTTATTGGTGCCCTTACAGGTGCATTGGGTATGCCTAGATTCAGAAGCATGAGGAATAAGCAGGGAGGTATCCAATCTCCTATTACCATTGAGGGTGGGGCTATAAATGAGTGGAGAGATTACAATGAGAGGATGGCAAGGGAAGAGAGAATTGCCAACTACATGAATGACAGAGTAAATTCTCCTGAGTTTAAGAACTACTATCAAGGTCTTATCAGGCATAATAAGTATCAAAATGATATGAATAGAGCTGCTGAGCAGGGTGATGAGTTCAACTTCAAAAATGCAGAGCATGCCCAGTTGGTATCTGATATTGCCATGTTTGATAATGCAGGAAGGATGGAAGACCTTAACACACTTATTGATGCTGCATTTGATACATCAGATGAGAATCTTGCCTCTATTGTAGAGAATACCACAACTACCCTTGAAGATGGTTCTAAGGTTGGTCCATTTGTAGATAAGAATGGAAACCCCATGTATGCTACTCCAGAAGGCAAACAGGAGATGATAGAGAAACTACAGCAGAATCATGATGAAATGACCAAGACTATCAGTGATTATCTGAAGATAAGAGATGACATTGATATTAGGACAGGTCAGCAATTATCAGATGACCAACTTGAGGAACTGACTTGGATGAAGTCCCAAATTGGTAATTGGGCTGAAAGGGCTACAGCTATGTCTGGAGAGGTAAAGTCAGCTATTGGTAATGTGATAGGCAATCTAAATTCATTCCTTAGATTCAATCAGCAAGTAAGGAGCAGTGAGGGTCAGTCTCATAAAGGATTATCTGAAGGGTATCAACAGGCAGACAATAATATAAGAGCCATTGAGAAAGCTATAAATACTCTTAGCTTTGTAAAAGGTCAGGAGGATAATGTCTTGCCTAGAACATTGATAGACCATCCTAAGTTTACCAAGGGATTAATCAATGAGATTAATGAGGTTGATGATACTGTGCTTAGTGGGGATGAGAAAGAAGACATTATAACCAAGATTAATGATATTGTCAAGTTAGGAAATGCCTCAGAGGTATATAACAACAAACTTAATGAGTACCTCAGGAATCCTCAGAAGCAGATAGAAGACCATATAAAGGCAGGTGAACAAGCTGCACAACAAGAAGCTGAGAAGAAATCAAATGACCTGAAAGCTTCTTTGAGTTCTGCACAGAATCTACAAGAGTTCAGAGCTATCTTGGATGACCAAGATGATATAGTAAACAGGGATAACACCCTGAAAGACTTGGAAGATGAAGGTAACGAGATGGCCAAGAACTATAGAGAAACCTCACAATATAATAATGAGGTCAGTAGGATTATACAATCCTCAGATGAAGAGCCACAAGTAAAGCAAGATGCTATTAAACTCCTTCAAGACCAATTCAATAACTCTGAGAATCTTGAACAGATGGCCAATCCCAACTCCATATTCATTAATAACGATAATGCTTTTGATGAAGATTCTGAAGGAGATATTGAGTTGTCTACAACAAGATTCCAAGAAGCTCAATATGCCCTGCAAAAGGCAATGTCCCAGGTAAATGATGATAATAGATTCAAGGATAGGTTCTCTCCTGAATATAGGAAACCTGTAGAAAAAAGAGAAGGTACCACAAGAGGAGATAATAGAAGAGACACTACTGGAGACAGTGGGACTCCTACTGTCCCTGTAGTGACAAGTAGTGAGGACTTGCCTGTAACAGAAGTACCTGTTGGCAATGTAACTCCTGAAATGGTTAATGAGGAGAATAAGAAAGCCAATGAAAGGGTGGAAGCTCCACAGAGGCCAAGTAGGGACAGAGTCAACCAGTTCTATAGACCTGCCATACCTGAGTTACATATAGAAGCAAGCAAGGAAGGTGACTTTAGGCCATTTGATGTTGTAGTAGGTGAAAGGGAAAAGGGAGTGGACTTCTCTGGTATCTATGGTTATCTTAGAGACCAGGATACATTCAGATATTTAAATGAAGGTAACTTGAAGGTAGGTGATGAACTTGGATTTATGATTGACCCAGACTTCAATGACAAAACCATCTTCATTATAGATAGGAAGAATAACCAAGTAGTTGGCAGCTTGGATGAGTCTGATTACAGTGTTTCAAGATATGAGGGACTGAAGGGACTTGAAGAGAGGATAAAAGATGAGTTTGCTAACAGAGAAAATAAGGCTGGTAAATTCATTGCCACACCTGTTACAAGAGTATCCAAGATGATGGTAGGCAGAATTCCTTATGGTAGTACAGAAAGAAGTCTTAAAGACATCCCTAATGTATCATCAGAAGACAGAAGACCTGTTTTTGGAATCATCAAGAATGGAGTTTTGACAACTAATGGCAAAGTTAATGACAGTCTTGTTATCAAGCCAGTAGATATGGGCCAAAAGGAAGGCAGACTATATCTACTTGTTCCTAATGGGGCTGGAAAGTATTCACCTGCTGCTGTAAGGGTTAAGCACTTCAATAATGAGGAGTTCAATTTAAATGACCCTTCAGTAAGCTCTACTCCAGTTGGAGAGGATATAAAAAATGCGATTAACAACCTGTCTATGGCTACATCACAAGGTGATGTGTCTGCTGCAATGCAGGACTTGGCACAAGACCTGTATATGCAGGATATAATGGTTACTTGGTTTAGTAGCAAGTCAGGTGATGGTATTGTAATTAGTAAGAAGGTCAAAAGGCCAGATGGTACTTATGAGAAAGTTATCATAGATGGTAAGGAGCAAATCAAGGAAGATAAGTATGATATATACTTCTCTACAGGGAGTAAGACTGCTATCATTTCAGGAGTAGAATGGGATATAACAGCAGCAGAGGAACAAGGTGATACAAGTGCTTTCAATGCTCCTAAAGACCCTGATGATATATACAATGAAATACTTGGGCACCTTATTAAATTCAACCTTCCTTTACAAGTCAGTACAAAGAGGATTAATGAGGGTGCATACAATAACAGGCTTATCAGTTCTGACATTCTTACCTCAAATATTACTGAAGCTTCAGTAAGAAGCACTTGGTTTACAACTGATTACTTTGATGATGAAGGTAATCTCCATCAGGCTGTAAGTCCAGCCTCAGTAGCTCCTCAGCCTAAGAGGAAGATTGAGACTCCTGTAGGTGGTACTGAGGGTGCTATTTCAGGTACAAGAATAGTATCTGCATTTACAAACAAGCCTTACTTTGTAGATTTGAAGACAAATACTATCAGGGATGAGCAAGGTAGGAATGTAAAAGTTACTGATAGCAATAGGGTACTGTTTGATTTAGCTTGGGCACAAGATAACTTCGGGAGTTTCACAGACTCATCAATAATGGTAGACAATAAGGTTCTTACACCTAATGGTCAGGTTCTTGACAGGACTTCACAGAAGTATATCACAGGACAAGAGGCACAAGATGTGAAGGATACTATTGCAGGAAAGAAGAAGGAGAGAGAGGACAAGGTTGCCAAGTCCAAGAAGATTATCAGTGAGATATATGAGAATCAAAGAAGGATTGACAAGACAAGGACTGATGGCGAGTTCTATTATGTGCTTGAAGATGACGGCGAGTATCACCAATATAGTAGAGTACACAGTAGATTGGGTTCTAATTGGACAGAGTCCTCTAAGCAAACAGAGGCTTTAACTCAGGTGAGAGCCAAGTTATCACAGTTGGTTGATGTTCCAGCACAATATGACAATTACTTGAAATTCCTTGAGAATAAGTACAAGATTAGCCTTGATGGTTACCAAGGAAAGGCTGATGCCAAGAGTAGGGACACTATTGTGAACATAGTAAGGGACAAGATGTCTGGTACCAACTCACAAAGGGCATTGGATGCTGGCTCAGCAGTAGATAGTATTATCAGGCAATATTTCACTATAAGAGATGTGTCAAGGATAGTCAAGCCATCTAATATGTCAGAAAATGCCTTCATGGATTTGATTACTACTCTTAATAGGGTCAAATCAAATATGGAGCATATGGGAGAAAGGTTTCTTGCTGATAATATTATATTGTATCAGAAATATCCTGATGGTACAAGAGTTGCAGGAGAAGTTGATATTCTATCAGTTGATAAGGATGGTAACTTTAGAATCTATGATGTGAAGTCAAGCAGATACAGCTTCTATGACTTTACTGACAGATATGGACACAAGGTAAATTACTTTACCACCCCATCTGCCACTCAAAGAATGAGTGCAAAGGATTACTATACCTTACAGTTGTCTGCATACAAGAACCTGTTTGAATCCCAGTATGGAACCCCGATTACCAAACTGGCTATAATGCCATTTGTGCTGAGCTATGATAAGGAGAATGTATCAGCAGTACAAAGTGAGAAAGGCATTCCTGTTGAGTATAATCCTGCTGTAAATGTACCTTTGGTTAGTTCTGTTGAAGTAAATAAGGTTGCTGAAACTCCTGCTACTCCAGCACAGAACCAGCAAGTACTGCCTATCTTTGAAACTTCATTGGAAACTCAGAATCCTGTAGATAGGATACTGCCTGAAAACTCTTTGGGAAAAGATTCTATTGTGGGTTATTATGAGAAGGATGGGAAATTATATAAAGGATATATCAAGAAGGCTGGTGAGGTAGAAGGTATTCCTATATACATTACAAAGGAAAGAGACAGGGGATTTGGCAGAGAGGGTGAAATGAATGAGTCATCTTCTTACTTTGTGGTATTACCAAATGGTAAGCTTGTGGATACCAGAACACTTAGTAGATCAGATGAGGAAGCATTTAATGTTATAATGAAAGCTTTAAGTGCCAAGCCACAAAAGGTTAAGGATATGTCTAATGAAAAGACTATGCTATTCAATCCTGATGAGGTTCCTACTGTTAATACAGCTCCTATTACCAATATAGTAACTCCTGCTACTGTTAACCAAGGCAATACTCAAACAGGTGCTGCTTACACTGCACAAAAGGAGCAGGCAATCAATAACCATGATGAGGAGTTTGAGGATGAGTTTACTTTAAGAAGAGTAGACTCCACAGAAGCTACTGCATGGAATCAGGAAAAAGAGCTTGATTGGATTGCAAAGACATTGCCTCAATTAAGTGAAAGTGATAGGGTACATATAGTAAAGGGTCTTATTAAAGTAGGAAGGCAAGGAGCATTGGCTTGGGGTCAATTTGATAAAGGTGTTGTCACTTTATCTGATATAGCTGCTGAAGGTACTGCATACCATGAAGCATTCCATGCTGTGTTTAATCTCCTTCTAGACAATAATGAGAGAACAGTATTATTGAATGAGTATAGAGGAAAGCATCCTAATATGGGTAACCTTGAGCTGGAAGAAGAACTGGCTGAGGATTTCAGAACATTTGTGATGCAAGGAGGAAAGGATACCAGAAGCTTAGGAAGAAAGATAATAGACTTCTTTAAGTCATTATTCATCAAGACTAGATACTGGAAAGACTTCAGGCCATCTTCTATCTACTACTTCAGGGCTATTAATGAAGGGAAATATGCTAATAAAGAGGAAAAGATTAAATCTCTTGATGAATCCAGACTTAGACAAGAGGAGTATACTCCGGAAATGCTGGATATACTAAAAAATTCAAGGGATGAGCAGGGCAATTTATTGGCACCTAATAAGAAACCCTCAAACCTTACTGAAAGGCAATATGCCCATGTAAGAACCAAAGCATTTAAAGAATGGTTTGGGGACTGGGAAAATAATCCTGAGGAAGCTAGTAAGGTGGTTGATGAAAACGGTGAACCTCTGGTAGTATATCATGGTACCAACAGCCAATGGACTACATATGACCCAAATCTGTTTGGTTCTGCTACAGATGAAGGATATTATGGTAAGGGGTTATACTTGTCTTCTGTAAAGAACAAGGCTATGCAATATGGTAATATTATGGAGCTGTTTGTCAATATGAGGAACCCATTCATTGTAGGTATGGATAGTACTTTAGACATGAATGAGTCCACTAGAAGAGGTGAAATAGCAAACATGTTCAATAGAGAAAATGCTCCTGATGAACTGAAGCAATATGACGGTGTTCTATACAGTGGTGCAGAAGGTAAATTTGAGGAAATAGTAGTTCCTACTGCCAACCAAGTAAAATCAGCTACCAATAATGTTGGCACTTACAGTAGAACCAATGATGATACTAGGTATAGGAAGCTTCCTAAAGGAACATTGACCACATTTGATATGATGGATGACACTATTAAAGAGAACTTGTTGAAGAAGGGCTGGACTAAGGAGAAGTTTGATTCAATTTCCCAAGAAGAAAGAGACCAAGCCATCAAGTGTATAGCCTTCTAGTCAATAGGATGAAATTTTTTATTAGGGCAGGGTTAATCACCTTGCCCTATTTTATTAGGTAAAAAAAAAATTAAAAAAAAATAGG
>ULUO01036244.1_pt1 | contig 13592 bp, 12 predicted proteins | sample 1958611 | NCBI WGS metagenome assembly ULUO01 (sample SAMEA4835762, study PRJEB28245) | human gut metagenome | biome: gut microbiome; material: fecal sample | place: Denmark | collected 2008
ATGACGGCCAAGGCGGATTCCTATGTGGCCGAGCTATCCGACGGGGAGCGCCAGAAGGCGATGATCGCCAAGACGCTCGCTCAGCAGTGTCCCGTCATTCTGCTCGATGAGCCGACTGCTTTTCTGGATGTGGCGAGCCGCATCGAAATCATGGAGCTGCTTCATCGTTTGGCCCGCTTGCAACATAAAACGGTCTTGCTTTCGACGCACGATGTCGAGCAGGCTCTCCGGCTTTCCGACCGGATCTGGCTGCTTTCGCGTGCCGAGGGATTTTGCTGCGGTACGCCCGAAGACTTGGTGCTTTCGGGCCGGATGGATCTCTATTTCGGGCGAGGCGGTCTGTTTTTCGATCGGCAGGCCGGGGGATTGCGCAGCAGGCAGGACGATGCTCCCGCCGTGCGGTTCAAAGCTGCGGACGAGGCTTTGGCCCGCTGGACGAAGAATGCGCTGGAACGCAACGGATTTCGTCCGATATCGGACGGCCGAGACGAATCGCTTCCGCTCGTGCGGGTTTCGGCGCTCGATCGCATCGAGTGGTACCGGCCCGGTTTTCCTTCTCTGACTTGCCGTTCCTTCGAAGAATGGGTCGGAGGCGGCCTCTGCGACGCAGCGGAGCGTTCCGGAGCCGAATAGTTCCGGATGCGACTATCCGCGGTTTTCATCGATGCAGGCTATATCTGTATAGCCGGCGAAAGGCGGCCGTTCTTCTGTCGGCGCATCGGCCGGTCGCTCTTTGCGCGGGATATCCGTGCGCATATTTCGAGCATGCGTTCCAGTGTCGGAAGGAGCATGCTCCGTTCCGTTTAGGCCTCTTTCCCTCTCTTCTTCGGAAGGTCTGCATGTTCGGCTTGCCGCGCTATGGCACGCGTATTGATGGCTCGTAACACAGGAATGAATTTAAAAAACGAAAGCTATGTATTTTTTATGGTATTTGCTTATCGGGCTGGTTGCCGGGTGGATTGCCAGCCTGATCGTTAAGGGGAGCGGTTCCGGAATGCTCGTCAATCTGATCGTGGGTATTATCGGCAGCATGCTCGGCGGATGGATTTTCAGCCTGTTCGGCTGGGTGGCCGTCGGGACTTTCGGAAGCCTGATTACGTCGGTGGTCGGTGCGATCGTGCTTTTGTGGATCGTTTCGCTGGTGAGCCGGCGGAAGAAAGTTAGGTGATGTTTAAATTTCATGATTATGGAAAATTGTAAAAACGGGGCCAAGACGAAGGCCGAGGAAGTCATGCACGACGTCAAGAAAAACGTGACGCATGCTAAGAACACGGTGAAAGAAAAGGCGACTCATGCCGCTCATGTCGTCAAGGAAAAGGCGCAGAAGACGACAGATCGGATGGAGGAAAAAATGAAATGATTCCGATGACGCGGAGGAGGCGGGCCGGGCATATTGTCCGGCCCGTTTCTTCGAGCCGGTCCGCAAGGTCTTGCCGGGGAATTGCGCAGGTAAGGCGAATTCCCGAACGATCGGGCCGGCTTCTTCTTGTCGTTTTTATGGGGGCGTAATGCCGTCCGGTCCGACCGTATTATACGAAAAAGGCACGGAAATACGTTTACCGAAAGGTCGGCGCAGAGTCGAGGTCGAGGGTATCGGTCGGAATTCTGTCCGCAGGCGGTTTCCGGCAGCCTTATTTGCGAAATAGCCGATAATGTTTTTAATTTGCGCGAAATAGTCTTTCCGATATGAAAAAAATCGTATGGCTGGCCATTCCGATCGCTTTATCGTTGCTCTCCTGTTCGAAGGACGAGCCGCAGAACGACGGCCGGCTCGAAGTCAAGCTTTACGCCTATATGCTGGACGAGGCGGGACGGAATGCCAAAAAAACATCGGCTCATTTCTATTTCTTCGATGCTTCCGACGGGCAGCAATTCGTCGAGGAGCGGATCGATATCCCGTCCGGGACGGAAGAAGATTACCGTAACGCGAATCTGACCGTTCTGCGCATGTTGCTGCGCGACAATGAATTTCCGCTGACCGACGGAACATCGGTCGTGCCGTTGGTCGTGGACCGTAATGAGGCTGTAGAGGGAAACAAGTATGTGTTGGTCATGCCCGATTACAGGCATCCCGATACGTGGGACCCGTACCGCAGCCATCATTCGATCCGTGTCGAGCCGGGGAAATACTACGTCGTGGCCCTTTTCGGCGACTATCACGACCGCTGGCCCTGCCAGCAGAAATATACGGGTAAGTACCTGACTGTTGGGGCAGCCGACACGCTTTCTCGCATTCTGACGGTCGATTTTCCCAACGATCCTACCTATAAGGGCTATTTCGACTGGCAGGGAGAGATTCGAGAGCCGGCCGATTCGCTGCGTTTCGAGTTTTAGGAAGTATCCTGCCGACAGGCCCGGTCATGCGGGAAAAATCCGATTTCCCCACCGGCTTATCCGAAAGCGTAATCGTGTCTTTTGGCAGGATGCCGCCGGAGTCGGAAAACTACTGGCGTTAAGAAAGAAGGAGAGGGAGTACGGCCGGTTCGGTATGACCGTCTTTCGAGTCCATGCGGTGCGGGACGTTTCTTCTCGTTCGACGGTTTTTGTTCCGGGTTTCATTCGTTTCCTCGTCCCGGACTTCAAGGAGAAGAGGCGCCTTGGAGCGTTCGATTTTCGGCATTTCAGTGGTTCCTGCGCGGGCTCCGTGCGGTGCGGTTTCGTTCCGGCGTTGCGGTTGAAGTATTGATGCCGATTCCGATTTTCCCGAAAGGTGTATGAGCGAGGATTGCCGGCCGTCGTGTCCGGCTACCCCCGTCTTCCGATACGCCGGCCTTTATCGTTACACGTAAACGGTGACGAGGGACCGGCGCAATTCTATTTCCGATGGGCCGTAGCGACGGAGAATCGGCGTAGGTGTCGGATATGTGTTCCCGCCGTTGCAGGATTTGAAGCCGTGTGCCGAAAGAGGAAATACAACGATTGGATTGGATTGCGCGGCGATATGAACGCCCTAAAGGACGTCGCTCTGTTATTTCGTGGAAAAGTAAATTCCTGACAATGAGCTTTTGTCAGGAATTCGTGTAGTGGTTCTACCCAGACTCGAACTGGGATTTAAAGTTTAGGAAACTTTAAATCTATCATTATAATTAATTGAAAAACAATAAATTATAAAAATAGAAGAAAATTTTTGCCAACTATTTGCCAATTTTTGCAAAAAAGTGATGCCGAGCAAATTTACCAAGACAGAAAATTGTATTGAACTCCAGCTCCAATATACGGTTTCATACCCTGAGGCGTGAGAGCATACCCGGCGCTCACACCGATTCCCCAACGCTTGGGCTTGCCGGGAACCTCGACCCGCTGGACGACCGTGTTCGTTACGGTCTGCGTTTTTCGGAAAATATCGAGCGTATCGAGCGACGCGCGGAAGCCGGACACGACGGCTCGGTAATCCTCGCCTTCGTATACTTTCCGGGAAATCGGAACCAACACCGGAACCTTGACCGTATCGCCCGGAACAAGCAAAAGTACCGTATCGACACGGGTCAGGTAGCGGATTTTGGGCACGAGAACCGTTTCCCGGACCGTGTCGCGCACGACCACCGTGTCCGTCCGGTGAATCTCGACGATCTCCGGCTTCACGCTCCGGCGGCCCAGCAGAAATGCGACTGCGATCAGGGCTAAAGCTATAACAGCTATAACAACGTTTTTCATGTTTCCGTAAAATAAAAATGCCCGAACCTATCCGCCATGCGGTACCCCCAAATATTGGAATATCGCTTTCTACATCAAATCACAACAATCACGACGAACCGTTATGTAAATATCTTCGCCTCGGGAGTCGGCCTCGTCGAGAATGTCGAGCAGGCGGAAGAGTGTAGCCCGGGAATTGATGACCTGTCCTTTTACCTTGTTTTCTCCGACCAAGATACAGCCCTCCGTGTCGGCCGGCGTGTTCCCCGAATGGATAAGTATTCCTGAAAAGTGAGGCACATCCAGCAGCAGGGGGACATTGCGGTCTCCGTAGCGAGGCGAGAACTTGGGCGACTGTGTCATAGCGATCCGATAGCGACCGTAAGGAATAGCCGTCTTGCCGTATATCTTAACTTCCTGACCGTCGAATACGCCATTGGCGTTGGCATCCCTGTCGGTATCTTCCAGCGTATCGCACTTGAAGGATGCCGACGGGATGCTTAACCGCCCGATGGTATAGGTGGACGCGAAATAGATTCGCTTGAGAGATATAAGCATAGCTATTTCAGAATACCGGTGGTTTTCAGAGCGTTTGCCATCAGGACCAGGTTTGCCTGCACGTTTTCGGCCGTGTCCGTAAAGTATTTCATCGTGTGATCGGTTTAGTAATTACTGGGCGGCTGTCGTTTCTCGCAGCCTCTGACCGTACATTCCTTGAATTTGGCCGCCTGATGCTCCATCTTCAGAGCATTGTGCTGCTCATTGAGCTCGCGGATTCGCTGACGGTCGGATTCCTTCTCCGCGTAAAGCTGGTCGATCTTGGCATCTTTGGCCTTTAGCTTGTCTTCGGCCTTTTTGTACAGCTCCTGCCACTCATCCGAGATCGAGGAGACGTTGTGTATCTCCTCGCGCTCGGCTTTTGCCCGAGCCTCCCGGCGGCGGGAATTGTAGAACAGGAAAAATCCGAGGATCGGCAACAAGGCGGTGTTGACGATGGTCAGTATCTCGCTGATCTTTTCCATGACGTTCAATTCATCATTTGTCTTTCAATTTTGGTATGAACTGGTTTCCTGCAGTGAGAGTCTGCGTGACTATTCACTCTGAGTGTATGACAGATGGTCTTTGAGTAGCAGCATGACTTGTTCGACCTTCCCTGCTATTTCTGCTTCCGCAGCTTGCAGAGCTGCGAAAACCGCATCGGTCAGTCCTTCGCTTTTCGCATCCGGCGTAAATATGTAGTTTGCGCCGTTGTCGTCCGAGAGTAGCTTGCCGACTTCGATGCTTGCCTCTCCTTGTTTCACGTAGGCCGATACGTCGATCCGAGTGATTTTACCATTGTTGCCGATGTCGTACCGGCCGGCAAGATGGTACGTTCCGTCGTCGCCCGAGTAATACACGGACAGATTGTTCAGTTGATGATTGTTCATGACATTTCGATTTTTGATTATTTGACGAATTTTTGATACGCGATTGTTCCTACAACGCCCAGCAGTATGGGAAGCGTCAGCTTGGGTAGGAAAATCAGCCCGATAACGCCCAGCAAGGTGAGCGATACGTTAATGATGAATTTGGTTTTCGTTTTCATATGTATGAGTTTAAAGTGATGGCATATAATTGAGCGCCCAGTAGCTTCCGTCGAAGCGTATCCACATGAGAGACCCGTAGGCATCGTTCCAGAATTCGGAGACCGTTGATCCTGCCCGATGTATCTGTTTGCCTCCCCCCTTGAGCGTGTATCCTGCCGAATATTGCCGTATTAAAACGATCTGTCCTGTTTTCGGATTCTTTGGAAGCGTAATGTTGATCACATTTTTATTCATCGCATCTACACAGGTAACCGAGTTGGCAATCTGGTAGTTTGAGCCGGATGTCATGGAACTCGGTATTTTTTCGGATGGGATAGCCAATCCTTTCAGATAGCGGCCTATTAAAATATCGCGTACCGCTTCGATATCCATATCGGACTGGATATTTCCTGTAGCGTTGATTTCACCTGTGGCGGAAAATTTACCCACGACCGATGCGTTGCCTTTGATAGTTGTCTGTCCGTCTATATATGTTTCTCCATCGACGTTTACGCCGGTTGAAGTGACTTCCAATCCTCCGTCCTCGTTCTGAATCTTAGCGCGGAAAATCTCGGAACCCGAGGCCGACGGTTTCTCTCGCCCTAAAAGAAAGTATTGTGTCGAATTGAGCATCCCGAATATCGTAGAGGGCCTGACCTCCATCCTTTTTACCTGCTCCTGCAAGGTCCCGCTCATATTTGAGATCGTTATCACGCCGCCGCATACGGCAGTGCAGGCAATTTTATAGTTACCGATGGATGATATGACAACTGATTTAGTGAAATTTTCATCATAATGGGAGTTAGAAGCCATAGAAAATAGCTCGATGCCCAAATCGGTCCATTGGGAACCTACTTGTTTGGTCAGGTAAATTCTCACCGAATTTAGGCCGTTCATCATGATAACCCGGCCTGATACGGATAGAATCCGCACAGTCGCATCCGGCGCGCTGAAGGTTCCCATGTCGAACTGCCCGCCAGGTTGAGATACAGATGGAGCGGTAAGGGCGACAATGGACGTTTTCCCGGTGCCCAAAGCGTCGGACAGACTGCCGAACTCCTGATTGCTTATTACAGTCTGCAAGTCCTCGTCTTCAGCCTTTACGGCCAATCCCGTCTCGGTTACCTCGACCGGTCCGATTGTCGCTCCCGCCTGTACGTCGAGATTCTCCATGCTCACGCGGTTACCGTCGGCATCGGCCCGCATGATTTCACGACCTGCCGTCGATGTGATGCGAAAGCGGTCGGCCACTACGTCGATTTTCTTTTCGGAGAGATAAATGCCCGTAGCCTTTGCCTCTTCGCGGATCTCGTTCGCCTGATCCGAGGCCGTTTGGTCAGCGTAGTCCTTTTGGTCATTTTCTGATATGGAGTACGCCGTAGCCTTATTGCCCTGCTCCAACTTGGCTCCGCACAAATACACCTCATTGTTTCCTGAATTAACTCTAAACAAGACTCTGTTATCTCCGTTTGGACTGACAGTTCCCAAAGTTAGGAATGTTACGAAAAAACGCTTCCATTCCGAAGTCAGAGCATACCTCATACGAGTATCGACCTTGGAACCCTCGTAGGCATCTCCGTTGGTAGATATAATTCTTTGACAAACTTCCGGATGGCAGTAGGTATGAACGTAACCTGTCCCTTTGGCCCAAAAACTAAGAGTATATTCTTCCGATGGCGTGAACGGTACATGTACCTGCTGGCGAACTTCCCTATAACCAGCGGAAGGCGTAGTTTTACAGTATACGACGTTTAGACCTAAATATTGTTCAGACAGAATCTGCCCTTCTCCGCTCCAATGATCGGAAAAATTTTTTGTGCCGTTCAGGATATTCACTCCGCCAACCTGAATCGAATCGATTTGCTCCTGAGTCTGAGCCTTCTGATCATTCAACGACGGCGACCACGTTAGGGCCGGACGGTTACCCTTGACAAGCATGACTTCGTGATAGATGACTGAAACTCCGTTGGTTTGAGTTTCTTTGCCCGCATACATCAGAAACCACGCATCCTGCTCTTGTTCTTTCTCCAATATTTTGTAGACAGCCGTTCTATTATCCAAAGTCAGTTGTTTGTGTGCCAGCGGTCTGTCCATTTGGTAAGTTAGAATGTTGCATGAAAACTCCGTAGGATTTCCGGCAAGAATTTCAATAGAGCCTATCGAAAGAGCGAACTCATCCCCCGGACGAACGTGTAGCGGGAAACGTAAATAAGCATGGGTAGCCGAAGCACTTGCCGTTATCTTGATAGCCTCACTGCCGTCGATCAAATTTACCGAACCGAACTGTAAGCCGTCTGTATATGCTTGCGCCGCAGCCGCAATCTGGTCGAGCATGATCTGCCGCTTGGGATAGTATGCCGCGATGTAGTCGTAGTCGGCCTCGACCGGAATGCTTTCGGGAGTCGAGGCTGTGTACTTCGTCAGCGCTTGTATAGCCAACGTGTACGCGCTATTATAAGCGGTCCAGTAGGTCGAGCTTTTAATTCCGTAGCGGTCGGCTTGCGAGCCGATCTCGCCATACTCGGATTCGATGTCGGCCTTCTGTTGCACAAGGCCCGGCTTTTCGGGGGGAGAGATCAATTCGTCGGACGACCAATCCTCGAGCTTTTGAGCGCTGGCCGCAGCGTCCTCTTTAGCCTGATCGGCGGCGGCCTGAGCCGCAGCTATGGCCTTTTTAGTGTCGTTCAGCGACGGTCGCCAATCGTCCGTCGCTTTGTTGCCTTTAACCAAATAATAGCCATAAACGACTCCGCAAGGGGTATTCGTTTGATAATTCGACGTGTAGAATTCGAGTCGAAAACTATCACCGGGCACTGTCTCGCTTGTTTCGAATATACATTCGAGACGTTGAAAAGTATCTGCCGAAATAGCAATTCCAGTAATCGTCTTTCCGCTGAACACTCCTGTCGATCCGCCCATGCCGAGCCTTACGCCGTCGAGCGTCGCGGATATGATAGTCACGGCGTTTCTTCCGACACTAAACTGTGCTTTGGTCTCAGTGGTTTCCAAAGACGCGTCGCGCTTGACCCAGCACGAGAACCGGTATTGCTGTCCTCCAATGAATCCTTCGGCGATGGACTGCCATAGGCGGCCCCATTGCCCTCTTATCTTTACCGCGACGAACTCACCGACCTCTCCCCATACAGATGCCAAGACCGTCTTATTCCAAAGCTCGGTATTGCTCGGATTAGGACGCTGAGTATCGTCCATCAGGTTGTCGCTTCCGACCTGAATCGAATCGATTTGCTCCTGAGTCTGGGCTTTCTGATCATTCAACGATGGCGACCATGTTAGGGCTGGGCGGTTGCCCTTGACGAGCATGACTTTGTGATAGGTGACCGAGTTGTTATTTGTTTGCCCCGCCTTTCCTGCATAAAACAGAATATAACCATCCTGTTCCTCCGTGTCAACAGGAATTTCAAATACGGCTGTTCTATTGTCGAGAGTCAGGATTCGCCGACACAATTCCTTAGCCATATTCTGATCTATAATCAGGACTGTGAATTCTGTCGGATTTCCGGCTGATATTCCGATATTTTCGATCGATAAAGCAAACTCGTCGCCCGGACAAACGTGTAGTTTTTTTTGCACATAAGCATATGTTTGGGTGGCTCCGGCTATCAATACAATTTCTTCACTTTTGTCGATCAGATTCACCGTTCCGATCTCGACGGAATCGATCTTTTGCTGGGTATAATCGTCTATGTTCTCTTCCCCTACGACAAGGCTCAAGCCGTTAGGAGCAACCAGTTTTCCGTCTTTGGTCAGCTTCAGCCCGCTTGTTTTGTGCCGAATCTCCCCGTCGGTCAGCTCCCATCCGTTATCTCCGATACGGATTCCGTTCGTGCTCAGTATGTCGATCCATGCGTCGTCGGCCAACAGAACCCTCGTCGCCACCGGCTCCATTTCGTTGAACGGCGTCCAGTATGCCGTATCTGTGGGCAGCGTGCCGGCAGGAACCGCAGCTACGCCTTCTTTGACTACATAGCGGTAGTTGTGTTCCCCGTACAATACCCAATCCCTGAACTCGCCTCCGTTTATATAGGTTTCCGAGGCCGACCATACGCCCCGGCTACGAAGTGCCGGCCCCGCAGGGCCCGGTGATCCAGAGCCCGATGCTACTTCCTCTACCCAGTCTATGGAGGACGCAGAAGGTTCTTCTGACGTAGATTCTGCGGTGCATAACCACAGCGAGCCTTTATGGGTTACTTCATCGTAATAGTAATATGTTCCGGCTTCCCATTCGCCCTTGTTCACGGCGACGGGCTTGGTGGTCGTGCCATCGGCCGACTTCTGGAAAATTCGGCCGGTCATCAGAATGTTCTCCAGAAAGGCATTGTAGCCCGACGTATCGCCGAAAGACGGATGTACGAATCCCGACGTGTCGCCCAGAATCATTCGGACCATCGACGGAGCGATTTCCCAATCGTTCACGTCGGCCATGAACTGAATGCGGCCCTGCTTGGATGAAATCAGGATGCTTCGCTGACGGGCCGCATTCGTGAAGTTGCCCGTCTTGGCTATGTTCATGAATTTTTGCGGTACGAGATCGGGCGTCCGAGGCGTGACGGTCATCGTTCCGTCTTCTGCTACGCTGTCTACCCGCATTTGGATCGTCGAGAAACCGGTGGAAACATGGTATATGCCTCTCAGAATATCGTCCGCAGCAAAGGGGTTGATTTGCCCTTCCTCCAGCTTGAGCGTGATAGTATAGCGGCCCGAGTCGGCTGCCTGTACATCGGATATGACACCACCGGCCGTTACCCATAGCTCATCGCCTATTACCTGCACTTGATTATACCGGAGCTCGGGGACTTCGAGGAAGGACCGAATCGATAGCGAATGCAGCTCGCCGTTGCCCTGCGTGTCGATCATCCACCCGTATCCGAGCAGTCCCGACAGAAACTTAGCCGACGATATTTTCCCCGAAAGCGTTTGATCTTTCGCTATGATCTTGTCCAGTACAGTCAATACGGTCGCTTCGATATTTGTGCTGGTCAGTTCGGTGACATTGCCTTCTTCGGCTTCTATTTGCTTCGAAACAACGGTTTTTCGGGCCTTCACCTGATCGACCTCCGTATGCGATACTCCGTCATCGTCGATCCATGTGCTGTGACCCTTACCTTCATTGCCCGATACGAATTTCTCGCTCGAGAGGGTGTTTGCCAATATGCCTTTTGCGAAGGTGATTATCCCTTCGGCCGTATCGTTCTTTTTTCTGCTCAAGAACTTCTCGTCGGCGGCCGCTGCCGAGTACGCATTGTAGTCTGTTGGCTGCGTCTGGTCATATTTTGCGCGAATCAGGTAGATTCCGACGCCATTGGTCACTCCGATCCGTTCCGCATAGGCTGCCTCTTGAATATCCTTCTCAATCTCGCCCAAGCGGGAATAGGCGGTATTGTCGCCAACCGTGTAGGTTGCCTGATACTCGTTGTCGAGCGACTTTTCGTAGCCTTGAATACGGGAGCTACGGCCGCTGCTCCCGAATTGAGCTTCGTTTACGAGGCGCACCTTCTGTCCGAGTTCGTAGCTCTTATCGTTCAGTTGACAGTATACGGGATTGGTAGGGCAATCGTATACGCTCGTGTCCTTGCTGTTTTTCTGGGCCCATGTCGTTCCTGCTTCCAACAATTCCTGCTCGGCCTCTCCGATTCTCGCTCCGGGTAACTTAATACCGGTCAACACGAAGGTATCGCCGGGCTCGATGTCCAGATTGTCGTTAGGAATGATGATCTCTTGCTCACCGGTCGTCTCCACGTCTGCCACGATCTCGAACTTGCGGTCGAAAGGATTTGTTTCCGGATTCCATGTGTCGGGATCGTCGAATGCAGCGCCGAGTTGTATGTCGAACGTCCTACCCGAAAGAGCGCCGCTCGTAATGACGGCTTGCAGGGTCTCGCCCGGGATTAGATCGGTCGGAAGGAAAGGCGTGTCTTTCGCGTAGATTACCCGAGCTTCATATTCGGTTCCGCTATCAGTCTGTCGCTTTACTTTCTCGACTGAGGTGACAGTATCCGTATTTTTAGGGTAAATGTCCTCGAATACGACGAACTTTTCGACCACGTCGTTCCATACCATATCGGGCCGCGCATCGATATACTCCTGCCCACCCGGCAGCCTGAGCCGAATTTCAGAGACATGGTTGGTCGTTCCGCCCTGATCGGCCTGACCGTAGTCCTCCGTCAGGTTGCGCGTCGATCCGAATACGTAGAAGCGCGTGCCGTAGTTGCTGTCGTCACCTCTCCGCGATGGGATAGACGTGATAACGTCTCCCTCTACGAAATCTTCCTCGGTTCCGATCTCCAGCTTGCCGAAGCACAGGTAGATATAACCTTCGCTTTGTTCTGTCCACCACTCGACATCGAAAGTCTCGGCGATCGTGTTGACGGCGTTCCAGCATGTGTCGCCGTTGAATGAAACGAGCTTCGTACCTTCTTTCAGTTCATCGGAAAGATCGCGCATCTTCCAGTTTTTGGCAGGCACAAAGGCATTCATGTTTTCCACGATCAGATTTCCGAAGGACTGCAAATCGGTCGTGTCATGGAAAACCGCCTCCCGTGGCTTCTGCGATAGCCAGAATACGATGGCGCGCGTCATGTGCCGCTCCTGATCGTCGAACTGGAGTGTGTAGTCCCAGCCGCCGGTAGTGGCATTTCGAGTAGGGCGATTCTTATCGGCATCGATGATCTCGAACTTGAGACCGTTATAGATGATATAGGACCCCGGAGCAAAGTCTATATAGGTGTCATGGGAAAAGGGCAGGGAGACGTAGTTGTCGCCCATCAATACTCGTTTGCGGACGGCAGACGAGGTAATTGGCACATCGATCAGCTCGACTCCGTTTCTATTGTAGATAATCATTCTTCTTAGGCGTAAATGGTATGACTATCCAAAGGTCGAAATGCTCTGCACATTGTGCAAGTGGGTTTTTAAATTATTGATTTTGAGTGTATTTTGCGATGAAAAGATGGTTGGATAAATCATTATAATGAAATATAACCAGAAAATTGACGAACGAGAATAAATATCATTACCAATCATGTCTGATTCTTTCGTCAATGAAAATAGCATCATGATATTCATAAAAAAAAATGCAGGATGACAGTCTATCTCATCATCAGACATTATCCCTCCTCTGTATTTTAAAACCTATGAAAAATCGCTTCGATATTCGAGGCGCTATGCAGTTTGTATGTCCAAACAGCCCCATTTTTATTAATTAATTTGTACAATTATGGTGAGATTAAGTCATTTGATGAGCTGCTGGAAATGCCAGCGGGTATTCGTTCTGCACTATGAACCGCATAACCACAGTAAATGTAAGAGACAAGTTTGGAGGCAAATCATTTATCCTAAATTCGCAATAAATTACGAAACTATGCTTCGACAACTTGATGCGAACGTTTACCCACTCGTCGAGATGGGACTGATAGAAGAAGCGGAATGGAAAAGAGTTAGCCAAAAACTGGCGATGTTGAATGAATTAGAGGAAACAGAAGAGGAATTCGCACTCCTTTGACCCAGGCGAATCTGGGCTTCCGACTCGGAGCTTAAATTACGCTTGTATCTTTATAAATAGTTCGATAGCCTAAGACGGGCCATCTGGTTGAGATGGCTCCTATGAGCTTTTGTTCTGTCGAAATTCAGATTTTTTAAGGATCCGGTATATTTGGATTTCGTTCCTTATCCGGTGCGGTCAGAAGTTTTGAATATACAATTCACTTTTTTTGTGAATTGCATTGGAAAAGCATTATATTTGCATTCGAAACAATAAGGCAACGATGTTTATAGAATTCGACAAGGAGTATTTACGGGAGTTGTTTGAATTGGGGCGAACAAGCGATAAAAAGCACCGATTTCAGCCGGAAGTAGTGAGAGCATACAAACGTTGTGTAGATAAACTTGTGGCGGCTTCGAGTATTGAATCATTGTACCAACATCATTCTTTGAACTATGAAGTATTAGTGGGTGACAAGGCTGGTATTTCATCGGTTAGGATTAATTCTAAATACAGGCTTGAATTTCGAGTGCGCCATGTTGCCGAACAAGAGATAATAACAGTTTGTTTGATATTGGATATTAGTAATCATTATAAATAAGATTGGCTATGGCAACGGTTAATAAGAAGGTATATGGTATGAATGATTTGATTCCATATTTACCCACTCATCCGGGCGAAGCGCTGAAAGAGGAACTGGAAGCTCGCAATATCTCGCAACGTAAATTTGCGGAAATGATCGGTATGCCTTATACTGCGTTGAATGAGATTGCAAACGGGAAGCGTTCCGTAACGACAGAAACAGCCTTAAAGATTGAAGCTGCGCTCGATATTGAGGCTATCTTTTGGTTAAACATGCAAACTCGTTACAACATGCAGCCCGCCCGCCGTGATTC
>ULUO01085940.1_pt1 | contig 13473 bp, 10 predicted proteins | sample 1958611 | NCBI WGS metagenome assembly ULUO01 (sample SAMEA4835762, study PRJEB28245) | human gut metagenome | biome: gut microbiome; material: fecal sample | place: Denmark | collected 2008
AAGAAAAAGCCCTAATAGGCTATGGCTTTTCCGGGGGGCGTAAATGCCGCGGGTACGCAGCGGGGTTAGAACTTCCGACCGGGGCCTCTCTTTTTCGCCGGGGACGGGACACATTGCGGAACTTGCAGAACAGTAAGATGTGCCCGTTCTGTTTCCTTCCGTTGCCGTTCGTGCGGAAGTGTTTGCGGGGTAGCGAGGTTTCGTTTCTCCTGCCAGTATTCGTTCAGGTCTTTGTGACCGCGGTAAAAAACGGATTGGTCGATCACTTCGGACGAGGGTAAGGATTCTTCCAGTCGGGCCAATGCTTTTCGCCCCGCATCGTCGTTGTCGAGGAAGGCATGGACGACTCTGTGGCGCGAGAGAAACGGAACGGCCTTTTGCAGATTCGTTACCGAGTTGAGTACGGCGGTATCAATCGACGGGTTGGCTTCGCCTTCCTCTTTCGCGCCTCGGCAATTCGCGCAAGCCCGATTGTTCTCGGCTTGGCGTCGGTTACCTTTCAGTGAGAGATAAGATAGGAAGTCGATAAACCCCTCGAACACCATCGCCGTATCGCTGCCGTTGTCGAGGGTGGTGATGTTCTTGGGCGTACTGCTTCCTTTGAATCGGGGATTACGCAGCTCCCAGCCTCCGGCATCGTTACGGAACCCGATGGCGAAATACTCTTTGCCGCCGATCGTGTAGCGCACCTCGCGGCAATAAGTCCGGGCGATGGCTGGGTCTATGCCCCGGCCAGTCAGGTAACCGAGCAATGCCGGGTGGGTCAGTTCGCGGTCGGAGAGGATGATAAGACGGGATGGTGTCGGCTCATTTACTCTTAACGGTTCGGCATGGATAGGAACGAGCGTTCCGTGTTCTCCTGCCGCGAGCCTTCGTGCGGCCTCGGCCTCGGCACAACCCTCCATACGGGCCACAAGGTCGATGATTGAGCCGCCCTCGCCTGTCCCGAAGTCGTGCCAGAGGTTTTTGTCGTAACTGACGCTGAAGCTGGCGGTGCGTTCCTCACGCAGCGGCGAGAGGTACATGCCCCGGTTGCCGCGCTCCCACCGGGGTTTGATTCCCCGTGCCGCGAGGTAAGCCCGAATACTGATGCATCGTTTTATTTCTTCGTAGTTCATTGTAGCGGATTTTTTGTTAATATGTTACATTGTGCCTACAACTTTCTGTAAAAGAAAGGCTTAAGAGTGGTAACAGTTGTGTAACGGTTTGGAAGAATTGTTACACGGCGTGTAACGAATCTATTTTGTTACACATTTGTTACGGATTTGTAACACGGTATCGGTTATTGGTTTTCAATGATTTTATTCTTCACTGTTACAGAATAACAGTTTTTCAGAAATGAAACTGCGGGTGACAGAATAGGGTCTGCCGGTACGCGGTTCCGGGAACAGCGAACCATCGCCGGATAGACGGTAGGAGATGTAGCGGGTAACCTTTTCCGGTTTCAGCCCCCAACTATCCTGCAATACCCGTTTTATCTTTACCGGCTCGGTCTTTATATCCCGAACACTAAGCATATTCTGCATATCCTGTATGCAAAACACATAGTCGTCCTTGTCATGCACATGAAATATGTCCTCCAGTACGCCGAGCATTTCATTTTCGAGCTGTCCGCGATTATATTGGATAATACGGCGTAGGGCAGGCGTCGTGAGCAGTTCCGGATCGAACCACATTCGGCTGACTTCCGGCACACTTAATTCCCGGTTAAGCAAGAAATGGAGAAAAGCAGGAATCTCCCGTTTCATTTTGTCGAGCAACCCCGTATCGTCCTTATCAATGGGCCCCACTTTACGCACCCAATAGCGGGTTTCCCCCTGGTCGATGATAACGGGATTGTCCTCGTTGTTGGAACACAGTACGAACTTGGCGAAAAACTCGATCTCCAACCGATCTTTGCCTTTGGCTTCCAGTTTGAACGTCCGGGCCGTACTGAGTGTCTTGAACCTTTCGGAATCCTCCCGGCGGTTCAATAACACCTCGTCGGTGGCGACAATCAGTTTGCTGGCCCATTCCGAATTGAAATTGCTGCGGAAATCTTCGTTCGTATTGACGGTCATGTTGGCTCCGAAGATGGCTTTCAATAAATGGATGAAAGTTGTCTTACCCGTATTACGTTCCCGTGAAACGAGCAACAGAATCGGTAAACGCTGGCGTGGCCGACGGTAAAGCAATTGTAGGTAGTCATACCCCAATTCGATCTGCGGGCCGAAAATATGGGCCAGAAATATCCGTATATTGGGAAACTCGCCCGGCTCCGGATGATATGGAATCGGCTCATACATATTCAGGAAATTGCCGTACATCCGCTGATAATCCACATGGGCAGGAAAAAAGCAATAACCGTCGTATTTCTTGATATTGGCTACGAAATCTTTGGAATGATCCTGCCGGATGGTCTCTATATTCCATGGCAAGTATTTCTCCCGGAACTCACCCGTAGCGGTCGGCACGCGGCACAGTTTCAGGTAGCACGTCCCTACACGGATATATTCTTCGTTATCCATGACGACGCACTCCTTTTTTGCCGGTGCGGATCGCCTCGACATCATCCCTTTTATACCGCTTGCGTCCGCCGAACGGGAAAGACTTTATATACCCGGTCTTTTCCCAGCACCATAAGGTAGACGAGTCGATTCGCAAAACGGACAGTACCTCTTTGCGGCTTAAAAAATCTTCGGGAGGTGGTTCTTGCCGAACAGGTTTGAGGCTTCCCGCCGCCTCTTTGAGAATCTCTCTCAGGTCATCCAGTTTGACCGCTACGGTTACGTTCGCCCCGGACTCCAACAAATCTTTCAAACTCATAATCGAATTTTTAGAGTGTTAAACAATGGGTTCTGAATCCGACATTCAATCGAATCCGGGGCAAATAAATAAGGAGATTTTTCGGAGAACAAAAACACTCGTTTTCTCCTTAAAATCTCCTTATAATCTCTTGAAAGAGGTGGTTAGCCGTTGTGTTCGGCCATGTATTTTGGGATATCCTCTATGTTAGGAATGGTGTATTTCTCGGTTTGATAGTCCCGCAGTTTTCCTTTGATATAAGAATCTTCCAAGTCGGACAAAGGGACAAATACGGCTTTTAGCCACGGCACGACATCCTGTTTCGGCTGTCCGAAATAATGAGCCATGTTCCATCCGAAATGAAACAGATCCGCATTTTTCAGTTTTTCGGGCCGGATGGGTACGAAATCTACCGGGCATGCTTCCTCTCGACCATAACACTCGACACACCGATCAAGCCGGGCCAGTTCATCGGATGTTACATAAGGGCCTATTGTCCGATGAGCGTAACGCAGGAACAACTCTATTTTTTCTTTTCGTCGTTCGGCGAATTGCCTGTCTGCATCTTGTTTGATCTGCTCGACATTCATGACGGGCATGTTGTCGATTGATGGAACGGCTTCCGTTTCGACGGCGGGGCGTTTCGTCTCCGGTAACTTCCTTATAACCCACGGAATGATCGTATGGGAGAAAACCGACATAATAATCAGATACACCACCGCACAAACGCCGAGAACAATGACAAAGGTAAGATTCGCCGTACCAGCATCGACCCCTTGCCCCAACACCATCAGCCGTGCGACCATAGCCACGAGCAACCCGACGACAATCACTATCGCCAGCAGGATGATATGACTATTGATCTTGCAGTAATTCATTTATAATAAGCATATAAACAAATATGTGAATTTCCTTTACACATGGCCAAGACATGTAAAGAAAATTCATTTTTCTTTACATGTCTTGGAATTATACAAAGAAAACAGCATAATTTTGATACATCAATTAGTTGAACCAATCTCTACATATTGGTTGTGTGCAGAAATATGAAATGAATTCATTAATAATGTAAATAGCTCCGTATTCAAATAAAAATTATCACGTCCCAATTTTATTTTTTGTAAATAGCCATTTTTCACTAATTGAGACAAATAGGAAGTAGCGGTAGGGCGACTAACACCAAGTTCTTCACATATGAAATCAATTTTAGTATATGGATGACGGAATAAATTGTTTAATAGGTCTTGGGAATATATTTTAGGCAGTTCTGTTCTTATTTTTTGCTTATATTGCATCATAAGAGTTTTGATATTTGTTATAAGCTCTGTTGTCTCAATAGATGTTTCTTCTATACCCTTGAGCATAAACAATATCCATTCCTCCCATTCATTGTTATCTCTTACATGTTGTAATAGTCTATAGTATTCTCCTTTGTTCTTAATAATGTAACGACTTAAATACAATACCGGTAAATCGAGCAAATCATTAATTACTAGATATAATATATTTACAATACGTCCCGTGCGGCCATTTCCATCAGAGAAAGGATGGATACTTTCAAATTGATGATGAATAATCGCCATCTTGATCAGTGGATCCTCATCGCTCAAAGCATTATCATTAATATATTTTTCCAAGTTAGCCATATGGCTATTTATTTCGTCAATGCTCTGAGGTGGTGTATAGACAATTTGCTGAGTATTCTCATTTTTTAATGTCGTCCCGGGAGTTGTTCTAAAACCTGCATTATTCTTTTTGATATGCTGATATATGTCAATAATAGTATTACATGTTATTAATCCATTCTTTTTTACAGATGCGAATCCGGAAATTAATGCATCTGCATAGCTGCGAACTTCTTTAGAAGCCGGTGTGGTGTATTGATTTGCAAATAATTCTGCTTTGTATAATTCATCATGGGTAGTAATTATACTTTCAACAGCAGAACTGTCTTTAGCCTCTTGTAGTGACAGAGTATTGATTAAAATACTTTCATTTGGCATGGTTTTAACCGCACCTTTCAACTCCGCCAATCTCCGATGGGATTGTGCCAGCTGTTTCAAAACCACTTTTGTTTCAATATCTTGTTTAAGAGGTAACGTAGGAATGATATACATGATTAAATTTTTTATTCAAAGATATAAATTAATCCAGAAACCCTATCAATTCCCGTTTCATATCCTCGTCGATGTCGCGGTAACGAGCGAATGCTTTGCTGCCTTCCTTGTGTCCACTCAATGATCCCACGAGGTTGGGGTCTTTCACTTTTTTGTATATATTGCCGATGAACGTGCGCCGGGCCATGTGCGATGATGCAACCTCATATAATGGCTTCTGTACTTCTTGTCGGGTCTGCTGATCGAGGACGGTAACGATACGGTCTAAGCCAGCCTTTTTGAATGCCTCTTTGATTTTCCGGTTGTAATGCTGTTCCGTGCTGAACGGGAACAAACTCCCTCTATCATGGTCCTGATATTTGGCGATCAGTCGTTTCGCGGTGTCGTTCAGCGGTACACGCACGGTGATCGGTCTGTCCTCTTTAGTCTTTCGGGGAATATACTCCACCGCATCGTTAATAATGCTTCGGTAGGTCATTTTATACAGGTCGCTGACACGACAACCGATAAGGCATTGAAATACGAAAATATCTCGCTGTGTCTCTATCTCCTTATCATCAGACATATCGGCTTCGAGCAGTCGGTTTCGTTCTTCATTACTGATATAGATAGGTGTGCCGTAAACAATCTCTCCAATCGTAAAATGTTTGAACGGATTATTTATCGTGTAGTTGTTGTCGATAGCCCATATAATAAAAGCCCGGAAGCGGGTGAGCATATCCGCAACGGAATTTTGCCCACGCGGTTTCGGCATTCCTTTAGGGATTTCGTTGCCGTCCTTATCGAGAATCGGCGGACGCTTGCGCTTCGGTGTCAGTAACGCTACTTTAGCGGAATACGGAAATAGATCGTATATCTCCGGGTATTTCAAGAAGGCCTCTTGTTCGTTTAGCAGAAAGTTCTCGATCTGTCGCAATAGTTCCGGATTAAGATTGGCGAAAGTTATTTTGAAGCCCCGGTGTCCCTCTTTTTTCCAGTACAACTCGAACCGATGCAGGCTCCGCATGATTACTTTGAAATTTTTGCGTCGCGGCTCCGACAGTTTATGTGTGGTAACGTATCTTTCCATAATATCGAAAAACGAAATCTCACTTTCTTTCTGGGCTTTGGGCGGTTTATGGAATTTGCGAACTATTTTCTCAAGGAATGATTTATCAATAATTGATTTATCTTCCGCAGTCTGTACCTCTTTTTCAATATGCTCTGTTAAAGCCTTTAATTTGGTCTTTTTCTCCAAAAGCATTTCTCTTTCTTCGCCGGGAATATTAGGTATGTTGATCTCGTTTTTCTTTCCCCACCGTTTAGCTTCTACCCAAATACCACTGCCGATGCGGATTCTGTTATCCTTGCTAACATAAATTCGCATACAAATTTCCGATTCTCCGGCGGCATCTTTTTTTCTGCTGATATTATAATACGTCTTGCCCATATTTTTACTTTTTCGGCAAGTTATAATATCCTTCGGAATACACAAAATATTTCGGGCACTTTTTGGGCACTTCTGCTCCAAACTATCGAAAATAGTATAAAATACATCCAATTGAAATCAACTTTTAATTATTGATATATAGATATTTATGTATACAATTCGATGGTCTGTATTTTTGTGGTTTTTGCTATTTCAAAACCGGCTCCGGGTACAAGAACGGCCTCTCAGATGCCCGAGAGGCCGTTCTTTTTTTGATTATTCCCGAAATGTTCCCGGTGTCCGATCGGATTCCAATGACACGACGGAATTTGTCGCGCTCTCCGCTTTGTCGTATCTTCGTTCGTCGCCGTTTTTATCCGGGATTATGCCTGTTTCTATTCTTACCGCCCTTTTCGACAGGGACAGCCCTCCGGAGGCCGTATGCTGTATTAATGTTACCTGTTAAAGCCCAGTCTTTTATGGTAACCGGTAATGTCCGGCAGGGACGTAGTACGAATCGTCCCGAGCATTACGGAAACTTTGGATGCCGCCAGGACTTACATGAGAATAGTCGCCTTGGCAATATTCCTGTAAATTCCCGTGTGTGTCGTAAGTCTCATGTATTTGCTTTTTCTGTCCTATCGCATGTGCGCTTCTTCCGGCATTTTCATAAGGCCTGTCATATTCGCCGAATTTGTCGCATCGTCTCCCAAACAATAAGCGGTGATCCTTCCTGCGCGGCAAACATGTTCCCATTACTTTTCGGTCGGCAAGAAACCGCTTGCTCATCGGCAACGAGCGTCCGCCCCGTACCACGACCTATAAACTGACGGATAATTTCCGCACTCCCGCTGTGGTTCCCGGTCTCCGGTCCGATGCTGCGGTTATTCCATATCGTACTAGTGCTCGGCAATCGGGTTAAAATACTTAAGTTGCCGTTGTATAGTATCCAATTTCTACATCAAATCACAACAATTACCGGCTCGCCCGGTTCCTTCGACGAGTTGTATAGTATTCAATTTCTACATCAAATCACAACCTATTGGCACGTGGAATTTCGACGCTGATGGTTGTATAGTATTCAATTTCTACATCAAATCACAACTGACAGGCTCTCTCGTATGCTTCCGCCCAGTTGTATAGTATTCAATTTCTACATCAAATCACAACCTCGAGCCGGAGGATATAGTTTATACCCTAGTTGTATAGTATTCAATTTCTACATCAAATCACAACTACACGGTCCGACTTCATCGATTTTGGGTGTTGTATAGTATTCAATTTCTACATCAAATCACAACTAACCCGAGAGCGAACCGAAATCACCCAAAGTTGTATAGTATTCAATTTCTACATCAAATCACAACCACAGGCACTACATTTGTTGATTATAAGGGTGTTACGCCCATATGTGCCACGAAAAAAGCGATGTTCGGCGAACTGAGGAAGTCGATTCGATGCAGTTTTTCCGTTCTGCAAAACAAATATATCAAAAAAATTCCAGTTGTTGAGGTATTTCGGGACCGGCGCGTTCGACCTTGCCCCAGAAATTCAAAATTTCGCCGTATTGTTTGTCCGTTACGCTCAGGATGCTCGTCATTCCGGAAGGCGGCATCGATTTGCGGACCCGCCGGATATGGACCTCCATATTTTCTTTGGAGACGCAGTGCCGGACGTAGACCGAGTATTGCATCATCGCGAAGCCGTCCTTTTCCAATGCCTTGCGAAACTGGGTCGCGTGGCGTCGTTCGGTTTTGGTATGGGTCGGCAGGTCGAAAAATACGAATAGCCACATGATACGATAGGCGTTCAGGCGTAATTCAGACATCTTTTTTACTCCAGTAGAGGAAACGCGATCTTTTTCCGCATTCCCGTGAAACATTGCGCCAGCGATGCCGAGGTGAAGGTCAACCCCACGTCGAGGGGCCGCAATACCTTTTCGAATCGCGTATCGGCATACAGCAGGCTCAGCAACTCGCCCTTGACCGCTTGCGTCAACTGCGTTTTATTCTCGAGATACAGCCGGCAGACCAGCTCGTCGACGTAAGGGCGATAGGGCTCCATAACGTCGTCGGCCAGCGGAAAGGCGTTGTAGCGGTTCCGGTGGAAAATGCCGAACGCAGGGAACAGACCCGAGCCCATCAGCGAGCGGGCTACGGCCGCGCGCAGAATCGTATAGCCGTAATTCAGCAGATTGTTCGGCTCCGCGCCCTCGCGAATACGGACGAACTCCTTGCCGAAAAGCTCCGACCAGTATATTCTGGCGGCGGCTCCTTCGCGATTATCCGAATCGCCGCTCTTGACGTTTCGGTAATAAGGCTTCAGTTTGTCTCCGTCCTTGCCCAGCTTGCCCAGCAGGGCGGCCTGATTGCGGATTTTCGCCTCGACGATCTGTTTCCACAGGTTCTTTTTCAGCGGCTCGCTCGCTTCGACCTGCGCCCGGTAGCTCTCGCCCTGCGTTCGGTTGGAGTCGAGATTCATCAGCATGGCGTTGGGCATCCGGTTGCCGCCGCAAAAGACGACGGCTACGTTGCGATCCGACAGGGCGTTCAGCAGCGGGAGCGTGACGGTCGTTTGCTGGTGCTCGAGCACGACGACGCCGATGTCTTCGATCGGAATGCTTTTCCGGAGATCGGGAGCCTCTTTCGTCGCGATAACCAACTGATTGTCTCGCAGACTCAGGCAGAAGGGCGTGGCGAAAAAAAGCGTGCGCTTGAGCATGGCTATTCATGTTTGAATCGAACGGTTCCCGTAACGCTCAGCTCGAAGTCGAAGCCTTCGACGTAAGCGTTGAGTTGGGTATGCAGTAGGCTGATGATGGGGCGGTATGCCTCTCCGACTTTCCATGTTCCGCCTTTGGGCTTCAACTCCTTTGCCGGTCGGGCTTCTTGATGGTGTCTGAAGGTGCATGAACCGTAAGAGCTGTTGCCGGTGGTCATAGAACTGAATTTCGTCAGCTTGTACAGTCTTTTAGCCAACTCTTGTTGCGTGCATTCGTACAGCTCCTCGGGCGTTTCTTCATAGAAAAGCACCATGGTTCCGGTTTTCAGAATGCACTTCAGCGGAAAGCCGTTCGCGTCCGATTGCGGGACGAGATCGGGTCGCGCCGCCTTGTCCGCGCTCGCCTTGAAATACTGCGCCGCTTCCAGCGTGCTGACGATTTCGAAAGTCCGCTTGAGCTTTCCCCGTTTGTCCTCCCCTTCGTATACGGCCATGCAATAGTTGCTGCCGTACGATACGTAAACCGGTCTTTTGTGCGGAAGAGCGGACAGGTCCCGGTGCTTCTTTCCGCCCAAGGATTTGGGAGATATATTTTTGCCCGCGAATATCCGCACCTTGCGGATCGGCACCCGCTTCTGCTCGTTCATCCAGATCGGATGGCTCTCCGTGTCCATGGCCGTCTTGAAACCGACCGCGTCGATCGCTTCCTTGACCTTTTGCCGCACTGCGTCGTCGACGATATTATCCACGTCGGCCAGCTGAAGCTGCCCCAGCGGTTTGCGCACGACGTATCTCACCTCTCCTTGACGCTCGATGGCTCCGTAAAAGGTCTGCTGATGCAAGGCTCCCCGGGCCGTATCGCCCTGCGCATAGAGCGTCTCGCCGTTCCTGCCGGTCCGTATCCTGCCCCGGATGCGCAGCCGCTTGCGACTTTGCTTGGGCATATTGTCGGGCGTATGATGCGCGACGAGAAGCCTGTCGGCGACGGCCTCGAGGTCTTCGGTAAAAGTCGGCCACGGCTTTTCGAAGCGGGGTTTCGCTCCTTCGCCCCGTCTGTAACGCTCTTCGTCGCCCGCGTACTGCGCCCAACGGTCGTATTCGTTGCGGCCGATGCAGGCGATGACGATCGCGTCGAGGCAGTGATGCGTGTGGTTCACGCGCTCTTTCCGGGCATATTCCTCCTGCAATCCCCACATTCGGCGGAATTCGGCCGTGGTGGCGCCTTTGACCGTATAGATTCGCTCGAAGACCGTCTTCAGATAAAGTCGCGCGTACTTGCCGATAATACCGATATCGACCCCCTGCCGGTTGCTGAACCCGTCGGGAACTTCCGTCATCGTGAAGCGCTCGTACTTGCCGCGCCAGTAGTCGAGCTGCATTTGCAGGACGTGGCGGCGCTGTATGGCTCCGTCCTTTTCCGATTTGGTCGTAGCGCTTTTGCTCTTGCGTCTCTGTATCTCGATCTGTTTTTGCAGGCCGGCAATTTTCTCCGGCCACCCGAGCTCTTCGATCCGTGCCATGACGTCGGCGTGATTCGGGAGTTCGGACGGAAGCTTGTCGCGCTTGAGTTCGCGGTTGAAGCGGCTCTCGCAGAGGGTCTTGTTCATCTGCGAGTTGTCGCCTCCCCTCGCTCGGGGGACGGTATGCTCGATATCGAAACGCGCGGAATCGCCCATGAAGTCGGACAGGCCGATCTGTTTGCCCGTATAGGGGCAAATGTGGTTCTGCTCCTTCCACAGACGGTACTTCAGGATGTCGTCGTCGGTGGGTTCGATCTCCCGGCCCGATTCCGAGGCGTACTGTCGGCGGATTTCGTCGGCGTACGCTTTGCGCTCGGCCTCGCGGTCGCGCTGGTACAGCTCGATAGCCTTGCGGCGGTTGGCATCGTTGAGTCCTCGGGCGAACTCGATGTGAATCTTCGTTTCGCGATCGATTTTCCCGTCGCGCAGCAACCGGTTGACCAAGACCCTCAAGCGGAACAATGCCCGCATCGCCATCGGATTGCGTACTGCCGGCGTTCGGGGCGAGCCCAGTTGCAGGACGCCCTGCGCATCGGGCTGCGCCGTCTGATAGATTTCGATCATCGACGGATGATAGAGGCGCCCGAGGCGTTTTTCGTCGATGCCCCGGCAGTTGCGCAGATAGTCGCGGACGCATTGCTCCCTGGTCGTTCCCCTGTTCAGCGGATTCCGTCGGAAATCGGTTATCAGCGCGGTGATGTCGGCTTCGATAGCGCTTCGTTCCGATTCGTCGGAGTAGATGTCCGAAGGCAGCACCGCCTTGAGGTTGGCGACGAAAACCGCCTCGTCATAGCGATAACCTTCACGCAGGTAGGGCAGAATCTTGTTAATGGCATGGAGGCTCAGCGCGGCGTAGTCCTGCGGCAGGCGGATGGCGGCGAAGCGTCCGGCCTCGTCGTCGGAGAGGCGCAGTTTCTGCTTTGCCCACGCGCTAAGCCGTTCTTCGTCGTCGAACGAGAAGAGCGCGTGCCATACGTCGCCGAGTATCTGTTCTCGGGTCTTTCCGGCCCCGAGCGTATACAGGTCGCATATTTTCGTCAGATAGTCGTCGCCGAACAGCGCAATGAGGGAAGCTGTGACCGGGCATCCCGTAACGGTAGCGGTCCGCGCGAAGTTAAAGCGATAGGGCGCCTCGCCGCGGTCGCCTTGGCAGGCGTATCGGCCTTTGCCGGCGAGCTTCTTGGCGATCTCCTCGAAATCGAAGTGCGGTTTGGTTTTGCGCGTGAAAAGCGGTAGGATCGTTTCGGTTTCCTGTCGCGAGAGCGGACGAGGTTCCGGGTCGTCGGGCGTCGTGATCCGGATGTTGTTGATGAAGGAGAGCATCCGGAACTCTTCGAACCGCGGATGCGATGCCGGGCATCGGCTTTTGTCCTTTTCGAACGTGCATCGGCCGACCGATCCCTTCTGCGATTTCAGCGGCCGTTGGTAGAAAATGGCGCGGTGCAATGCCTTCCTCAGACCGTCGGGGAGCCGCTGTTTTTCGCAGATGGCCCGAAATTCGGCCAGATAGTGCTCGTTGCGAGAGGTGTATTTCGTACGGATTTTCTCTTTTCGGGCGTAAAGCCGGTAAAAGTATTCGCCCAGGTAGGCGCATCCGGCCTTCTCCATGTCGACCGTCAGGCCCTCGATGCTCTGTCGGACCTTACCGCTCTCGCTTTCGTCGCCGGCATCCTTGCGATTGCTCAGGAATCCGCGCCGCTGCGCCAGATGATATAAGGCCCGGCCGAGCGTGTAACGGTCCCTTTGCGTGTCGAGATCGAGCGTTTCGGTCAGCGCCTTGTAGCGGTCGCGGTAGGGATTCTTGTCCGTGCGGTCGTCCGTTCGTTGCCAGCGGATAAACTCGTCCGTCAGCGGATAGATCTTCTTCTGTTTCCAATCTTTCAGTTGTTCGTCGGTCAGAGCAGGACAGAGGTCGTGGCGAACGAGCACACGGAGCAGGTCGATCTTGCGCAATCGTCGCCGGGCATAATGACGGCGCAGGGCGCGGGCTGCGGTTCGGTCTTGCACGGCGGGCTTCTCGCTGTTCTTTTCGCGTGCCACGCCTTCCTGAAAGATGTCTACCCCTTGGTCGAGCAAGGCATATTCCGTGTCGTTCCGCTCTACGAGAGCCCATCCGATCGAGGCGGTTCCCAAGTCCAATCCTAATATTTTTGTCATATCGGCGTCCGTTTATAGTAAAATTAAATAAAATTTTGCAATTTCAAGGCTTTTTATTATATTTGAAGCGTAAGAGTTCTACATCTTATCACAATAAGGCTATAGGCCGAAGGTTTTATACCTATGTCTCCGCGTACTCCGTGGAGACTTTTTTGTGATCGGGTTTTGGTTTCTTAAGAGCGGATTTAAGCGTGGCCGCCGGGCTGCGGATTGGATCGGACAGGGCCGGTCTTGTCCGGATCCGGACGAGATGAAGAAGGTCTGGAAGCCGAATCGGAGAGCACAAACGGAACGACAGAAAACAAAAAAACGGCACGGGATACCGTGCCGGAAGACGTTTTGAGCGATTTCGATGGAAATGTTCCGAGAGGAGGCTAATCTCTACCGTCGAAAAAGCCTTCGTTACGGAAACTGTAACAGGGGCCGGGCGTGACGATGATATGGTCGAGCAGCGCGATGTCGAACAGCGAGACGGCTTGCGCGACGCGCTCGGTCACCGTGCGGTCCTCCTCGCTCGGGAGTTCGCTGCCCGAGGGGTGATTGTGCACGAGGATCACGGCGTGGGCCAGCTTCTCGACGGCCCGCTTGACGATCAGCCGGTGGTCGACGACCGTGGCCGATACGCCGCCCTGGCTGATACGTACACGGTCGAGCACCCGGTTCGACGAGTTGAGATACAGGGCCCAGAATTCTTCGTAAGGCAGCTCGGCGATCAGCGGACGGAACATCTCGATTACGTCGCGGTCGGTCTGTACCTGATCGAGCG
>ULUO01092548.1_pt1 | contig 13457 bp, 9 predicted proteins | sample 1958611 | NCBI WGS metagenome assembly ULUO01 (sample SAMEA4835762, study PRJEB28245) | human gut metagenome | biome: gut microbiome; material: fecal sample | place: Denmark | collected 2008
TTTGCGTCAATAATAGAGATAAATTCTTTCGGAGTTTTTGCGGCTTTAAGTTTCGCTGTAAAATCTTCATGCATTAAAAGCTGCATAAGTCTTGCGAGAACCTCAAGGTGAACATCGCCGTCTGTTGTAGCCGCTATCATAAAAATAAGTTTGCAAGGCTGTCCGTCCGGAGCCTCATAATCTACACCGTTAGGAACTGTAATTGCAGCAAGTGCAGGAGCTTTAACTGCCGTGCTCTTTGCGTGCGGAATGGCAACCTCCATACCGACTGCTGTTGTTCCCATTTCCTCTCTTGCGAGGATTCCTTTCTTATACTCGGCTGCGTTTACAAGGTTTCCGCTCTTGTCGTGCAATGAAACGAGCTTGTCGATTGCTGCCTGTTTTGATGCCACTGATACATTAAGCTCTATGGCACTTTGTTTTAATAAATCAGTAATACGCATAAATTTTTCTCCTTTTTAGTTTATTTATTTCTACCCACTCAGAATTGAGCGAGCAATTCATCAATTTTATCTTTTGTGGCAAGTCCGTTTAAAAATGCTGTTGCATTTCCGCAGGCACTGCCGAGCTTTAACGCATAGGCGTAATCATTTTTGTCAATGCAGCCGGCTACAAAGCCTGCTACCATCGAGTCACCCGAGCCTACTGTATTCAGTACCTTGTGACCTTTAATAACGCCCTCTTTATGAACCTTTCCGAATTCGTCAACAAGTAATGCACCGTCGCCGCCCAGAGAAACGAGAACATTTTTTGCACCCATTTTCTGCAATTCCTGCGCATATTTGACAACATCGCTTTCTGTCTTTACTGTTGTGTCAAAAATTTCTGAAAGCTCCTGACGGTTCGGTTTGATTAAAAACGGTTTGTATTTTAGTGAATTAACAAGCAACTTTTTAGTTGCGTCAACTACAATTCTTACATCTTTTCCGTCAAGTTTTTCGATGATTCTTTCATAAACATCGTCAGGCAATGTATTTGGAATATTTCCTGCAATGATAAGTGTATCACCACTCTGAATATTGTCGATTTTATCAAACAGATTCAAAAGTTCTTCCTCATCTATGTGCGGTCCTTGACAGTTGATTTCGGTTTCTTCGCCTGCCTTGATTTTGATGTTTATTCTTGAAATTCCGCTTTTAAGCGTGATAAAATCTGCTGTGATTTTAGGATTTTTAAGACCTTTTTCAATAGCCTCTCCGGTAAATCCTGCAACAAAACCAAGCGCTGTGCTCTTGATACCGAGTTCGGCAAGTACGCACGAAACATTTATTCCCTTGCCGCCGATGTAATATTCCTCGCTTGTTGTTCTGTTTGTAATGCCTGTCTTAAGCTCATCAAGACGAACGATGTAATCAATTGACGGGTTTAGTGTAACTGTGTAAATCACTTCATAACCTCCTTGATTATTGTTTTTTCCGAAAACTCATTATACGGGAGTTTGTCGGTTATAATACAGCAGTCTTTAAGCTCTGCAAAGGTAATCGGAAATACCTTTCTGAATTTGGTATTATCGGCAAGAACAAAAGACATATAACTTCTTTTTATAACTTCCTCTTTGATCAAGCCCTCTTCCATATCAGGAGTGGTAAAGCCTGCATTTAATTCAATTCCGTTAGTACCCATAAAGGATTTTGTAAAGTTAAAGGTTTTCAGCGACCTTAAACCTTCCGCGCCCATAATAGCCTCGGTAGCAGGTTTGATTCTGCCGCCGATTGTGTATGTTGTAAGTCCCTTTCTTATAAGATTTTTTGCGTGGGTAATACCGTTTGTAACATAGGTTGCGTTTTTGTTTGTAATGTAATCTGTGAGAATATCAGTGGTTGTGCCTGCGTCTATATATACAAAATCCGTATCGTTAATAAGTTTTGCACAATAAATTGCGATTGCTTTCTTTTCGTCAAGCATTATACCTTCTCTTGATTTCACATCAGCCTCATATACGCCCGAAAGCTGGTGAATTGAGGTTGCTCCTCCGAATACTTTATTAAGCTTGCCCATCTCGTCAAGTGTTGTGAGGTCACGCCTTATGGTTGACTCCGATGTATTCAAAAGCTTTGTAAGCTCCTGTACCGTGACTGTGTTTTTCTCGCTTAATATTTGAAGTATTGTTTGGTATCTTTCCTGAGTAAGCATTTCCCTCACCTCTTGACTACATTATAACACCTGTTTTGTTAAAGTCAAGCAAATTCTTTCAAAAAAATTCATTAAAATTGAAATTCAGTTAGTTTATATCAAAAATCGCATATAATTTTGTGTGTTTTAACAAGTTATTTTGCTTTTGCATTTTTAAGTCATTCAATTTCAGTCATAAATCAGCCAAGATTATTCAAAAATATTCTATCCCGATTACTGTCTTTTTATTCCCGTATTTTATCATTTATAAAAGCAAAAAGCTGTTCGGTAACTCTTGCCCGAACAGCTTTAAAGTACTTTAAATATTAAATTTTAATTACGAAGCAATAATAGTCTGAATCTTTGTAACATCGGCAACATCAATTTTACCGTCGCCGTTTGCGTCTGCCGCCTTTGTATTTTTAATTACATATGATGAATTGCCCGAAAGATACATCTGTAAGTATGTAACATCCGATACATCTATTTTGCCGTCATTATTTATATCACCTACAGGTACAGTTTCCTCCTGCAAAGCTTTGAATGTAATTTTATTTTTGGTTGCGTATGTCTGCGCCTCTGTATTTTTATAGCCGTAAATTATAAATCCGTCAATAACTCTGCCATCACTATAGCCCACTGCGGTTGTACCAAAATATGTAACATTCTTTGGAATAGTAATAGATTTCATAGCTTGGCAATTTCCAAATGCAGATGTTTCGATTGATGTAAGAGTATTCGGCAAAGTTACCGAGGATAATTTTGTACAGTCATAAAAGGACATTGAACCTATTTTTTTAACTGTATTCGGTATAGTTACTTTAGTTAAATTTTTAGCGTTACTGAAAAGATTGTCTGCTACTGCTGTTGCACCGTTTTCTATAGTGGCTGTTTTAAGTGCCGAACCGTTAAATACATCAATGCCTGCTTTGGTTACAGTCTTCGGTATTGTAATTGTTGTGAGCGCTGTTGTTCCGTTAAATGCGCTATAGCCGATTTCGGTAAGAGTATTTGGCAAAGTTACCGATGATAGACTTTTACAACCGTAGAATGACATTGAGCCTATTTTTTTAACTGTATTCGGTATAGTTACTTTAATTAAATTTTTAGCGTTACTGAAAAGATTGTCTGCTACTGCTGTTGCGCCGTTTTCGATTGTGGCTGTTTTAAGTGCCGAACCGTTAAATACATCAATGCCTGCTTTGGTTACAGTCTTCGGTATTGTAATTGTTGTGAGCGCTGTTGTTCCGTTAAATGCGCTATAGCCGATTTCGGTAAGAGTATTTGGCAATGCTACCGACGAAAGTTTTTCACAATGATAAAATGACATTGAACCGATTTTCTTTACTGTATTCGGAATTGTTACTTTAGTTAAATTTTTAGCGTTACTGAAAAGATTGTCTGCTACTGCTGTTGCGCCGTTTTCGATTGTGGCTGTTTTAAGTGCCGAACCGTTAAATACATCAATGCCTGCTTTGGTTACAGTCTTCGGTATTGTAATTGTTGTGAGCGCTGTTGTTCCTTCAAATGCATTATAGCCAATTTCCGTAAGATTGCTTGGTAATGTAACTTTTGAAAGTTTTGTACAATTGTGAAATGCCATTGAACCGACAACTTTTATTGTATTTGGTATTTTAACAGAAGTTAATGTGCTATTGTTGTAAAAAGAATTATCAGAAATTTTTACAACATTTTTATTTAAAATTTGTGACGGAATTGTAATATCGGTTGCTATACCCTTATATCCCGCAATATTTACGGTATCATCTGAATTTACAGTATATTCATAGTTGCCGCTTATAAAAATAGTTGCCGCATTTGCTGTAATTGAAATCACAGATAACCCGCTTACAGCTAAAACCACAGCAATAATTGATGCTAAAAATTTTTTCATTTATTTTCTCTCCTTGTCATTATGACAAAATATTTTATATACTTCTTAATATACAATAAAAATAATAGCAAATATGAAATTTACTGTCAATACAAAATTGTGCAATTCAGTTACATATACAATCATCAAAAATATAAATTTTTTTATTTGTCAACTTTAACACAAAAAGGTCACATCATTGCGTAAGCGGAAAGTATTTGTGGGCTTTGCCCACACCCACAGCCTTTGAAAAGGTTGACCAAACTTTTATAATTGCTTGGAAAATCAATTTGCTAAACCATAATTTATTAATGCTATCTCAAATAATCTTATAGCCTTTGACCGAAAACAAATCAAAGGCTATATATTTTTCTCAATATTACTTTTCAAAATCAATTGAAAGGCTCTTTTTGTCGGAAGTAAATTTACGGCACGCTACCCCTGCCGACTGCAACATTCTTTTAGACGCAACAGTTGCGGCGCTGTCGGCATATTTATCATAAAGATAAACAACCTCTGCTATACCCGACTGAATAATGGCTTTTGCACATTCGTTGCAAGGAAAAAGGTCAACATACAGCCTTGCGCCCTTAAGATTTTTGCCTCTTGCATTAAGTATAGCATTAAGCTCAGCGTGTACCACATATCTGTACTTTGTGTCTTCACCATCTCTGCACCACGGATAATCATCATCGGAACAGCCGAAAGGAAAGCCGTTGTAACCTGTTGAAAGAATGATATTGTTATTGTCTACAATACACGCACCTACTTGAGTGTTCGGGTCTTTACTGCGCTTTGAGGCAAGAATAGCCACACCCATAAAGTATTCGTCCCATGAAATATAGTCTTTTCTCTTCATATTATCTTTATCCTCCTTATCAATAACCTGATTTTTTCAAATCTGCAAGTATCTGCACATAAAATTCTCTTATGTCAAAGTCCTTAATATTTTCACGGTTAAGGTCAATCATATCTCCGTGAGAAATACCTCTTTTACCTTTTGTAGTAATGTATGTATATTTTTCGCCCCAGGCAAAGGAGTTTTCTGAAACCAAGCCATCATTCTCGCCGTCAAAATATTTTACAAGATTGTATGAAAAGTTAAGCGGAAATTTTCCTCCCGACGCTCTGTTCAGCTTTGAACCAAAGCTCTGATAATAAACCTTTGGTGAATCAAATACATCAGCGTTAAGTTTCGTACAATTTGCCTGCGTAAGGTCGGTTACGGCAGAGATGAAGTCGGGATTTTTGTCGCCAAACTTTAAAAGTGCGTTATTGTATGCAAAAGCAATTTTGTTTTTAACATTAGGCGAAACTTTTGTTAAAAGATAGTCGGCAAAACCGCAGCCACGATGTGGAGTGTTTATTGTGGTGAGCGATGCTGTCATATCTTCAACGCCGTAACAGGCAATCGCCTTTCTGCAATCAAGCCCGCCCTTTGAATGAGCAATAATGTTCAGCTTTTCACAACCTGTTTCTGCAACGATTTGTTTAATTCTCTCGGCAATCTCTTTGGCACTGTCATCTACAGATGCGGCCGATTCGTGATTACCGTAGTAAATTTCTGCGCCGTTTGCAATAAGCTCTGCCGGCACTCTGCCCCAATAATTGAAATATGCGCTGTCACGAAAAAACACACCGTGCACAAGCAACACAGGGTATTTTGTTTTGCAAATTTTCTCATTAATTCTTTTTCTGTCTTGTTCGGCTTTATCAATCTCAAAATTAACCTCTTGCATAGTTATTTTTATAATAACGCCAAGACAAAATAAATTTACAATCGGAATAAAACCGCAAATTATTCCGATAAACCTATGCTTTATGCCAAGTTGAACCGATGTGCAATAAACGGAAATGATACCGTTCCAAAACAAAATAAACTCCGCAAGCAGAGCACCTCCAAGGCACAGCGCCCATTTTACCCAATTTTCAGGTAACATTTGAAAAGCCGACTGAATATAAATCACACTTGAAAGCAGAGTTGTTATTAAAAATTGCAAGAGCAATTCACTGCCGTGTGCAATCATTCTGAATTTAAAAGACGGATAGCCGCCCTTTGCACCAGACGGAAAAATATTTGCGGCAACAAACGCAAAAACACTGATAAGCGGCAAATACCACCTGTCAAGCATCTCTGCAAGAAAAATGCCGTTAATACCGACCATAAGCATAAGCGTGAGCAATAGCCTATAAAAGAATGTAAACACTCCGGATTTTTTCATTAAATCACCCGTTTTTATAATAACACGCACACACAAAAATTGCAACAAAAAAGCGGATGCAACTAATGCAACCGCTTTAAGATAATTATTTAATTACACCATAAGACTGCAAACAAGATCTGCATATTCGCCAGGATTTTCAATTGGAAGTCCTGCAATGAGGAGAGCCTGATCGTAGAGAAGCTCTGCGTACTTCTTTGCTTTTTCAATATCCGTCTGCACTGCGCTTTCCATTGCCTTTACAGCCGAGTGATTCATATTAAGCTCAAGCACTCTCTGTGCTTTCATACCGCTGTCAGGCTGAACCGCATTGAAGTATTTTTCCATTTCAAACGAAATGCCGCCCTTTGCGGTAAGGCAAACAGGGTGAGAAACCAACTTTTTAGACGCAACAACTTCGCTTACCTTGTCGCCGAGTGTTTCTTTTACAAAAGTAAGGATTGCACTGCTGTCCTTTTCTTCCTCTTTGTTTTCATCATTCTCAATACCGAGGTCATCGTTTGTTGCCGAGCAGAATTTCTTATCCTTATACTGCATAAGAGTTTGGAGTGAGAACTCATCTATTTCTTCTGTACAATAGAGGATTTCGTAACCCTTTGAACGCAAAAGTTCTGTCTGCGGGAGATTGTCAATTGAAGAAATGTTCTCGCCGACTGCAAAGTAAATAAACTTCTGATCCTCTTTCATTCTGTCAACATATTCCGAAAGAGTTACAAGTTTTTTCTCTGTAGAAGAGTAATACATAAGTAAGTCTTGTAATTCTTCTTTATGCATACCGTAGTCGGCAGATACTCCGTACTTAAGCTGTCTGCCAAAGGCATTGAAGAACTTTTCATAATTTTCTCTGTCATTTGCAAGCATTGAAGTAAGCTCGTTCTTAATCTTCTTCTCAATGTTCTGTGCAATAGTAATAAGGTGACGGTCATGCTGGAGCATCTCTCTTGAAATGTTAAGAGAAAGGTCTGCACTGTCAACAATACCCTTTACAAATCTGAAATGTTCAGGTAAAAGCTCCTCGCAGTTTTCCATAATAAGAACACCGCTTGAATAAAGCTGAAGTCCCTTTTTGTATTCCTTTGTATAGTAATCGTAAGGTGCCTGTGACGGAATGAAAAGCAATGCCTTGTATGTAACAACACCCTCTACGGAAGTTACGATTGTATGCAAAGGCTTGTCCATAGCCATAAACTTTTCACGATAAAAATTATCGTACTCTTCCTGCTTAACATCTTTCTTTGCTCTTTGCCAGATTGGGAGCATACTGTTAAGAGTTTCGGTTTCTGTATAATCCTCATACTCCGGTTTTTCGCTGTCCTTGGTTTCTTCCTTAACTCTGCTGTGAGTCATATCCATCATAATCGGATAGCGGATATAGTCGGAATACTTCTTGATAAGTCCCTGGATTCTGTACTGTTCAAGGAACTCATCATAGTTTTCTTCCTCTGTATTGTCCTTAATTTCAAGTACAATTGTTGTACCGATTTCGTCCCTCTCTGTTTCGGTGATTTCGTAACCGTCTGCGCCGTCAGATTCCCACTTGTAAGCTGTGTCACAGCCGTATTTCTTAGTAACAACGGTAATTTTCTTTGCTACCATAAAAGCGGAGTAAAAGCCGACACCGAACTGACCGATAATGTCAATATCGTCCTGCTTTTCGCTCATTTCCTGCTTAAACTTGTATGAACCCGAAGATGCGATTGTACCAAGGTTGTTTTCAAGGTCGTCCTTATCCATACCGATACCGTTATCGGTAATTGTAAGTGTACGGTTTTCCTTGTCGGGCTTTATAAAAATCTTAAAATCATCTCTGCTCATATTAAGCTTATCGTCTGTAAGTGCAATAAAGCAAAGCTTATCAATAGCATCGCTTGCATTTGAAATAAGCTCTCTAAGGAAAATCTCCTTATGAGTATAAATTGAATTAATCATCAGGTCGAGAAGTCTTTTTGACTCTGATTTAAATTCTTTCTTAGCCATAAAATTACTTCCTTTTTAATTAATAATGCGTACTACATTCTTTCGTACTAATATTATATTATACATCATTTTGGTTAAATTTTCAATAGATAAAGTATTGGTTATGTGTAGCATAAATAAAAAGCAATACCGTACATATCATACAGTATTGCTTTTATATTCGTCATATTGCTTTTTAGTCCTTTATAAACAACTGATCCCAATAATATTTATATTTAGAATTATTATCGATATAGCAAGAAACACCGATTTTTTCATAAGTTTTGCTCATAATACTTGCTCTGTGACCTTCCGAATTCATCCATGCATTCACAACATCCTCCGGTGTTGAATATCCTGATGCAATATTCTCAGCCGCATTAGTGTAAGATACATTGTTTTCCTTAAGAATTGTTGACCATTTTGTACCGTTAGGTCGTTTATGATCAAATAAAGTAACTGTTTCTTTTGCACGAATATCAGAAAGACCGTTAAGTGTATCATCTTTTTTCAGCGGTTTAAGTCCCTCTTTGGCACGCTCAATATTTACAAGTTCAATAACCCTGTCAGCAAATTCTCTGTTATAGCTTGTTGTAGGTTCAGGTTCAGGCTCTGGCTCAGGATCGGGTTCGGGATCAGGATCAGGATCGGGCGTGGGATTCGGTTTAACCGGTACAGTTACTTCTGAAATAATCATCTGCGCTTTCGTTACATCCTGAACATCAATTTTGCCGTCGTTGTTATAATCGGCAATTTCTTTCTGCGTATCGGTAAACTGATCTTTTCCCGAAATGCCTAACTGCAAATATGTAACATCCTGTACATCAAACTTACCGTCAAGGTTTATATCATACTCGTCCGAATCGAAAATATCTTGGTAAGCGGTATTAATAACATCAAGAATAGTATTCAGCATTTTTTCTGCTTCATCATCGTTAAGATAATCTGCTTTTTGTTTATTAATTTTTACTTTAACGCTGTCGATAAGGTCATTTTTCTTAACATTAAGCAATCTTGCAAGATTGCCTGTTTTGTCTGTTTTTTGGGTATCGGCTATTCCGTCATAGCTCACATAATTTAATAAATAATCTGCCAAAAGATCGGCATCGGTCACACCGTCAGGTAAAGCAGAACCTATTACCTTGCTTGTTGTAGTAATTGCTTTTGCAGGGCCGCACTCGGGATGATTCTTCCATGCCGCCTCCGTACATGTTCTAGAACTGTCATTAGGATTTTCCAATAAATTACCTGTAACATAGCAGGTATCACCAAGGCAATTACCGTTCATAATTGTGCGATATGTCTCCATACCTGTGTCTGCGCTGAAAATTACGCAATAGTAATTGTGGTCGCCCGACTGCTCAATTTCGTCGGAATTACCTGTTCTTACAACATTATAGGAGTACAAACCGTTTCCTTCATTAACACATTTTTCACTTTTTGACTGCCATGTTGTCCATTCTCCCGTACCGTCAGCTCTCCAGATATGGCAATAAATCCTCATATAGTTTTTCCATCCTGTTGAGTTAACATCAAAGTAGATCTTTGTGCCTTCGCTTACATTTTCATCGGTGCTTGCTGCCGACACTGCCAATCCGCCCATAGCAAGCATTGACATAGGCACTGTAAGTGCAAGTGCGGAAGCAGTAATACCTTTTAATAATTTATTATATTTCACATTATCAACCTCTTTGTAATTTTGATTTAATATTCCGCATTTCCTCAAAATATTATATTAATATGTTACAACAGTTGATAATATATGTCAATATTAATTCAAAATTTCACCAACGAAATTTTGTGCATTATTTTGTTGAAAATATGTGAGCAACAAAGTGTGCAGCACAAAAAAAGGCTCCGTTAAAAGACGAAGCCTTAAATTTGTGAAAATATTAAGCTATACGATTAAGCCTTACCGACTGAACCGAAGAGTTCCATTTTCTCTTTAACAGTAGCCTTGATAGCCTCTGCACCCGGAGCAAGGAGCTTTCTTGGGTCAAAGCCCTTACCCTCTAAGTCCTTACCTGCCTCAACATACTTTCTTGTAGCATCGGCAAATGCAAGCTGGCACTCTGTATTTACATTGATCTTTGAAACGCCGAGTGAAATAGCCTTCTTGATCATATCAGCAGGGATGCCTGTACCGCCGTGGAGAACGAGTGGCATATCGCCTGTAAGCTGCTGAATCGCATCAAGAGTTTCAAAGCTAAGGCCCTTCCAGTTTGCAGGATACTTACCGTGAATGTTACCGATACCTGCAGCGAGCATTGTTACGCCGAGGTCAGCAACCATTTTACATTCCTTAGGATCTGCGCACTCGCCCATACCGATAACGCCGTCTTCCTCACCGCCGATTGAACCAACTTCAGCCTCAAGTGAAAGACCGAGAATGTTACAAGCAGCTACGAGTTCCTTAGTCTTAGCAATGTTCTCTTCGATTGGGTAGTGTGAACCGTCAAACATAATTGAGCTGAAACCTGCCTTAATGCAAGCCTTAGCGCCTTCGTATGAACCGTGATCAAGGTGGAGAGCAACCGGAACAGTAATGTTAAGCTCTTCGAGCATACCGTTTACCATACCAACGATTGTCTTGTAACCGCACATATATTTACCTGCGCCCTCAGATACACCGAGAATTACAGGTGAGTTAAGCTCCTGAGCAGTTAAAAGAATTGACTTTGTCCACTCAAGGTTATTGATGTTGAACTGACCAACTGCATAGTGGCCTGCTTTTGCTTTTGTAAGCATTTCTTTAGCGTTTACTAATGGCATATTAATCTTCCTTTGTAGTAAATTTTCGGAACAAAAAACATAGTCGCTCCGAGTTACTTTTATTATACAATAAATCATTTCAAATATAAAGTCTTTTGCAAAAGTTTTTTGGTTTTTTGAAGAAATTACAGGAAAAATCTTGTAAAATCACCTAATTTTCAATATATACTCACATAAGCGTGATATAATTTTGTTGCTTTTAAAACAATAAAGATATATAATACTTATGAAAGCTATAAATTAGTAATTCATAATTAAAAATTTGCAACATATAAGTTTGACTTAATTATTTTATACAATTACGAATTATGCATTACTAATAAGGAGATATTTTTATGGATAATAATTTCAATTCTAATAATCAGTTTGAACCTGAAAAGCCTTTTACCGAAAAACCGACCGAGCCGCAGCCTGCGCCTGTTTTTGAAACCGAAAATACAGAAAACAACGCAGAAACGACTAACGAACAATCGGTAACACCGCAGTATCGAAATTTTGAGCCTGAAAAACCGTTTGAAAATGGATTTTCTCAACCTCAGCAACCGCAAAATGACTTTGCTCCTCAAACGCCTAATTTTGAACAGCCGCAGCAAAACGGATATTATCAAAACAACGGCTGCAACGGACAATACAACCCAAACTTTAATCAGCAGTACAATCCGAATCCGCAATATCAACAGCCGTTTAATCCGCAACCGCCTCAATATCAGCCGTACGGCAATCCGCAGGCTGGCGGCAGACCTGTGTATCAGCCTCAGTATGGACAATACGCTAATCCACATCAGCAATATTCTCAACCGTACGCACCACAGTATCAACAATATCAACCGCAGTACGGACAGCAGAATTATCAACAGCCAAACTTTAATCAGCAGCCATACGGACAGCCTTATGTGCCGCAGCAAAAGACGCCTGTTGATTATTCAAATACATACGCACAACCACCAATGCCGAATATACCACGCAAAAAGATGACACCCGGCATAATTGTAATAATAGTTGTGCTGTCATTGCTTTGTGTAGGCAGTATCTGCGGAATGATTGCCTATGTTGCATCAAATTCAAACGGCAACAAAAATAATACAAATAACAGCTATACATTTACATTACCGAGTGACAGTCCGTACTTTAACAATGACAGTTCAAGCACTCAAGAGCATAATGAATCCGATTACAGCAACAAGACAAATTCTTCTTATGAGGGAATTGACTTAAAAGCTAAACCGAGCGATGCCAAAGATTCCAAATACAACACCGAATATGCAAGCAACGAAGTAACAGATTCTATTGTCGGCGTTCTTTGCTATTCAGACGAAATCACAGATGATTCACAGTGCACTTCGCAGGGCAGCGGAATTATAATTACATCAGACGGTTATGTGATTACAAATGCTCATGTAGTTGGCAACAGCAAAACTCTCTACCTTATACAGGTCGTTACTTCCGACGGCAAGCAGTACAAAGCAGGTGTTGTTGGTTACGATACACGCACAGACCTTGCTCTTTTGAAAATGGACGATGCAAGCGGACTTAAGGTCGCAAACTTCGGTAACTCCAAAGATGTTTCACTTGGTGAAAGTGTAATAGCTATAGGTAATCCCGGCGGAGTTAAGTATAACAACTCAATCACTCAGGGTATTGTATCTGCAGTTGACAGACAGAGCAGTATTACGACAAATGTAAAATTCATTCAGACAGATGCAGCCATTAACCCCGGCAATTCCGGCGGCGCTCTTGTAAATATGTACGGTCAGGTAATCGGAGTTTCATCCGCAAAAATAGCCGCTACAGATTATGAGGGTATGGGCTTTGCAATTCCTTCTGCCACAGTAAAAGATGTTATTGATGACATTATGAAATACGGCTATGTGCAGGGCAGAGTAAAAATTGGCGTTACAGGTGAAAATGTACAGAGCAGTGGAAACACGCCTGCGGGTATTGCGATTTACAGCATTGACGAGGACGGTCCTTGCGCAAACACAGACCTTAAAGAAAACGATATTATCACAGGTGCCGACGGTAAAAAGGTAAGCAACTTCGCCGAGTTTTATGATATACTCGAAAGCCATAAAGCAGGCGATACAATTGAGCTTGAATATTACCGCAGCTCAAACGGCAGTACAGATAAAGTTACCATAACTTTGCAGGAAAGCAAGTAATAAAATTATATAATCATAACGACCGCTGTCCGATAATGACAGCGGTCGTTTTTTTAATTATATAACAAGTGGCTTTTTTTCTTGTTGCTGTCGCATTTAAAGGGTAACACCGTTGTGTTTAGGCTGCCAAACAGCTTGCCGTTTGGCTATCGTTAGATTCTGTAAACGCAAAGTATTTGTGGGCTTTACCCACACCCACAACCGTTGAAAAGGTTGACTAAACTTTTATAATTAATTGGCAAAGCAATGGTTAAACCGTAATTTACCAAACCTTTAATAAAAATGGTTCTTTATCAAAAGTTGGGGTAAATTGTGGTTTAGAGGAGTGTCGGTTGGGCATTGAAATTTAGCTAACGCTAAATT
>ULUO01092102.1_pt1 | contig 13441 bp, 10 predicted proteins | sample 1958611 | NCBI WGS metagenome assembly ULUO01 (sample SAMEA4835762, study PRJEB28245) | human gut metagenome | biome: gut microbiome; material: fecal sample | place: Denmark | collected 2008
CTTCTTGCCAATCAAAGGTAATATTTCCTCATCTGCGGGGCAAAAATCGTAATCGCCTATCTCCGCAGGAGTTATCCATTTGATGTCGCAATGCTCAAGCATCTGCGGCTTGCCCTCGGCGATCGTGGCGTTAAAAAGCGTAAGGTGCACGGTGATATCCGGATACTCGTGCACAAGCTCCATGAACACATCGCCCACGGTCACCTTGACTGCCAGCTCCTCAATGCATTCTCTCACGAGTGCCTGCTGCCCGGTCTCGCCTTTTTCGACCTTGCCGCCGACAAATTCCCACAGCAGACCTCTTGCCTTATGCGCCGGCCTGCGGCAGATCATAAACCTGCCGTTTTCCCATATGAGCGCCGCTGCGACCTCTGTAACATTCATCATACCATATACCTCGGCTCAAGTCACCTATCAATTCAGTTATTAAGCTCAAAAAACGCCTTTACGGTGTTTATAAATTTCATGACCAGCTTGCCGTCGTCAAGCTCGCATCGGTAAATGTCGGCACCGTTTTGCACCTCAAGGTACTTGCCGGGCTTGAACGGAAGCGTCGGGAGCTTTGTCGAGGGTATCGTCATGTCGACGCTGCTGCCGTTTATAACGCCCTTGATTCTGAACGCCGTTTTGCCGAGCGTGAGCTTGCCCAGCCCGACCCATGTGAATTTATGCCTATCGTAGTCGAGCATATATATTCTCGTCTTGGCGCTCAGAGTATACTCCGGATGCTCTTTTAGCATATCCCTGTGTCTTTCGTAAATGAGCCTGCTCCAATCGGAAACATAGCGAAGCTCCTCGCCCTGGCCGATTTTATGCAGGAAGCCGTACTCGTCGCTGCGCTCGGCAAAGCCGCAGTCGGTGCAATAGATTATATTGCCGTCTCTCACCTTGACGGTGAACTCCTTCCCGCAATTCGGGCAGGCGTACAGCACCTTTTCAAGCCCCTCGATGTTATCGTTGTTGCTGTATTTTGAAAGAAGCCCCTCCTGCTCACGGTAGGCATCGAAAAGTATTGCCCCGTCGGTGCGCTCTTTAATTTCGCCCACACTGAGCTTTTTAAGCTCATTTCTGTCAAACAGCTTATATATATCCATATAAGTTCTGCCGGGTCTGAAGCCCTTTGTCCACTTGGGCATGGTGAAATATGTCCCGCTTGCACGGGCAACATACACATCGGCATCCAGCCACTTCAGAAACTTATAGGTCGCCTGCGGTATAGGCGTCGAGATGCCGTCCTCGCACATGAGCCCCGCCGGATAAATGACCAGCGACTCGCCGTTTTCGATGACGGCTTTTATTCGCCGCATATCGCTCACCGTAGTCTGGAACTGCTGCTTCGGGATCACCCCAAGCTTGCGCAGGATGCCGGTGATGGGCAGCGAATTATAAAAGGAATTGCTGATAACAAAAGTCAGCGGTCTTTTCGTTGCGCCGATGAGTCCGGCAAAGTCATACGCCGCCTGATGATTGGCGATGACGACATAGGGGCCTTGGGCGTTCCTTATCTCGTTTCGTATATATTTTCTTTTAAAAACCGTTGCCGCAAAGCCCGTCGCAACGAGCTGAGCCGCTCTGTAAAGCAGCATATGCGGCCTTATATATTTCTCACTGTTCAAAACCTGCACCACACTTCCAATGAGAATAATATCATATGCTCGCCAATTCTTCAATTTTTTTATGCAAAAAACGGTCGGAAAATCCCGACCGTTTTGAATTTCCTATCAGCCTATGCCGCCGACTATCGCTCCGGCGACGAGCGCCAGAAGTGCGCAGGCACAGTAGACATATTTGCTCAGGGGGTAGAACCACTTGCCGATGGGCTTGCGTGCGCCGAGGTTGACGCTCTCGAGAACTGTCTTTTTGCCCGCCACCCAGAAGAACATGACGGCTGCAAGCAGTGCGCCGAGGGGGCAGATGTAAATGGACACGACATCCATCCACTGCGAGACTATCGCCTGTATGCACAGCGCAACGGCAAGACCGATGACATGGATTATGGCTGTTGCGGGTATGCGTCTGAGCTTAAACTTCTCCTGCAAAAACGCAACGGGCGCTTCGTAGAGGTTTATTATAGACGACACGCCTGCAAAGGTCACGCACAGGAAAAACACTATACCGACTATTCTGCCGCCTGCCATGCCGTTTATGACATTGACAAGGTAGATGAACATGAGCCCCGGGCCGCCCGCATCAAGCTGAGCGCCGCCGGTGGCCATGGCCGGGATGATGACGAACGCCGCAAGCAGTGCGGCAAGTGTGTCAAAAAACGCAACATTTCTCGCAGAGCTGGGGATGCACTCGTCCTTGCTGAGGTACGAGCCGTAGATGACGCTGCCGTTACCGGCAACCGACAGGGAGAAAAACGCCTGACCAAAGGCAAACAGCCAAAGCTGCGGGTTAAGAAGTCCCTTGGGGTTGAGCGTAAAAATGTACTTATATCCGTCTGCCGAGCTCGGGATAGTGAAAATGTACACGCCCAGAGCGACAAACAGGAAAAACAGCACGGGCATCATGACCTTGTTAGCCTTTTCGATGCCGCCTGCGATACCGAAGGACATGATAATAAGGCTCACGACTACGGCAACGACTATCCAGACATTTGCGCCCCACGCCGAGGCGGTCGAGCCGAAGGTTCCGGCGATGGTGTCCATGTCCTGACCCATGTTCAAGAGGTCGCCCGTGAACGCCATGAATGTATATTTGAATATCCAGCCCATGACGCAGGTGTAGCCGATGGCAAGTGCCAGCGAGCCGAGGATGGGTATATAGCCGATGCGCTCGCCGATCTTGCGCTTTCCCCAGCGAAGCTCGGTGCACATACCGAACGAGCCCATGGGTCCGGCTCCGCCCGCTCTGCCGAGGGCAAACTCGCCGATAACGCCGGTCGATCCGATGAGGATAACAAAAATGAAATACGGAATAAGGAAGGTCAGTCCGCCCCAAGTCGACACGAGCATCGGGAATCGCCAGATGTTGCCCATACCGACCGCAGAGCCTATGCAGGCAATGATAAAGCCGCCTCTGCTTTTAAAGCCGTCACGGCTTTGCATTGAATCATTCTTCATGTTACTGCTGCCTTTCAAGCGAGAATATGTTAATTATATATGAACAAGCCCCGTTAAGCAACAAAAACATTGCTTTTTTCGCATAAAAAGCCCCGGAGCGACAATTTCCGCTTCGGGGATGGTTTTATAAGCTGTCTATATAGCTGCACGCTGCGAGCGCTGCGGCAGAGCCGTCTGCGACGGCGGTAGTGAGCTGGCGCACGCTTTTTCTGCGGCAGTCCCCGGCGACGAACACGCCCGGGGTCTTGGTGAGGCATCTTTCGTCCGAGGCTGCGTAGCCGCCCTCGTCAAGGTCAAACAGATGCGCAAAAATGCCGTTATCCGGCGCATGGCCGACGGCGACAAAAAGGCCGTCAACGGCGATATTACGCTCATTGCCGTTCTTATCCGTCACGGTGATGCCGGTAAGCTCGCCCTCACCGTGCAGTGCGGTTATGCGGCTATCAAGCACAAACTCGACATTGTCCTTGGCCTTGAGCGCCTCGACGAGCTTTGCTTCGCCGCGGAAAGAGTCTCTGCGGTGGACAAGATACACCTTGCTGCAGGTGTCGGAAAGGAGCATTGCGTCCTGAAGCGCCGAGTTTCCGCCGCCGTTCACGGCAACGGGGCGACCCTTGTAAAACGCACCGTCACACACGGCGCAGAAGCAAACTCCGGCTCCGACAAGCTCCGCCTCACGTTCAATGCCGAGCATACGGGGTCTTGCGCCGGTGGCTACGATGACGGTCTTTGCCTCAAACTCGCCGCCGAACTCGGTCTTGATCCGCTTTATGCTGCCGTCAAGCTCTATCTCGGTGGCCTCGTCAAGCTCCATCTCAGCCCCCTGATTCATGACCTGCTCCATGAGCCGGTCGGCAAGCTCCGTGCCGGAGATCGACTCTATCGTCGGGAAGTTTTCCACCTTGGGCGACCATGTTATCTGACCGCCGAAGGCGCTTTTTTCGATTATCATTGCGGTTTTGCCCGCTCTCAAGGCGTAGAGGGCGGCAGTTAATCCTGCCGGCCCTCCGCCTACGATCAATACATCGTACATATTATTTCTCACTTTGCAAGATACTGCTTTATTGCGCCTGCACCTGCGTACTTTTCGACATTCTCGCCGTCGATGATGACGAGGGTGGGTGCCTGCTTCACGCCGAGCGACAGCGCAAGCTGGGCATTGTCGTCCGCCATGAGCTTTTCGTAAGCAACGCCGGCCTTATCAAGGTAATTGCAGGCGATGCGGCAGTTCGGGCAGGTCGGGGTCGCAAAGAGGATGGTGCGCTTTTCGCCGGTTACGGGAGCTGCCTCATGATGCTCCTCGGTGTGCTTTTCCTCGTGGACAATGGGGCCGTTGTGCTTGAGAACGCTCGTGCCGATGTTATACTCCTTGCGGTCATGGTACTCCTTGGTCTTGCCTGCGTTCCAGTTCTGCACGGGACGGTAGTAGCCGGTGATGCGGCTGTAGACCTCGGCAGGCTCGCCGCACTCGGGGCAGGTGAACTGCTCGCCGTTGAGGTAGCCGTGATTCTTGCAGACGGAATAGGTCGGGCTGATGGTATAGTACGGCAGCTTGTAGTTTTCCGCTATCTTGCGGACAAGATTTGCGGCAGCCTCCCAGTTGGGCAACTTCTCGCCGAGGAAGGCGTGGAACACCGTGCCGGAGGTGTACAGCGTCTGGAGCTCGTCCTGAACATCAAGTGCGCTGAAGATATCATCGGTGTAGCCGACGGGCAGGTGGCTGGAGTTGGTGTAATACGGAGTGCCGCCGTTTTCGGAAGCGGTGATGATGTCGGGGTACTGCTCGACATCGTGCTTTGCAAGGCGGTAAGAGGTGCTCTCTGCGGGGGTGGCTTCAAGGTTATACAGGTCACCGTACTGCTCCTGATAATCCGACAGGCGCTCACGCATGTGGTTGAGAACATCCTTGGTAAACTGTTGGCACTTCTCGGTGGTCATGTCGGCCCTTATCCAGTTGGCGTTAAGGCCTGCCTCGTTCATGCCGACAAGGCCGATGGTGGAGAAGTGGTTATCAAAGGTTCCGAGATAGTACTTCGTGTAGGGGTACAGTCCCTCGTTGAGAAGCTTGGTTATGACGGTGCGCTTTATCTTCAAGGAGCGTGCGGCAATGTCCATAAGCTTGTCAAGGCGCTTGTAGAAGTCTGCTTCATCCGTCGCAAGATATGCGATGCGGGGCATATTGATAGTGACAACGCCGACAGAGCCGGTGCTCTCGCCCGAGCCGAAGTAGCCGCCGGACTTTTTGCGCAGCTCACGCAGGTCAAGGCGCAGGCGGCAGCACATGGAGCGGACATCGCTGGGCTCCATATCGGAGTTGATGTAGTTGGAGAAGTACGGAGTGCCGTACTTTGCGGTCATCTCGAACAGCATTCTGTTGTTCTCGGTGGGCGACCAGTCAAAGTCACGGGTGATGGAATAGGTAGGGATCGGGTACTGGAAGCCGCGGCCGTTTGCGTCGCCCTCGATCATGATATCGATGAACGCCTTGTTGACCATGTCCATCTCGGCCTTGCAGTCGCCGTAGGTGAAGTCCATCTCCTTGCCGCCGACGATAGCGGGCATATCCTTGAGGTCGGCGGGAACCGTCCAGTCAAGGGTGATGTTGGAAAACGGAGCCTGAGTGCCCCAGCGGGACGGAGTGTTCACGCCGAAAACAAACGACTGGATGCACTGCTTGACCTCCTTGTAGGTCAGGTTATCGACCTTGACAAACGGAGCAAGGTAGGTGTCAAACGACGAGAACGCCTGTGCGCCCGCCCACTCGTTCTGCATGATGCCGAGGAAGTTCACCATCTGGTTGCAGAGGGTGGAAAGGTGGCTTGCCGGGGAGGAATTTATCTTGCCCGGAATGCCGAGACCCTGCTGGATGAGCTGCTTTAAGCTCCAGCCTGCGCAGTAGCCGGTCAGCATCGACAGGTCGTGCAGGTGGATATCGCAGTTGCGGTGTGCGTTTGCGATCTCCTCGTCGTATATCTCGCTGAGCCAGTAGTTAGCGGTGATGGCGCCGGAGTTTGAGAGGATAAGTCCGCCGACGGAATAGGTGACGGTGGAGTTTTCCTTGACACGCCAGTCAAGAACATTGACATAGCTGTTGACCGTTTCCTTGTAGTCAAGATAGGTGCTCTTCATGTTGCGCAGCTTCTCACGGTTCTTGCGGTAGAGTATGTATGCCTTGGCAACGCCCTCGTAGCCGCCGCGGGAAAGCACCGCCTCGACGCTGTCCTGGATATCCTCGACTGCGACAAAGCCGTCCTTGATCTTGGGAAGGAAGTCTGCGGAGACCTTGAGAGCGAGAAAATCGATGATGTTATCGGTATACTCGGTCTCGGTGGCCTCGAATGCCTTCTTTATCGCATTTGCGATCTTGTTGATGTCAAAGTCAACAATTTTTCCGTCTCTCTTGATTATCTGGTACATATTATCCTCCTTAAACACCTCTGACCTCGACGGTGGGTACAAACGGTCTCACCGCATCGGCCAGCTCATGCATTTCGTTTTCATTGAAAGGCTCAAACGCATCGGGCGCAATCAGATTTCCCGAATCCTTGAACTGCTGCAAATAATATTCCTTTGCGCCGCTTATCCATTTTGCGGCGGCGATAAGGCTTTCCTTGGTATGTATGCCCTTTACCACGGTCGTGCGAAACTCGTAGTCGCAGGTGCCGGTAAGAAGAAAGTCCTTAGATTCTTCTATCTTTTCCATGTCGACACTGCACCCTGCCGTTTTGTCGTACTCCGTCGGTGCGTTTTTAATGTCCATCGCCACACGGTCGACTAAGCCGGCGTTAACGATTTCCTTCAGCAGCTTCGGGTTCGAGCCGTTGGTATCGAGTTTTATCTTATAGCCGAGGTTTTTTATCTTCTCCAAAAATTCGGGCATATCCGTGTGCAGCAGCGGCTCACCGCCGGTTATCGCCACACCGTCGAGCATGCCTGCCCGTTTTTTGAGAAAGCTCATGACCTCGTCCTCACTTATCGACGCTTCCTCTAACCTGTCCGGCAGCACCAGCCCCGCATTGTGGCAGAACGGGCAGCGGAAGTTGCAGCCTGCGGTAAACAGCGTGCATGCGACCTTGCCGGGATAGTCGAGAAGTGTCAATTTTTGAATTCCTGAGATATTCATAGCAGTCCCTTTCATAAATCAGCAGGACTTATAATAGTCTAAGTTTTGCGCTCTGTCAAGAGTGCGGGCACAAAATATTGTGTAGTTTTACCGCTTTGTAACCGCTTTGACCACAAAATATTGTGTCGCATATTTTACGCTCCGTTATCATTTCTGCCGCATTCTGTAATGCGGATTTCTGACTGCCGGTCAAAAATGCCGAATTATCAAGGCGTAGCGGGTTTTAGCGCCGTTCACAATTTGCACATATTTTGTTATCAAGCGCCACAACTATATGTTGTGTTCAAAATATTTTTCAAACACAAGACGAGACCGTGCACGATGTGCACGGTCTTGATAATTTATAATGTGCTCATTAGACTTTCGGCGCATTTCATGCCGTCGACGGCAGCGGAGGTGATGCCTCCGGCGTAGCCTGCGCCCTCGCCGCAGGGGTACATCCCCCGAATTTCCGAGCGCCGGTCAACATCACGCAAAATGCGCACCGGTGAGGAAGATCTTGTCTCGGGTGCGGTGAGCACCGCATCGGGCGCATCGAAGCCCTTGAGCTTTTTACCGAGCTCGGGTATCGCCCGCTCCATGACGCAGGTGATCTTCTCGGGCAGGACGCTGCGAATATCGCCCCAGTGAACCCCGGGCTTGTAGCTTGGCGTGACCGAGCCTGCATTTGTGCTCGGCGTACGGGCAAGGAAGTCGCCCACGGTCTGTGCGCAGGCTTTGTAGTCATGGCCTATCTCATATGCCTTTTTCTCGATCTCTCGCTGCCAGTACATGCCGCCCAAAACGCCGTCATATGGAAAGTCGTCCGGCGTCAGGGTCACGAGCAGAGCTGCGTTTGCATTCTCACCATCACGCCTTGAGCGGCTCATGCCGTTTGTGACAACGCCGCCTTCTTCCGACGCTGCGGCGATGACCTCGCCGCCCGGGCACATGCAGAAGGTGTATGCGCTCTCGCCGTCGTCAAAATGGACATTCAGCGAATAGTCTGCGGCGGGCAGACCGTCAGGCGCTGCGCCGTACTGCGCAAGGTCTATGTCCGCCTGTTTATGCTCGATGCGAGCGCCCATGGAAAACGCCTTGGGCTGCATGGGAACTCCGGTTTTGTCGAGCATTTCAAATGTGTCTCTCGCCGAGTGACCGATGGCTAAAATGACGCTGTCGCACTCAAGCGTATACGCCCCATCGGGTGAGCTGACCTCGATGCCGGTAAGGCGATTTCTATCGAGAATGAGCCCTGTGAGCTTATTTGAAAAGCGCACCTCGCCGCCGTTTGCGATGACGGTTTTGCGGATGCTCTGCACGACATTGATCAAAATGTCCGTGCCGATATGCGGCTTTGCATCGTAGAGAATATGCTCCGGCGCACCATGCTCGACAAACTGCTCGAGCATCCAGATGATACGCTTATCCTTAATGCCGGTGTTGAGCTTGCCGTCTGAGAATGTGCCCGCTCCGCCCTCGCCGAACTGCACATTGCACTCCGGGTCAAGCTCGCCGCCGCTGCGAAAGTGCTCGACTTTCTGCGCACGAGCTTCGGCATCACGCCCACGCTCGATGACGATGGGTCTGAGCCCCGCCTTTGACAGCGCCAGCGCCGCAAACATCCCCGCAGGGCCGAAGCCTACGATGACCGGGCGCCTTTCGCAGCTTAGCTTCGGTATCTCGTAGCTGTATTTCTCATACGGGCAGGCATTTTTGCTGCGTGACTTTTTGAGTGCACGCTCCTCGCCTTTTAGCTTAACCGCCACGGCATACAGCCAATGTATATCGTTTTTCTTGCGTGCATCCAGTGATTTTTTCGTGATTTTAAGGCTCAGTATATCCCGCTCGGGAACGCCGATTTCCTTTGCCGCAAGCCGCTTGAGCTTGTCCACGGGTTCATCTATGCCGAGCCGCAGGTTTCGCACAAGTATCATTTTCCGAGCCTCCCCGCCGTGTAGCCGCTTGCCCACGCCCACTGCAAATTGTAGCCGCCGCAGTCGGCGTCAATGTCCAAAACCTCGCCGCAAATGAACAGGTGCGGCGTAAACCAGCTCTCCATCGTCTGCGGGTTAACGCCGGTGGTCTTAATACCGCCCGCCGTCACCTGAGCGCTGTCAAAGCCCTCAACGCCGTAGAGCTTGAGCTCAAAGTTCCTGCACGCTCCCGCCACGGTGCGCAGCTCCGTCTCCGAAAGCTCGCCGAGTCTGCGGCTCGGGCTTATCTGCGCAAATTTCATGAGCATCTTGCCCAAGCGGTTATGAAGAACGCCGGTCAGAAGCTCCTCGGCGCCAAGCTTCGGCAGTGCCGCCGCTTTATCGGCAAGAAGCTGCACTATATCGTCCTCGCCGTAGTCCGGCAGCAGGTCGATGTGAACCACTCCGCCCTCACCGCAGAACGAGGCTGCACGGGATATATCGAATGCCGCAGGGCCGGAAAGTCCCGTTTCGGTGAATTGAAGCTCACCGCGGCTCTCGGCCAAAGTCTCGCTGCCGCTTGTCAGGCGCAGTGCAGCCTGCGCACGCACGCCCTTTAACGAGTGCGGATATGTAGGGTCTGTCACGAGCTGCACAAGTGACGGGCGCAGCGCCGTGCGCTTATGGCCGAGCATTTTCAGAAGCTCGTAGCCGTCGGTCACGCCGCCGATTTTTGCACCCGCAGCGCCGCCGCAGGCAACGATGAGGTAGTCGGCGCTTATAGTGCCGTCATCGGTCCTTATATTGAACCCCTCGCCGTTTCTGTATAGCTCACGGGCAGGGCACGAGGTGCGCACCTCGATGTTGTCACGCTCAAGCGCAAACCGCAGGATATCCACGACGCTGTTTGCCGAGTTTGACAGCGGGTAGACCCTGCCGCCGTACTCCGTGACCGTGAGAAGTCCCAGCCTGCGGAAAAACTCCAGCACCTTTTCCGGCGGGAAGCTCTCCAAGGCGGGCACGGCAAAATCCGGCTGCTCGCCGTGGTAGTTTTCCGGCGCGGCGCCCACATTCGTGAGGTTGCACCTGCCGTTGCCGGTCGCAAGCAGCTTCCTGCCGATACGCTGCTGCCGCTCAAGCAGGATTATTCTGTTTTCGGGATCCTCCGCTGCCGACAGCGCCGCCATCATGCCCGATGCGCCGCCGCCGATGATAACGACAGTTTTCATATCGGCTCTCCTCCGGGTTTTACAATATAGGCAACGACTCGAACGACAGCACCTCGGGGTGAGCGTCCATGTACGCAAGCGTCGACTCCGAGGTCAGCGCCTTGGGTGACTTAAAGCTGAGATTAAAGGTCACGGTGCCGTTTTCGTTGCGGATGACCTCGCTTTCAAAAACGCTGGCGTTCATCTCATCGAGCATGGCTCGCATCTGCGTTATGCCCGTGCCCCAATTACGCATCGTGACGGACACGACATTGGTAACATAGGTGTCCTTGCTGAAATTATAGCGATGGAACATATACTGAAGTGCAAGCACTATAAGCGTCGTGAATATCGACGCAAGGTACAGTCCTGCGCCGAGACACATGCCGATACCGGCCGTTGCCCAGATTCCCGATGCGGTGTTGAGTCCCTTTATGGTGCTGCCGGCCTTGAAAATCACGCCGGCTCCCAAAAAGCTCACGCCGCTTATGACCTGCGCCGCAATGCGGGCGGGGTCTGCGGTATCAACGCCGCTGTATAAGCTTCCGTCGGCGTTAACGAGGTCTGAAAAACCGTATTTTGAAAGTATCATGAGCAGGCATGCCGTGCAGGCGACCATCGCATGGGTGCGGATGCCCGCCTCCTTGAGTCTGCGGGTGCGCTCAATGCCGATGAGCATACCGCACACGCCCGCAAGCACGATGCGGAGCCCGAAGATGAGCTCCGTCGTAATGGGAATGTTCAAATTAAGTGTATCCATAATTCGCTCCAATGGGGTTTCTTATACTATTATATATTATATGCTTTTACATTTCAATAATGTCAAAGGCACCGCCTGTGCGGTGCCTTTACTGTTACTCTATTGAGATCATGTAGTAGTAGACCGGCTGGCCGCCGTTTACTACCGTTACCTCGGCATCCGGCAGACCGCCTTCAAGGATCGCCGCCGTTTCGTTTGCCGTTTTCTCGTCGACATCCTCGCCGTAGTATACCGTCACAAGCTCGGGGTCAAGCTCCGACACCGCTTCGCCAAGCTCGTCCATGAGTTTTTTCATATCCGTGTAGCTGCCGATGAGCTTGCCGTCAAGCAGCGCCAGATACTCGCCTGCGTGGATGATGTGGCCGTCAAAGTCCGAGTCACGGGCAGCATAGGTGACCTGAGCGGTGTGCACGCTCTTTATTGCCTCGCCGAGCGTCTCGGTGATCTCCTCGACCTCGTCATCGGGGCTGAAGTTGAGCATTGCGGTGATGCCCTGCGGCACGGTCTTTGTGGGAATGACGATGACCTGCTTATCCTGGCAGATCGGGATGCACTGCTCGGCTGCCATGATTATATTCTTGTTATTCGGGAGAACGAACACGACCTCGGACGGGGTGCGGTTTATCTCCTTGAGTATATCGTCGGTAGACGGATTCATGGTCTGACCGCCGGTGACAATGGTGTCGGCTCCGAGCTCACGGAAAAGCTGTGCCATACCCTCGCCTGCGCAGATCGCAACAACGCCGCAATGCTTGACGGGAGCTGCAACGGTCTCCTCGCCCTCGAGCTCACGCTCGATAGCGTCAAGATCGTCCGTACTCTGTGCCTTGCGGCCTGCCATGATATCCTCATACTGCGTGCGCATATTCTCGATCTTTGCAAGCTCAAGAGTGCCGTACTTCTGTGCCTTGGTGAGCGCTTCGCCGGGGATATTGGTGTGTACATGCACCTTGAACGCCTCGTCGTCCTCACCTATAACAAGGCTGTCTCCGATGCTGGAAAGATAGGCACGGTACGGGGTGAGGTCGACATTAGGCTCGTTCTTGCGGACGATGAAAACGGTATCGAATGCGTAGGTTATCTCGGAGGTGTCGAACACATCGAACGCGCCGCTTTCGTTTGCGATGGCGGAGTGGTCGATAGCCTTGGCGGGGGCTTGTACCTCGCCTTTGAGGTAGGCAAGCATAGCACCGAAGATGACTATGTAGCCCTTGCCGCCTGCGTCCACCACGCCTGCCTTGCGCAGAACGGGGTTCTGATTGACGGTGTCCTCAAGTGCTTCTTCAGCGGCCTTGTTGGACACCTCGAGCATCATCTCAACATCCTCGGAGGACTTTGCAAACTCGACTGCCGATGCGGCAGCCAGGCGTGCGACCGTGAGGATAGTGCCCTCGGCGGGCTTCATGACCGCCTTGTAGGCAGCCTCGACACCGTCGTTCATGGCGGCGGCGAGCTCCTTAGCGCCGATGGTCTCCATGCCCTTCAATCTGCGGGAAATGCCACGGAACAAAAGCGACAGGATAACGCCGGAGTTGCCTCGTGCGCCACGCAAAAGAGCGCTTGCAACGCAGTCGGCCACGGCATCGACGGAATAGTGCTCCTTCTTGCGAAGCTCGGTGGCGGCGGCATTCATGGTAAGGCCCATGTTCGTGCCGGTATCGCCGTCGGGAACGGGGAACACATTCAGCTCATTTATCATCTGTGTATTTTCTGCAAGTGCCGCATCAGCGCAAAGTATCATATTCTTAAACGCTGCGGCATCAATGTAATCTCTCAAAGAAAACACCTCCGGGAGGAAAAGTAATTAGTCATCATATTTAACCGATTATCACAGTGTCAACATACACATCGACGCTCTTGACCGGAACGCCGGTGGCCTTAGCGACCTTATAGCTGACCTCTTTTATGATACTGCGGCACACTGCGCTGATATTAACGCCGTTGTCAACACCGATATGCAGTTCAAGCGACAGAGTTTCGTCGTCGTTAAAATGCGTGGCAACGCCCTTGGACATGGACTCTCGTCTGAGAAGCTGGAGAGGGCCGCCCTCCTTGCTGCGTCCAGCCATGCCCTTAACTCCGAAGCAGCTTGTCGCCGCAACGCCGGCAATATTCGTAAAAACATCACTGGTGATACTTATGGTACCTTTTTCATTTGTTATATTAACCATTGAAAAGACTCCTCTCAATGCAATACTGACCTATGATACAAATTCTAAAGTATTATAATACAGTGTCCCCAAAAGGGCAAGGAAAATTTAATGCGGAAATAGTAGTATTTTGCTGTTTACAGGCGTTTTTCAAAGTGATAGACTCTAATTAAATACAAAAATACTTTGTGGAGATGATGATATGGCAAGAAAATTCAAAACAATGGACGGCAACGAGGC
>ULUO01011021.1_pt1 | contig 13326 bp, 10 predicted proteins | sample 1958611 | NCBI WGS metagenome assembly ULUO01 (sample SAMEA4835762, study PRJEB28245) | human gut metagenome | biome: gut microbiome; material: fecal sample | place: Denmark | collected 2008
TTTTTATTTTTAGAAGCTGTTTATTTTTTTACAGCCCCCTTTATTTTTATGATTTTGTGTGAAAGAAATGTGAAAAAAGCAGTATTTAATATAATTGTAAAGTTTTTATATACAATTTTTATAAAAAATAAGAAAAATGTAGTATAAAAATAAAAGAAAGTATAGTATAATAAGGTTGTAACATAAAGAAAAGATAAGAATGGAGGAAAAATAATATGACAATGAAGAAAAATGATTATTCTAGCGAAGAATATTTAAAAAGGTTGGATGCATATTGGCGTGCTGCTAACTATTTAGGTGCTGCACAGCTATATCTTTTAGATAATCCCCTTTTACAACGACCTTTGAAAAAAGAGGATGTAAAGAAGAAGATTGTTGGACACTGGGGTACTGTTCCTGGTCAAAACTTTGTTTATGCGCATTTAAATCGTGTTATTAACAAGTATGATCTTGACCTGCTTTTAATTTCTGGGCCAGGTCATGGTGGAAATTTCTTTGTAGCTAACTCATATCTTGAGGGACGCTATTCAGAGGTTTATCCAAATGTATCTGAGGATATTGAAGGACTTAAAAAGCTTTGTAAGCAATTCTCTTTCCCAGGTGGTATTTCATCTCACGTTGCTCCAGAAACACCAGGCTCAATTAATGAAGGTGGAGAATTAGGATATTCTCTTGCCCATGGCTTTGGTGCTGTACTTGATAATCCTAATTTAATTGCGACAGTTATTGTTGGTGATGGTGAGGCTGAAACTGGTCCGCTTGCAACTAGCTGGCAGGGAAATAAATTTATTAATCCTAAGGGTGATGGTGCTGTTTTACCAATTCTTCACTTAAATGGATATAAGATTGCTAACCCAACTATTTTTGCTCGTATGAGTCATGATGAAATTAAGAATTTCTTTAATGGCTGTGGCTATGAACCAATTTTTGTTGAGGGTAGTGACCCAATGACAATGCATCATATTATGGCACGAGCACTTGATAGATGTATTGAAAAGATTAAATCAATTTGGAAGGATGCTCGTGAAAATGGTTCAACTAAACGACCAATTTGGCCAATGATTATTTTACGTACACCTAAGGGTTGGACAGGACCAAAGGTAGTAGATGGTAAGCAAATTGAAGGTACCTTTAGAGCACATCAGGTTCCAATTATGATGGATAAGCCTGAGCATTTAAAGATGCTTGAGGATTGGCTAAAGAGCTATCATCCTGAGGAGCTCTTTACAGAAGATGGACATCTTCGTCCAGAGCTTAGAGAGCTTGCTCCTAAGGGACATCAAAGAATTAGTGCAAATCCTCATACAAATGGTGGAAGATTACTTACTGATTTGCGACTTCCAGATTTTAGAGATTATGCTTTAAAATTTGATGCACCAGGTTCAATTGAATCTCAGGATATGACTAATCTTGGTGCCTTTGTTAGAGATATTTTTAAATTAAATGAAAAAACAAAGAATTTCCGTATTTTTGGTCCTGATGAAACAGCATCTAACCGTTTAAATAAGGTATTTGAGGTTACAAATCGTGATTGGAATAGTGAGCTTTTAAATAATGATGAATATTTAGCTCATGATGGACGTGTAATGGATTCAATGCTTTCAGAACACATGTGTGAGGGCTGGCTTGAGGGTTATCTTTTAACTGGTCGTCATGGTTTCTTTGCCTCATATGAAGCATTTATTCGTGTTGTAGATTCAATGGTTAGCCAGCATGCAAAATGGCTAAAGGTTTGTAATCAATTACCTTGGAGAGCTAAGATTGCATCGCTAAATTTGATTCTTTCATCAAATGTATGGCAGCAGGATCATAACGGTTATACACATCAGGATCCAGGCTTCCTAGATCATATTGCTAATAAGAAGCCAGATGTAGAACGTATTTACCTACCACCTGATACAAACTGCTTACTTTCTTGCTTCGACCACGTTATTCGTTCTAAAAACTATGTTAACGTGCTTGTTACATCTAAGCATCCTCGCCCTCAATGGCTAACAATGGATGAAGCGGTAGCTCATTGCACTCAGGGTGTATCTATTTGGCAATGGGCATCTAATGATAAGGGCTCTGAGCCTGATGTTGTAATTGCTTGTGCTGGTGAAACACCAACCCTTGAAGCTCTTGCAGCGGTAACTATCTTAAGAGATGCTATGCCAGAACTTAAGATTCGTTTTATTAACGTTGTTGATTTAATGAAGCTTGAATCTAATACTAAGCATCCTCATGGTTTAACAGATGAGGCCTATGATGCATTATTTACTAAAGACCGTCCTATTGTATTTGCCTTCCATGGTTATCCAACTTTAATTCACGAGCTTACATATTTAAGACATAATCGTAATTTAAAGGTATTTGGATATCAAGAAGAGGGTACAATTACAACTCCATTTGATATGCGTGTTCAAAATGAAATTGACCGTTATCACCTTGTAATGGCAGTAATTAATAGCTTGCCTGAGCTTGGTAATAAGGGTGCATATTTACTTCAAGAAATGCGTGATAAGCTTGTATATCATAAGAATTATATTAATGAGTATGGTGAGGATATGCCTGAGGTTAAAGCCTGGAAGTGGCATACACCAGAAGCTAAGTAATTAAGTAAAGCCCCTAATAAGGGCTTTATTTTCTAATTATGAAATTGATTAAACATTTTATTACAATTACAAGGCATCGCCACATGGTCTTAAGGTATTGCTTTAAATGTGGACTATATAAACAAGGCTTATTACATGATTTATCTAAATATGGTATAACAGAGTTTTTTAATGGTGTTAAATATTATGCGGGTATTTATTCACCTCATCATAATGAGCGTAAGAATAAGGGCTATAGTGATGCTTGGATGCATCATAAAGGAAGAAACAAGCATCATAGTGAATACTGGTATGATGTAAATCCTCTAACAAATCGTTATGAGGCAGTTAAAATGCCTGATAGATATGTTGGAGAAATGATTTGTGATAGAATTGCGGCTTCTAAAAATTATAACCGAAAGAATTATAAAAATGATATTCCCCTTAATTATTTTTTGAAGGAACAGGATAGAATAATAATGCATAATGATACAAGAGAGCTTGTTTTAAAGCTTCTTACAATGTATCAGGATAAAGGTGAAAAATATACATTTAAGTATATAAAAAAGAATTTAAGGCATAATAAGGCAACATATTAAAATGTATCGTGTTTTGGTGCAATATAAGTTTTTGCTATAAAGTATTAATGTGAAAAGAATAAGATGAATCTTATTCTTTTTTGCATTTTTATGTAGAAAGTGATAAAATAAAAAAAATAGTATAAGTAGAGAAGAAGGAGAAAATTATGGGATATATTTTAGGATTAGATTTAGGAATTACTAGTGTAGGCTTTGGTATTATTGAGGAGGATACATATAAAATAATAAAATATGGCGTTAGATTATTTGATGAAGGTACAGCGGATAATAATTTAAAAAGAAGACAAAATCGTTCATCAAGAAGACTTAAGAGTAGACGTAAAAATAGAATAAATGCGATTAAATATTTATTATTAAATAATAATGTTATACCGAATGTTAATTTTGATATTTTAGACAACGTATATGAATTAAGAGTAAAAGGCCTAACTCAAAAATTGACTAATCTAGAGCTTGCTAATGTATTAGTTAATTTAGCTAAAAGACGTGGATCATCATTAGATGTTGCTGTAGATGAAAATGATAATGAAAGTGTTGTAGCAGCGTCAGCATTAACTAAAAATACTGCAGAACTAAAGAAAAATAATTTATACATTTGTCAGGCTCAATTAGCTAAAATTAAAAGTGGAGTAAAGCTTAGAAACCACGATAATATTTATAAAAGTGATGATTACGAAAAAGAACTTAGACAAATTCTTTCTAATCAAGATTTATCTAATGAACTAAATGATAAAATAGTTGAAATTATTATGCGAAGAAGAAATTTCTCGGAAGGACCAGGTTCTTATGAATTTCCAACTAAATATGGTTCATATCGTGTTGATTATGTTGACGGCATTAAGACGATTAAATATGTAAATTTAATTGAAGAAATGCGCGGTAAGTGTTCTATTTTCAGAAATGAGCCACGTATTGCAAAATGTAGTTTTGAGGCTTGCTTATTTAATTTATTAAATGATTTAAATAATCTTACAATTAACGGTAATGGAAAAATAACAAAAGAGCAAAAATTACAAATAATTAATGATTATGTTATTCCAAAGGGAAAAATAACAATTCCACAATTAGTTAAATATTTAGGAGTTGAGGAAAAGGATATTACAGGATTTAGAAAAAATAAGTCTGAGAAAAATATAATTACAACATTTGATACATATTCTAAGATGATTAATTTTTTACCTAAGGATATTCTTAATGTAACAGCATATGTAGATTCAATTATTGAATTACTTACTAAAACTGCTGTAGTTGAAGAGAGAATTGAAGAAATTAAGAAATTAAACCTTGGATTAAACGACGATGTTATTAATCAACTTGCAAATATGACCAAGGTTAATGGATATCATTCACTAAGTAAAAAAGCAATGGATATTATTATTCCTGAGATGATTGAAACTGATAAAAATCAAATGCAAATTATTCATGATAATAATTTAGATAAGAATGATTGTCAAGAAAAAGGGTCTAAAATAAAGTTTGATTCATCAGCAATTTTATCACCAGTTACAAAGCGTGTTCATATGCAGGCAATTCAGGTTGTCAACGAACTTAGAAAGGAATATGGTGAATTTGATTCAATTGTTATTGAAACAACAAGAGCTAAAAACAGTAGTGATGAAAAGAAAGATATCCAAGAAGATCAAAAAAGATTAGAAGAACAAAAAAGAAAATCGGATGAACTTCTTATAGATCTTGATAAGAATCCTGATAATTATAATACTTTAACTAAACTTAAGTTAAGATTATATAAGGAACAAGAAGGAAAAACAATTTATGCTGGTTTACCAATTGACCTTGATTTATTGCTTAATGATCCTACTGCTTATCAAATTGAGCATATTATTCCTTATGCTGTATCTTTTGATAATAGTATGAATAATAAGAGTCTTGCATCAGCAAAAGAAAATCAAGATAAAGGAAAACGAACACCTTGGCAGTATTTTTCATCTGGTATGGTTTCAGAATGCGAAGGACCAATTAATGATTGGGAGTCCTTTGAAGCATTTGTTAATAGTTTAAAGATATCAAAAAATAAAAAAAATAATCTTTTAAATCAAGAAGATGTAACTAAATTTGATAATATGAAGGCGTTTGTTGCAAGAAATTTAAGTGATACTAGTTATTGTGTTAGAACTGTTATGAATACGATGCAACAATATTTTAATGATAATAATATTAATACAAATGTATTTACAGTCAAGGGAAGATTAACCAATATTTTCAGAAGCAGAGTAGGGCTTAAAAAGGATAGAGATTATTTTATTCATCATGCAGTAGATGCATTAATCATTGCCGGTTCTAAAAATCAGTCAGTTTTCAATAATGCATATTTATTATCAACGACAAAAGATTGAATACTTATTAAAAAAACAGGAGAGGTATTTGATTATTCTCAAGATCCGTTTGATGATCCTAGGTTTTTAAATTATATTTCATCACTTAAACAAATTGAAGGAAAGCCTGAAGATTTTTCATATAAGGTTGATAAGAAGACAAATAGACAATTTGCAGATCAAACAATTTATTCAACAAGAAATTATGATGGTGTTGATTACGTTGTAAAGAAATATAAAGATATTTATGGTAAAGATGGAGAATCATTAAAGAAGTTATTTGATGATAAAAAAGAACAAACCCTTTTAATGGCTAGGAACGATATTCAAACATTTGAACTATTTAAGAAAATATATGAAAACTATAAGAATGAAAAAAATCCATTCGCTAAATATAAGGATGAATTTGGACCAATAAAGAAATATAGTAAAGATGGAAAAGGACCTGAAATTTACCAGGTTAAATATATTTCTGACAAATTAGGTAATCATTTAGATATTTCGGATAAATATAACGTAGAAAATGGTAATAAAAAGGTTGTTTTACTTCAAATTTCACCATATAGAACGGATGTGTATCAATCTAAAGAAACTGGACTTTATAATTTTATTACAATAAGGAGATATCATATTTATCAGGAAAATGATATGAATATTATAAAGCCTGAATTGTATCAAAAATTATTGTCGGATAAAAAAATCGATGAAACTTATGAATTTAAATTTTCATTAAATAGAAACGATATTATTAATTTAGTTACAATAGATAATCAAGCTGATCATATTGATGAGATGCTCTATAGATTTATTGGAACTAATAATGATAAGACAAATAAAATTGAGATTAGATATATTGAAAAAATGACATTAAAACAAATTATGGTTTCAATTGGTAAGAAAATTGTTAAATTTGAAAAATATAATGTTAGTCCAACAGGTAAAAAAGCCAAAGCTGAAAAAGAAGTATTGAAATTAAAGTGGAAGTAGTGTATACTATATGTGTATTCTTAGAGGGAATACACAGTATAGCAAAGGTTTAGAGGACCTATCAAAACAAGGGAATTATTCCCGAAATCGGAACTGCTTAGCAGTTCCTTTTCTTTTAATATGGGTTGGAGAATTTTATATATTGAAAATGCTAGTGCTGTGAGGCTATATTTAGATAATATTAGAATAGAAAGCACAAATGGTGAGCTTACAGTTCCTTTATCTGATATACATACACTAGTTATTGATAATCAAATGATTACAATAACAATTCCCTTAATCGTTAAATGTTGCGAATATAATATTAATTTTATTATATGCTCATTGGAGCATATGCCTGTTTCAACTATTTCCCCTTTTATAGGAAATTATCAATCTCCATTAATGCTTAAAAAACAAATTCAATGGTCTGACCATACTAAAATGCTTTTGTGGCAGAAGATTATAAAAAACAAAATATCTAATCAAACAGATTTATTGAAATATCTTGATTTGAATCCAATTACTAATCAAATTTTAATTGATTATGAAAAAAATGTTTTAGAAAATGATAAATCAAATAGAGAGGGATTGGCTGCTAAGGTTTATTTTCACGAGCTATTTGGACTTGATTTTAGAAGGTTTGATGATGACATTATAAATGCAGGTCTAAATTATGGTTATGCTATTTTAAGATCGCAAATATCCAAAACGGTTATTGCAAAAGGATTAAATCCTTGTCTTGGAATATTTCATAAGGGCTATGATAATCCTTTTAATCTTAGTGACGATATAATTGAAGTATTTAGGCCATTAATTGACCAATATGCGTATAGGAATTTAAGGGATGCAATTATTTTTACTAAAAAAAATCGAATTGAATTAATCGAATTAACCGGAAAAGATGCCATAATCAATTTCCAAAAGCAAACTATTTTTAATGTTATAAGCATGTTTATTGATAAAATTATTTATATTTTTGAAACAGGAGATATAGAAAGCTATATTCCTGTTAGGCTTATATATGAGTTATAATTATATGAGAATTTTAGTTTTCTTTGATTTACCTACAAAAACTAAAAAAGATAGACATATTTATTCATTATTTAGAAAAGCTTTAATTAAAAGAGGCTATTTTATGATTCAATTTTCAATTTATGCTAAAATTTTGGCTAATAGAGATGCATCAAACCATGAGAAAGATTATATTAGAAAAATAGTTCCTGAGCGCGGTAATATTAGAATAATGATTGTAACGGAGAAGCAGTATTCGAAAATGGAGATAATAATAGGTGGAAAAAGCAATCAAGAAAAGATAATTACAAAGGAGATTATGATTGTATTATAATGCATAAAATATCAATTATAAATAAAGAAAGACAGGATATTATAATCGATAAGGTTAAATTTATTTTAGGAAATAACTATGAAAACAAAGATTTGATTTATCGAATTCGTGTTAATTATTTTAATAAGCTTAATATAAGCGATTATTCAAAGGATAATAATATAGAATCATGTATTTATTTTGATGATTCGCCATTAAGAATTGCGGATTTTGATTTTTATTTGGTTAGTGACTATTTTGATATGGATTTCGATTCCAAATTGGGGCTTAAAAGCATTTCATTAGCATTTATAAACAAAATGTTAGAAGATGTGGAATATAAAGATGAATTCAATAGTATTAATTATTTGTTGTGCGATTTACTTGATAATATTCTTGATGACTTTGATTTTAAAATTAAACCATTGTTAGAAGGAGAACTAAATAAAAAAACATTAATTAAATTACTAAATTACTCTTTTTTGAATGAAAATTCAATAATTAACAATTATGATTTATCTCTTGAAGATAAAATATTATTACAATTTGAAATGATTGCTTATATTTCAAAAAAAACTTTAGAAAAAACATTAATAATTGCAAAAATACCATATGTTAATGAAGCGATATTAAATGTAATAAATAAAATTAATGGATTTATACTATGTATCGTGGATAGTATTGGAATTAATATTAAATGTGATGATTGCCTAATATTAAATAAAAATTATTCAATTGATATTGCTGATGATAATAAAATTTTTGAATTATGTAATACATCAAATAGTTATTTAACGATTAAAGAAATGAAGGAAAAAGTTATGAAAGATCATTTGAAAATATATAATTAAAAAAATTCTTAATATTTTCTCAAAATGTGTTATAATGATTTTGAGGTTTTGGTACCCTCTAAATTTTTGCTATACTGAAACGTTTCAAATCACTTAACATAATGACATGTAGTTTTGGTACCCTCTAAATTTTTGCTATACTGAAACTTTCACCTGTTTTAGCTGATACTCTATTGAGTTTTGGTACCCTCTAAATTTTTGCTATACTGAAACATCAATTTACAAGGGAGGTTTACAGTATTTAGTTTTGGTACCCTCTAAATTTTTGCTATACTGAAACCCATCTATATTTAGCATACTATGTAATCGTGTTTTGGTACCCTCTAAATTTTTGCTATACTGAAACATAATGCGTTTTCATCGGCTTCCTCAATATGTTTTGGTACCCTCTAAATTTTTGCTATACTGAAACTTCCAGTATATTTGCTCAAGTTCTAATTGTGTTTTGGTACCCTCTAAATTTTTGCTATACTGAAACTACAGGACAATATGTTAACGATGTCACTATGTTTTGGTACCCTCTAAATTTTTGCTATACTGAAACTTCTCAGCAGTTAACGTATAATTACCTTCTGTTTTGGTACCCTCTAAATTTTTGCTATACTGAAACTATACAAATAGTAATCATACTAATACGATTAGTTTTGGTACCCTCTAAATTTTTGCTATACTGAAACCATTTCCAACGTAACAATCTTGCTTATCCCGTTTTGGTACCCTCTAAATTTTTGCTATACTGAAACCTCATTTTTATATAAGCCCTTAAAGAAAGAGTTTTGGTACCCTCTAAATTTTTGCTATACTGAAACTATTATTAAATTTTGGTAATTTATCACGATGTTTTGGTACCCTCTAAATTTTTGCTATACTGAAACAGTTTTTTCTTTTCAACATTCAACTTATATGTTTTGGTACCCTCTAAATTTTTGCTATACTGAAACAATTTAAACGGCCATGTTATAACCTTTACAGTTTTGGTACCCTCTAAATTTTTGCTATATGATATTAATATCAAAATAATATGGTTCTTTCCAAAGTGAGGTAGATAGTTAGGTATACATCTACCTTAAATTTGGAAAAAAATCAAAGATGGTAAAAAAGCTATCCATTCTTGGGTAGATGAGATGGTTACCATCTTTTCTTTACAATGAAAACATTATATTGAGCATTGTTATCTGATATAGGATATATAAAATCTAATATTGACCGTATGGAAGAAAAACTTGATAAACAAGAAAATAATTATCAAATGTTATTGACACGTGTGATTAAAGTAGAAGAAGCTTATAACATATTGAATGAAAAGATAGAAATTTATATTTCTGGAACTAATGGAAAATAAATAAAGGGCTATCTTTAAAATAGGAAAATAATTAATTTGAATTTGATATATGGATTTTTTCATATATCTTTTTTATTTAGCTGTAATTTAAAGAAAATTATAAAATATATTATACTAGGTGATATTTATAAAAAGAATATTAATTGCGGTATTTATAGCATTTGTATCTAGCACAATATCAAAGACAAGTCCTAGTAAACTTACGATTGTAATTGATCCAGGCCATGATGGTATCTATGATACAGGAACGAGTGTGGGAAATTATAATGAGGGTGATATTAACTTAAAAATAAGTCAAAAATTGAAGAATATACTTGATGAAGATTATAATGTTATTTTGACAAGAGAGGACGAGAATTTTCTTGGAAATAGTAATCATTTTGTAAAAAGAGATGATTTGAATCAAAGAATAGCGATTATAAATAATAGTAAATGTGACCTTTTTATTTCAATTCATCAAAATTTCTTCCCTTATGATGCTTATCATGGTGCCGAGGTTCACTATAATAATATTAATTCTTTTAATAAAGGAGTCGCTTTTTTATTATTAAATAGTATTAAAATGACTTTAAATAATACAACAAGAGAAATAAAGGAAAATAATGACGTATACATTCTTAAACATATTTCAAAACCAGGCTGTTTAATTGAATGTGGTTTTATGTCTAATAAAGAAGAATTGAGTAAGCTAATAGAAGATGATTACCAAAATAGTATGGCTAGTGCTATAAAAAAAGGGATAGATACTTATTTTGAGATAATGGCTTGAAATAAGTGTATTTAAAGTTTAAAATAGAAGAAAGCGGAGGAATAACGAATGAGGCTTATTTCTAAAATTTTAAAATCTTCATTATTTTGGATTGTACTTTATTTAATATATGCATTAATAATGAATATATTTAAATTAGAAAGCTGTCCTATAAAGCTTCTAATAGGTCTTCCTTGCCCAGGCTGTGGGATGACAAGAGCTATTATTTGTCTTTTAAAATTAGATATTCAGGGCTCATTTAGATATAATGCTTTATGGCTAATTCTTCTTTTTATAGTAGTTGTTGCAATATTAAAAAAATATGGGATATTTAAAAAGCTATATTATAGTAGAGTGTTTTGGACTTTAATTGGTGCGACTATCCTAACCTATTATATTTTACGATTAATTTATGTTTATCCTAATGAACCAATGGACTACTATTATTTCAATTTATTAAATAGAATGAGAGGGAAAGTATGATTAAACTAGAAAATGTAACTAAGTTTTATAATTCAAAGGGAATAATAACCCACGCTTTAAAAAATATTAATTTAGAGCTATATAAGAATGAATTTGTAGCGATATGTGGACCATCAGGTAGCGGTAAATCAACTCTTTTAAATGTTATTTGTAAGCAGGATACATTTGATGAGGGAGAAATCTATTATAAGGGTAATGAAACGGCCTATTTTAATGTGGATGATATGGATGACTTTAGAAAAAATAAGGTAGGCTTTATTTTTCAAAATTATAATATTATTGAATCCTATACTGTTCTTCAAAATGTAATGCTACCATATGAGCTTAAAGGAATGCCCACTAAGGAGGCTAAGAAAAAAGCCTTAGCTATTATTGATGAGGTAGGTCTTCATGATAAGATAAATAATAGAGGAGCTGAATTGTCTGGTGGACAAAAACAGCGCTGTGTTATTGCTCGTGCTTTAGCCTTTGAGCCTGAAATTCTTGCATGTGATGAGCCTACAGGAAATCTTGATAGCGAAACGGGCGCTGAGATTATGGCACTTATTGCTAAAATAGCACATGATAAGCTTGTCCTTGTCGTAACCCATAATTATGAAGAGGTAGAGCCTTATGCAACAAGGAAATTAACAATTGTTGATGGCTCTTTATATGAGGATAAAATTTTACGTGAGGTTCCTTGTGATGATGAAAAAGAGGTTCTTAATTTAGATTATGTTCCAATTCCTAAAAAAATTAATTTTAAGGTAGCCTTAAGGAATTTAATAAATACTCCTAAAAAGACAATATTTTCAAGTCTTGTTATTTTCTTTGCGTGCTTTTTTATGTTATCGCTATATCAATATATTAGATATTCTTATGATTATCAAATTAGCTACTATAATGATTTTGCTTATAAGAGTAAGGATAAGGTTGTTATTGGTCCTAAAAATAAAGCTTTAACAGAAGATGATATAGCGCAAATTGCGGGAAATAGGCCTTATGTTGTAAATTCGGTTCTTGATGTAAAAAGCTTTACTGGAAATTTTGATATGAATAAATATTATTTAAATGTTTATTTTGAAACCTATTATACTGATTATAATCCAAGTGTAGGTAGAAAGCCTGAAAATGATACAGAAGCTTATTTGCTTGTTAGTGATGCGGAAGCATTAAACGATTATAAACCTTATTTGAATTGTGAGTGGACAAGTAGTAGCTTTAATAAAAGTTTTAAAGTTGTAGGAATTGAAAAAACTGATAAGGTAAAAACAAATGTTTTATGTATCGATAGTAAAGTATATAATGATATCTTGAAGCTAGAGTATAATTATGAAATTGATTGTGTACATCAATCTGGAAATGATGTAGAATATATCAATCGTCAAATTAATATGGTTTTGGCAAGTGGTGATAGAAATATTTTACATATGCCCAAACTACTTAATAATGAAATATCATCAGTAAAGATTGAGGGTTATCGTAGTGTCATTTCAAATAATGATTTGGTTATTTCCGTTGATGTTGATAATATTGTGTATGATTTAAAATCAGGTGAAGATTTTTATATTGAAGTTGCTCATGTTAAGAATAATGAAATAAAACAAGTATCAATATATAATGCTAATTCATCAGTTTTGAATAAGGCTAAAAATCTAGGTTATTTTGCAATTAATACAAAAGAATATGATGCAACATCGGATTTAAATCATTTTCTAAATAATCTTCAAGCCTATGGAATGATGATTTTGTTTAGCATAGCTATCATCATAATTTATTTTATTTCCTATTTAGTAATGATTCATATTTATAAGACAAAGGCTTATGATTTTAATATATTTAGAACCTTAGGAGTTACTAAAAGAGATATGCGCTACATTACAATTTTTGAACTATTAATTCAAACGGTAATTATTTCGATATTTACATATTTACTAACTTTAATTTTAGGTGCCTTTGCAAAAGAAAATAGTCCATTAATTATTTATAGTAGTATTAATTTTGGAACATCGCTAATTTATTTTTTGATTATTTTCTTATTTGGTTATTTAATCGCGAGACGCTTTAATAAAAAGCTCTTTAAATTTAGTGTAGCTAAGACATTCAAGGAGGTGGCATAATGATT
>ULUO01090980.1_pt1 | contig 13200 bp, 13 predicted proteins | sample 1958611 | NCBI WGS metagenome assembly ULUO01 (sample SAMEA4835762, study PRJEB28245) | human gut metagenome | biome: gut microbiome; material: fecal sample | place: Denmark | collected 2008
GTAAGCCCTTACCTGAGCGATTCAGCTTTGATATTCTAGCATGGTTTTCCAGGTTTGTCAAGACTTTTTTCCGTGTCTTCTCTGCTTTTCGTTATATCCCATATTTTCCCGAATCGGATGATAAAAATCTACCAGTATGCCATGAGAGAGCCGCAATCGCTCAATGAACAGAATAAACTGGCGCTGTGGGGAGCAAGTCAACGCGTGCAGGGGCAGTGGACGGACGGTAAAAGACTGGTGCATTGTATTTTTTCTTTATCTGTTCATCGGCCCTACCTATCCACTCATTTATTCAGTACCTTCTGGACTAAATATTTATATTTTCCTTTGAGCACATGAACAGCCGCGCCCTGCAAAAATTCATAGTCTTTTTTCTCTTTCTCTTTGCAGCAGCGGTCCAACGTCAAAATTAATTTATCGCAAATTTACTCCGGTGCAATTAAATTCCAAGTATGTATAAAGGGGCTCTCTTAAAAACATAGTCTACATTCATAATTTCTGGGAAAACGCTTGCTGCTTTAAGGCCATTTGCCTGCACTATTGAATTGCCGCTCCATTCATCGACAATGCTATAAAGTTCGGATTTTTCCGGAACCCAATAAACCGTCCCATTGAAATTGAAAGCACCCTCCGTACCAAGTGATTTTCGAAAACTTTCAAGTATATAACAAGGTTCTCCACTGGGGAGTTCAATGCAAAATCGATCATCGCACTCGGGCGCATGGCTATATTTAATTTCTCCGTTTTCAACTTTCCAAGCTTCAAAATAATGCATGTCCTCGTATACCACAATCCCCAAGGCATTAGGTGGTGTCTGTACCCTGTTGAATTCCTGTACAATATATCCACATGCGGATGGGCAGCCAGCGATCTGATCGACTTTCCACTGAATATCCAACCCACATGCACACCCTTCCGAATGCCATTCCCTCAGGATTTGATAATATCAATCCATCTATATTCTCCCGTGTTTATTATGAGCCTTATTCTAGTCTTTTCTCATATTTCTTCGCCAAAATGCAGAACAGGGACAGTTCTCACTCGCATTATCGTTGCAGTAGTTTCATAGCAAGGATTGGCACGCAATCATCCTGTTAATACCATCGCGGAAACAAACTTTCGCCTTCCAGCCAGTCAAGCTTTGTATTTTCTGAATACAGGGCTCAATACTCACGGCCCCCGTAGGTGGGTATGGGATTGCGCCAAAGTTAAGCTTACTGTCACTTTGCAGAATTTCATACAATTCTTCTATGTAATCACGAAGCGTTCTCACATCGCCGCTGGCCAAATTATATGCACCGTCAGGGCATTCTGCAGTTGCCAATGTGAGAATCGCTGCCGCTGCGTCATCCACATGCAAATAATCCCACTTCTGTGTACCGGCTGTAAGATCACAGGACTCATTTCTGGACAGTTTGGCAATCAAACTCATAATTAACGTGTTCTTATAGTCTCCTGGTCCATATATACTGAAAATACGGGGTTCCTTATGGGAAACTCCTTTCTCTTCACACAGTTGAGATACTGTCTCATACAGCCGCAGCTTATAATTGCCATAGCTGGTGTTTGGATTGCAGGGGACCTCCTCCGTGATAAGCCCCGTAACGTTGCCATACTCTGCCTGGCTACCCGCAGTGATAACGCGCTTGCAACCAGCTGCAAGCATGCTTTCAATTGCCTGCATTCCGTATACATAATTCTCCCGCTGTAATGCCTCGTCCATCCGGTCTTCGCCTCTTGTGCCTTTCCAAGCCAAATGGATATAGCAGTCGGCCGCTCCGACAGCGGACCCCAGTGTGGCATATTCATCCATATTGCGCTCAATAACTTCCACATTTGGCATCTTTCGAAGTTCGACTGCCTTATCGCTGTTTCTGCGGACGACTGCCTTGATATCAAATTCATCAGCTGCTCGAATGATCGCCTTTCCAATAAAGCTGGTTGCACCGGTAATCACAAGTCTTTTCATATGCCATACTCTCCCATACGTCTATTCAAAACATTTGCATCATAGTCGACACAAGGCCATCCGTGTCATATCCATATTTATGGTACAAATACGAAGCATGGGCCATGGGAATGAACACATCTGGGGCACCCAGCATTTTAAATTTCGCTATACACCCATTTTCAGCAAGAACAGACGCTACAGCATAGCCCAGCCCGCCAATAATATTATGGTCCTGCGCAGTAACAATCCTCCCCGTTTGGGCTGCAGAGATAACCGCCTCCACATCCAGCGGCTTGAGCGTATGCATATCAACAACGCGAATATGCTTCCCGTACTCGCTCTGGATACGCCCTGCAGCCTCAATAGCGTATTTTACAACAACACCACTGCAAACAAAAGCTCCATCACTGCCATCCACTGGAACAGAAGCTTTGCCAAATTCATATTGATAGGATTCATCATAGATACCATATACCGGCTCCACAGTACTGCGCATATAAATAGGGCCGTGATAATTCAGCATAGCATCCATCATCCGTTTTGCCTGGATTGGGTCGCTGGGTTCCAGCACCATCATACCGCCCATAGTGCTCATAATAGCGGTGTCTTCCAGTGCCCAGTGGGTTGCGCCAGAAATTCCTCCAGAATATCCGGCATATGTGGCCATCAAACGCACATCCAGGTTCGCGTAAGCTACATCCGTTCGGCACTGCTCGCAGGCACGCATAGCTATAAATGGAGCCATTGTAAAAGCAAAAGGCATAAATCCCTCGTGGGCCAATCCTGCGGAAAAGCTCACCATATTCTGCTCTGCAATTCCCATATTGAAAGATCTGTCCGGAAAATTCTGCACAAAATCCTTCGTCCTGCAGGTCCCTGTCAAGTCGGCTGTAACCATTGCTACGCGTCTATCCCGCTTGCCGAGCTCAGTCAAATATGCGCCGATGACATCTCTTAGGAAAAACTGGGTTGTTTTGTCCATCACGGATTCCCCCATTTCTTATCAAATGAAGCCTGAAGTGCTGCAATCGAGCGTTCATATTGCTCTTCAGAAATCTTTCCTGCGTGCCACCGCACTGCGTTCTCCATAAAGTCTACACCGCATCCCTTTACGGTGTGGCAAACAAGGATTGTCGGAGTTGTGCTATCCGCCTGCGGCAGGCCGTCAAAGGCACGGATAATCTGCCTCATGTCGTTTCCATCAAACTCCACTACGTTCCAGCCTATCACTCGATATTTATCCGCAATATTCCCCAGACCGGTCACATCATCAATTGTACCATCAGCTTCCAGACCATTAAAGTCAAGAATCGCCACCAGATTACCAAGTTTATAATGTACTGCGTTCATGGCAGCTTCCCAAATAGACCCCTCCGATTGTTCACCATCTCCCATAACCGTGTAAACACGATTCGTAAGGTTGCCTTTCATCCGCAGAGCTGCTGCCATACCACATGCCACAGGCATACCATGGCCCAGGCTTCCTGTGGATACATCAACATACGGATTAATCAGGTTGCATGAGTGCATAGAAAATCTACCGGTATCCGTAGCATATTCTTTCAACACTGCATCAACAGGAAAGCAGCCGATCGCTGCCTGATTGAACGCAGTAACTGCAGACGCATGCCCTTTTGACAGGACAAATCTGTCGCGCGTCTCTGAATGAGGATTCTGCGGGTCGTACTTCATCTGATACTGCCAAAGTGCAGCCATTACATCCGTAATAGACAGGTCACCGCCAATATGAATGGATTGTATGGAACACAATTTTAACAAATTCTTTCGAATTTGCAATGCTGCCTCTTCCAATTCTTTTACACTTTTGGCCATCGCTTAGCCTCCAATCAAAAATAGTCTATCTGTTCACAGCCTCAATAATCATCTTTGCCATATAGTCAATTATTGTATCCGTCATACCTGTGGTCACCATCACACGTGGAAATAGTATTGATGGCGATTCTCTTCACGAAGTTTCCCAGCCAGTTGCATGATTATCGGATTATAAAACGTGTCCATGTACTTGTCAAAAGCTGCATAGTCTTCCTTGGTAAAAATTCTTTCCTTAATCATTTTTCTTCGGAAATCATCCCAAGCTAAGTATTTTGCCAGATATGACCACTTGTATAAGAAATATGCAAAATTATACAGCAGTGCTGCAGAAACATTATTATACAGTTCAACGTTCTCAAAGTTTTCTTTATCTTTGTAAAGCATCCTTTTTATTGAGCCAATTATTTGTAGTATTTCCACCGGGAAGGGACCTGAGGAAAGAGAATTAGAATCGCTCTGTAAATGCTGCCGCCAGCGAACAACAACTCCCCCGTTGGAAGATAACGTCACCCAATTTGTTCATTTCCATCAAGAAGATATTATCGTGCAGCTTTCCATAGAGATCAGGCCGATATTTAACCTGCCTGTAAGCGCTTGTTCTGTAAATGCAGCACATAAAGTCCGCTCTGCCCAATAGCATCTGGTAAAAAGCCCCCCCCCGAGTTTGGGGATAGAGAATATATTCATCTGGCAGCATCGACCAATTTTCATTATTGACGTTGTATAAGGCTTCTGCTCCTCCTGTGCAAAAAACTGCATTTTTGTTTTCCAGGAGCAAATACATTGCCCGATCAATATATTCTGGATGAATAGCATCGTCATCATGAAAAATCGCTACATACTCATTGTCCGAAACACTCTGACTAAACTTGAAGTTCCCAGCGTTTCCGATATTCTGCTCATGTCGAATCACCCGCACTTTTCTGTTTGGATATTTTTCCATGGCTTGTTTTACTACATCCTGCGTATGATCTGTAGAAGCATTGTCGATAATGACAGTCTCTCTCCAGTCAGCACTGGACTGAAAAATGCTGTCAAGCTGTATCTTCAGGTATTCCGCACGGTTACATGTCAGAATCAAAACATCCAGATTTTCATATTTCATTTTAACATAGCCTCTCTCTATCGTCATGGCAATTCCATTGCAGGGGGTAACGTACAATTATCTTACTTATGCCATCGTGAAAACGAACCTTTGTCTTCCATTCAGTCAGGCTTCGCATTTTCTGAACAGAAAGCTCAATGCCCTCAGCACACGTAATCAGACATGGTACTACGCTGAAATTCAGTTTACTTCCGTTTTGTAGAACTGTGTACTACTCTTCTACGTTCATAGCAGTCTCCCAAATAGAGCTCTCCGACAACCTCTTTTGGCAGCCGCCACAGCATGTAGATGCTGCACTGCCTGCCACTAAAAATCAAAAATTATTATCTATTCACCGCCTCAATGATTGTCTTCGCCATATAGTCGATCATTTTATCCGTCATCCCCGGGTAGACTCCAATCCAAAATGTGTTGTTCATAATGAAATCGGTGACCTTCAGGTTGCCCACTACACGGTATGCGTCAGTTCCACGGATCTGGTCAAAGCAGGGATGCTTAATCAGGTTGCCAGAAAACAGGAGACGCGTTTGCACGTTATGCTCTTCAATATATCTGATAACGCTGTTACGGTCCAGTCCCGTTTCAGGACGAACAGAAATCAGGAAACCAAACCAGGAGGGCTGGCTGTTTTCCGCAGGCACCGGCAGGATCACCTTATCCGCGATGGGCTCCAGTGCCTTACGCAGATGATCCCAGTTATGGCGCCGACGCTCGATAAAGGCCGGGAATTTCTTAAGCTGCTCACAGCCTATTGCTGCCTGCATATCGGTGACCTTCAGGTTATATCCGAAGTGACTGTAAACATATTTGTGATCATAGCCTGCAGGCAGCTGCCCATACTGTCCATCGAATCTGTGCTTACAGAAATTATCCTGGCCCGACGGGCAAATACAGTCGCGGCCCCAATCACGATAGGATAAAATCAAACGATTCAGTAGAGGATCGTTGGTATAAACACAGCCGCCCTCTCCCATGGTCATGTGGTGGGGAGGATAAAAGCTCGATGTGCCAATATCCCCCCACGTACCAGTGAATCTTGTTTCACCATCAATCGTATATTTTGAGCCCAGCGCATCACAGTTGTCTTCTACCAGCCAAAGATTATGCTTATCACAAAATTCTCTCACGCTCTTCAGGTCAAACGGATTGCCCAGGGTGTGCGCAATCATAACGGCCTTTGTCTTGCTGCTGAATGCCTTCTCCAACTGTGTCACATCAATGTTATACTGAGGAACAGTAACATCGACAAACACAGGAACTGCACCATATTGCAAGATTGGAGTAACTGTTGTCGGGAAACCGCAGGCCACTGTTATCACTTCGTCGCCTCGCATGATTTGACGGTCACCAAGTTCCGGTGCAGTTAAGGCAGAAAAAGCAATCAGGTTGGCAGAAGAACCGCTGTTGACTAAATGCGCATGCTTGACTCCAATCCACTTTGCAAATTCTTTTTCAAATTGATCGGAAAAGCGGCCAGTCGTCAGCCAAAAGTCCAGCATTGCATCCGTCAAGGCGCACATTTCTTTTTCATCAAACACGCGTGCCGCGTAAGTGATTCTGTCTCCATCCTGGTAGGGTGTTTTCTTTTCCTTAAAATCGTGATAATAATCTGCGACAAGGGATTTGATCTGTTCCCGTGCCTCAGTTTCATTTTTCCAAATAGCCATTACTTTCCCTCCAAAAATTTTGAAATCTCTTTGTCCATTTCCTCTGGGATATTGCCGCCAGAGAGCCACACCTTGGCAAATCGAGCAGTCATTTCCATGCATTCATCTATATGCCAGCGAGGCGTCCAGCCGAAGGTCGTTTTCAGTTTACTGCAATCCAGCTTCAGGAAGTTTGCCTCATGGGGTGCATTAGATTCAGCGTGGCTCTCCCAGCGGGCTTCACTGCCCCATTTTTTACAGAAAAGGTTCACCAGCTCGCCCGTCGTCACACAATCACAGTCATCAGGGCCTACATTGTAGTAATCAGCATAGCAAATATCCTCATACTGCCTCTGCGCGATCATCAGGTAGGCCGCTAAGGGTTCCAGAACATGCTGATACGGGCGGGTAGAATAGGGATTTCGGACGCAGATTACCTTGCCGTCTCGCATGGCCCGCACACAATCTGGAATAATACGATCATTTGCAAAATCGCCGCCACCGATCACATTACCCGCGCGAGCCGTGGACACAGCCACCTTGCCATCCGCGAAGAAGCTGTTTTTGTAGCTGTGGGTTACCAATTCCGAACAGCTTTTGGAGTTGGAATAGGGATCAAAGCCGTCCAGAGGCTCATTCTCGCGGTATCCCCAAACCCATTCATTATTGTGATAGACCTTATCTGTCGTGACATTCAAAACGCTTCTGACAGATTGGCTCTGGCGCACACACTCCAGCAAATTCACTGTGCCCATTACATTGGTTTCATAGGTGTAGCGGGGATCCTTATAGCTATCCCGCACAATGGGCTGGGCAGCCAGGTGCAGGACAATCTCAGGCCGGGCCTCCTCAAAGGTTTGTTTCAAATGCGCATAATCCCTGATATCTCCGATTACGCTGGTCATTTTGCCCTCTAAGCCAGCTAACTCAAACAGATTGGGCCTCGTAGGTGCGCTCAGAGAATAGCCTGTCACAGTTGCTCCAGCGTTCACTAGAATTCGGCAGAGCCATGTCCCTTTGAATCCGGTGTGCCCTGTTACCAGAACACGTTTTCCCTCAAAGAACGCAAAATCGATTCTATCCATTAGTCCTGCCACACTTTCCAGGGGGCGTTTCCTGCTGCCCACATTTTTTCCAGCTGCTCTTTTTCACGCACAGTATCCATACACTGCCAGAATCCCTCGTGCCTATAGGCCATCAACTGGCCTTCCTTCGCAACGCGCTCCAGGGGGCTGCGCTCTAGAACGGTGGAATCCCCCTCAATATAGTCAAAGAACTCCGGCTGGCAAACCATAAAGCCAATATTGATCTGACTCCCATCTCCCCGCGTTTTTTCGCGGAACTCTCGGATTTTTCCCTCTCCGTCAATATCCAGCACGCCAAAACGCTGGCCCGCGTTATAGGAAGAAATTGTCACCAGTTTACCATGTTCATTATGAAATTTTACAAGTTCTGCAATATTCACATTAGAAACGCCATCGCCGTAGGTAAGCATAAAGGTTTCGTTGCCAATGTACTCCTTGACCCGCTTTACACGTCCACCAGTCATCGTGTTCAAGCCGGTATCTGCCACCGTTACACGCCAGGGCATGACGCTGGTATGGTGAATTGTCATCTCGCTTTTCCCGCTTGTAAAGTCGAAGGTAACATCGGATGTATGCAAAAAATAGTCAGAGAAGTATTCCTTAATAACATGCTGTTTATATCCCGCGCAAATAATAAAATCATTGAAGCCATAGTGGGAGTACAGCTTCATAATATGCAGCAGAATCGGCATACCGCCAAGTTCTACCATTGGTTTGGGCTTAAACTGACTTTCTTCACTGATACGTGTGCCGAACCCACCTGCAAGGATAACAACCTTCATTTTGCACTACTCCTCAACTTACCATATTTTGTTTCTTGATGACCGCCGCTCAGGAAAACAATCACGCAATGTAATCCGTTTTTGATAGCTTTTGCAACATTCCACAGTGCCGAATTCCTAGGAATTATCTTTTTTACAGCCTTCCTTCTTTTACTTCCAACAGGGAAGAAAGCTAACTCTGTCCGTTTTGCCCAGGAAAGCTTCTCGTGTGAATTTTCAACCTTTACCGTAAAAATCATCAAGCGTCTTAATATTTCTTCATAGTACACTGATTGCCTTGCAAATTTCCACCATGTAGTCCCCTCTCCTACCATAGGATAATCCCATACCTTCGGAATGGCTGCAAAATGTACAATCCATGGGTCCTTCAAATCTTGCATTCTTTGCTCCTGAAGTTTTTGGGGAGAATTGGAAATATGCAGTTCTGATACCATCCTTGTAGGGAAAACGTTCCAACGACTATCAAGGATTTTTACTCCACCATCCAGGATCATATTTAAGGCATCCTGCTCTGCACATCTGAAAGGGTATTTCTGCCATACCTGCATAATTTTGTCCATGTCATATTTTTCCCGAATTCCTTTCAGGTTATATACGAGCACATCTGCATTGACATAGTCACCCGGATTCTTCATTCCAAGCTCTTCTTTCGGAATATCCATATTCAGTCGACCTAAGTAACCTAGATCGCGGCAGCCCGCAAGGCACTCATCCTGTGTGAATTCTGTGCGATAGAGCTCGGCAATATCTCGTTTGACAACGATGTCCGCGCCCAACTGAACTGCCTTATCATATTTGCAGAGAATCCAGGGCAGAGCCAGCCGATAGTAGTTAATATCCAGATACTTGTTCTGGGCTTCCTCAATGTAGCTCTCGACAAGTTTGTGTGGATTAAAGAAGCGGATGGAAACATTTTCGTATGCACAATATGCCTTTCGTATGACTTCCTCGTCATATTCTTCAATTTCATTGCCGAGGACAATAATATCATAATTATTTTCCGGATTGGCGCAGCTGAGCATAGACTTAAACATGACATCCAGATATGGAATAAAATACTGAGAACTTTCAACTACGATAGCAGCACTGTTTTTATTAAATACCCTTTCAACAAACTTCTTCCTATTGTCAATTTCTATCATTTTTCCGTTTCCTCTTTCCGAACCGCCCCATGTCCGGATCCTTCTTTATTATGTGATATACGTTTCTGAGCTTTTTCCAAACGGCCGTATTTTTTACAGACATTTCAGTCGTGGTGTTCTTGGGCAGCACGCAGTCAATCACCCTGTTTAGCAGCGGTTTCTTTTTCTTCGCCACTCGATGCTCAATCATTTGATTGATGAGCACAGGATAGTAGCAGGACTCCGTAGCATACTGCCACCAAGTCGTGGAATACCCCACATTGGGGTCATACCACGGTTTGGGTGTTCCCGCAAAATGCACAATATATGGATCCGTTAAGCAGTCTTCCCACTCTTGTTGATATAAAGCATCTGCCATCTGAATTCGTTCATCGGAAATCATTCCTTTGGGAAATACATTCCATCTTCCATCCAGGAAAAGAATGTGGTCCTCAAAATAGAGATTCAGCACATCCTGTTCGGCGAGACGAAACCGGTACTGCTTCCATACATCCATAAGTGAGTCCATCTGCGTATTTTCCCGAATCCGCTTTAGATGATAGAGCAAAACATCCGCATTAATATAGTTTTGTGGGATTGACAAAGCAAGCTCTGATGCCGGAATATCAGTATTCAGTCTGCCCACGTAATCTAGGTCACGGGCCCCCGCAATAAACATATCACTTTCCATAGGCGTGGTAAACAGATCGAAAACATCACGCAGGATAATCATGTCTACTCCAAAATTAAGTGCTCTGTCATAATTTTCAAGAATCCAAGGCAACGCAAGCCGATAATAATTCAAGTCCAAGTACCGATGCGGATTCTCTGAAATGTATTGCTGTACGATGGCGTGTGGATTAAAAAAGCGAAGGGAAATGTTGGGCAATCCGCTTACTTCCCCGAGAATGATTGCTTCGGATTCCGACTGAATATCACTGCTGAAAATGATAATATCATAATTATGGGTGCTCGAACAGTGCTTTAGGAAAGACTTCATAAATACATCGAAAATAGGTGCATAACGTTCGCTGATTTCAAATACGCATACGGCAGAATCTTCCGCTTGAAATGCAGGAGCAATATCACTTCCACTGTGAATTATTTTCATATACCACTCCTAAATGAACAGCCCAACTTTTTTGATTTTGTCACCTTATTCCGAAAAATACTGCTTACAGACATCGCTTGTCTTCCCATCCATCACAATCTTTCCCTTATCAAGCCAAATAGAACGCTCACACAGGTCCTGAACCTGGCCAATCGAATGGCTCACAAAGAGAAGGGTTGTACCGCTCTGGAGCATGCCAGAAATACGTTCTTGGCATTTCTGCTGGAATCTGTAATCACCCACAGACAAAATCTCATCGCAGACCAAAATGTCCGCCTTAACCTCTGTGGCGATGGCAAATCCCAGCCTGGCAACCATGCCGCTGGAAAAATTCTTAATTGGCACATCAATAAAATCCCATAATTCTGCAAAATCCATAATCTGCTGGAAATGGGTGTCCATAAATGTGCGGTCATGCCCGAGAACTGCCCCGTTCAAATAGACGTTCTCTCTGGCAGTTAGCTCCGGGTCAAAACCTGCCCCTAATTCGATCAAGGGTGCAATGGAACCCCCGACGCGAATTGTCCCAGTTGTTGGATAGAGGACGCCTGCAATCAGCTTCAGCAGTGTGCTTTTTCCACTGCCGTTCACGCCAACCAGCGCTACTGACTCCCCACGTCCGATGGTTAGGCTAATATCCTTCAAAGCATAAAATTCTGTAAAATTCAGTTTTCCTTTTACGAGTTTCAGAAAATATTCTTTCAGTGTGTCGGTTCGTTCCTGTGCAAGGTTAAACCGCATGCTTGCATTTTTTACTTGGATAATCGGCTCTGTCACAGTTGTATCCTCACTTAAATATACAAAATAAAATTGCGCTGCAACTTGCGAAACACAGCAACTCCAATGACAAACGCAATCATGCTAGCCACCGCACAGGGCAGCCATATTCCAGACTGTGGAATACGGCCGTAAAGGACGAGTTCCCGAAAAAAAGTAATATAATTGTATAGGGGGTTGCACTCAATAATCGGAGCCAATTCATCGGGAATTGCAGACAAAGGATAAAAAATAGGTGTCAGATACATCCACGCCAAGGTGATCACGCCGTACAGGTGCGTCACATCCCGAAACTGAACTGCTATTGCTGAGAGAACAAGGGCAATACCTATGCAAAAAATCAGCAAAGAGAGCAAAGGAATCGGGAACAACAGGATCGTCCAATGGAACGGTGACCGTGTGAACAGCATAACTATTAAGATGGACGCAAGGCTGAAAGACATGGTTACAAAGCTGGAAATCACTCTCGAAACAGGGAAAATATACTTTGGAATATAGACTTTTTTTATCAACGACCCGTTATCCATAATCGAATACATTGCCATGGAAGTGCTCTCATTAAAAAAGCTGTACAGCGTTTGACCACATATCAGATACAACGGATAATTTGGAATATCGAATCGAAACATATAGCTGAAAACGAGCGTCATCACGCACATCATAAGCAACGGATTCAGTAAACTCCACACATAACCGAGAAAACTTCTGCGATATTTGACTCTCAAATCCCGCACGACAAGCTCATGGATTAGTGGTCTGTACTTTGTGAACTGCGTGAAAAGGTTTTTTAATGAATATTTCAACAGAAATTCCTCACTTTCAAAGGTCAATCAACGGGACAGAATTCGGTGCTCTTGTTCCTAGACGCCACCATCTTGGGCTTTTATCCCAGGCGCTGTAGCCACGCAGCCCTCCAAGTGCTGCAGCACATACATATGCAATATTATAGCACAATTCTCGCTATTATTCAATCCCCAATGTCCCTTTTCTGCCCAAACTTTTCATGTGTCATTACCGCATCCTTTGGCATTGCTGCTGTAAGGATGTTTTCACCTAAAATGTAAAATGCCCTGCCGAGTTCGTTTCAAAAACTCAGCAGAGCATTTTGCTCCATATAGGATTGGGATGCAACCTGTAAGCCACTTGTCTCTTTTGATAGGAATGAACAATTGGCCGAAGGGGGCTGCTATCATTTTGCTGTCAATTTGGAATTGTGATTTCAAAAAGTCTTGATATCTCTACGCCGTTTTGTAGCCAGCTATTTTATACGTACTAACCGTTCGCAACGACTTGTTTTGAATGATTTGCGACAGATTTCGATATGATTCCCGCCAATAATCACTCGGGAATTGCCCACCTGATTCACTCTGTCCCTTCGTGCGCCATGGGCAATGCAATGGCGCGCAGCAGGCACTTTTTAAATCTCGGGTCAGCCCATATCGGCGGCAAGAGCCTGGTCGATGAGCTTTTGCAGCGTCTCCGCCTGCTTCTTTTCCGTGATGGCACCTACGATGGGGTCACCCACGATATTGCCGTTGCGGTCAACCACATAGGTGGTGGGGTAGGCAAAAATGTTTGTAGTGAACTTTCCCGCCTCGCCGTCGGAAGCGAAATACACATTCTGATAGGTGGCACCCTTCTTGGCAAGCACATCCTTCGCCTCGGAAATTGCCGTTTCGTCGCCGTCCAACGTGAAGGTGTTGACGCCGATGAGTGCGCCGCCCTTCTCCGCCAGTTCCTTGTTCAGCGCATCCAGCTCGGAAAGCTCGCCCACGCAGGGATTGCAGGT
>ULUO01027898.1_pt1 | contig 13187 bp, 6 predicted proteins | sample 1958611 | NCBI WGS metagenome assembly ULUO01 (sample SAMEA4835762, study PRJEB28245) | human gut metagenome | biome: gut microbiome; material: fecal sample | place: Denmark | collected 2008
CCTGTCCCCGGACGGCCAGAAGGTCTCCGGCGTCGTCAAGGCCTATAATGAATACGAGGCCGTGACCCAGCTGCGGAGCACCTGCTCCGTCATTACCTCCATTCAGGAGGTCAAGGAAGCCAAGGGCCTGAACCGGGACCTGGGCAAGGTGAAGATCAAGGATAAGGACTTGGCCATGATCTGCTCCCAGTTCTCCATCATCCTCACCTCCGGCCTGCCCATTGTCCGCTGCGTGGAGATGGTTGCCGAGCAGGCAGCCGACAAGCAGCTGCGGGACATCCTCTATCAGGTTGCCGAGGATGTGTCCGGTGGCTATTCTCTGGCTACCAGCTTCGAAAACCACTGCCCGACCCTGCCGGTCACCTTTATTGAGACCATCCGGGCCGGTGAGGAATCCGGCACCCTGGAGCTGTGCTTCAGCAGGCTCTATACCTATTTTGACAAATCCGCCAAGACCAAGGCAAAGGTTGCCAGCGCTCTGACCTATCCCATTATGGTCATTGTGGTTGCCATCATCGTCTTCATCATCGTCATGGTGAAGGCCGTCCCCGCCTTTACCACTGCCTTCCGGGACCTGGGTACGGACCTGCCCAGCATTACCAAGGGCATGATCGCCGTCTCGGACTTTATGATTGAAAAATGGTGGGCAATTGCCCTGATCGCCATGGCAATTGCCGCCGCCTGCGTCCTGGTCAAGCGGGACCCCCGGGGCCGGGCCATGCTGGACCGGCGGAAGCTCACCAAGTCCCCCCTGAAAAAGATTCATTCCATGAACGCGGCTTCCCAGTTCGCCTCCACCATGGCTACCATGATCTCTGCGGGCCTGCCCATTGTCAAGGCTTTGGAGGTCACCGCCGGTGTGGTGACCAATGGCCAGGTGGCCGAGGCCATCCGCACCGCCCGCCAGCGGGTGGAGCAGGGCAAGGGCCTCAGTGAGGCCATGCAGGAGAGCCCCTATTTCCCCAAGCTTTTAACGGAGATGACCGGCGTCGGCGAGCAGTCCGGCAACATGGAGCAGACCCTTACCGTGGTCTCCGATTACTTTGCCAATGAGGTGAGTCTCGCAACGGACCGGCTCCTGGCGGTTATGGAGCCTGCCATCACCATCGCCCTGGCCGTGGTCACCGTCATATTGCTTCTGGGTGTGTATCTGCCCATGTTCAGCCTGTACGGCAGCATCGGCTAAAAAAGCTTCCCCTCCGGGGAAGGCTCAACTTCGGTGTTCACCGCTGGGTTTCAACCCAACTGGCGGTCTACATATAGAGATATCTTCCGCAAAGGAAGAAAGGAGAACTGATTTATCATGAAGAAGAATAATAACAAGGGCTTCACTCTGATGGAGATGCTGATTGTTGTCGCCATCATTGCCGTCCTGGTCGCTATTGCAATCCCCGTGTTCACCAACCAGCTGGAGAAGGCCCGTGAGGCTACCGACGCTGCTAACATCCGTTCCACTTACGCTGAGGTTATGGCTTGCGCTCTGACTGATGCAGCCGATAATACCAATGGTGTTAAGAAGACTGTTACTGACGGTAAGGCTGTCTGGTCTAAGGATGTTGACGCTGTTCAGAAGCAGAAGGACTGGCAGAATACCTCTATTACTGAGATTGCTGGCATTAAGCTGGCTGATGCAACCAAACCCATTGCTGCTCAGTCTCTGAAGGGTTGGACTGTTACCTACTCTGAGGTGAGCGGTGAGTGCGTCATCACCGAGAAGAAGTAAGTCTTTTTCCCGCTCCCCGTCTCCGGTATACAGCTGACGGGGAGCACACCCCCTGAATTCAACCCATTTCCAGGCGGACACTGTTGGGTTGGCAGTGCCCACCTGGAATGGGGCCAGGGAACCCGCCCCGTATCCCCAAAATTCGGAAATGCGGTGTCCACGTCCGGTATTCCCTGAATGGCGGCCTCCTTATTACGAAGGCCGGCGGCGCTACCGGTGCCGGCAGCTGACCGAATGCACACAAACAAAAAGAGAGGAAGTCTTTGCATATGCTCTATGCTGCCCCTGTGATAACCGTATATTGCGTGGTCCTGGCGGTGATTCTGGGCGCCTGCATGGGCTCCTTCCTGAACTGCTGGGCCTGGCGCATCGTCCACGGCGAATCTGTTGCAAAGGGCCGCTCCCATTGCGATGCCTGCGGCCATGCGCTCGCCTTTCGGGACCTGGTCCCCGTGGTGAGTTACCTTGCCTCCCATGGCAAGTGCCGCTATTGCGGCAAGAGGCTGGGGGTTCGTCATCTCGTTGCGGAACTTTCCACTGCCGCCGTCTATGCGGCGATTCTCCTGAAATATGATATTTCGCTCCAAACCCTCGAATATATTCTCTTTGCCAGCCTGCTCTTGGGCTGCGCATTCGCGGATTTGGAGGGGTATATGATTCCGGACCGGTTTATCCTTGCGGGGATAATTCTGCGTCCGGTCTTCCTGCTATTAGGGCAGGAACCGATTTCTGCATGGATTAACAGTATTCTTGGCGGAGCCTGCGTGGCAGGTGCCCTGCTGCTCATCGTCCTGGTCTATGAGAAGCTCCGCAAGGTAGAGGCCATGGGTGGGGGAGACATCAAGCTCCTCTTCGTCACCGGGCTGTACCTGGGCTGGCAGCTGAACATCCTTTGCCTGTTCCTCGCCTGCATCCTGGGCATCCTCTTCGGCCTCATCGCCAACCGCAAAAAGGATTCCCAGACCCTCTTCCCCTGGGGCCCCGCCATCACCGCCGCCGCCATCGTAACCCTCCTCGCAGGCCAACCCCTGCTGGAGGCGTACCTGGCGCTGCTGTAACATCATAGGAGGTAGCTTTATGCCCAACAACATAACATCATTTGATATCGGCGAATCCCAGGTGAAGGTTGTTACCCTTTCCGGGGGGAGCGTGAAGAAGGCGGTGGCGCTGGAGCTGCCGGACAATGTGGTGTCCGGAGGGACGGTGCTGTCTATGGACGCGCTGGCGGATTTTCTGAAAGAAAAGCTGCGCGCTTCCGGGCCCATCAAGAAGGACGCGGCGGTGATCCTGCCGGACAGCCTGGTGTTCTGCCGGAACATTACCGTGCCGCCTATGACCGACGCCCAGTTGAACTACAATCTGCCCTTCGAGTTCAAGGACTACCTGAACCAGGAGAAGAGCCGCTATTACTTCGACTACGCGGTCCAGGGCACGGAGAAGGGCGAGTCCGGCGAGGTTACCGGCCTGCGGCTCTTCGCCTGCGCTGCTTTGAAAAAGACCATCGAGGATTACCGGGCCATGTTCTATCGGGCGGGCTACAAGCTGAAGTTGGCCCTGCCCGAGGAGGCGGCCTTCGGCAACCTGGCGGCCCTCCACGCAAAGAATGCTCCTGGGGACGAGGACCTGTGCATTGTGGACATCGGCCACAAGGGCATCCGGATGTTCATCTACCGGGACGGCCACTTCCGCACCCACCGGGCGGTGGACCTGGGACTGTGGGACCTGGAGCAGCAACTTGCCTCCGAGCGGGGTGTTGACCCCCATATGGCTCACACCCATCTGCTGACGGACTACGAAAGCGCCCTGACCCAGGACAGCACCCTGGAGCTCTTCAACCGCATGGCCGTGGAGATTATGAAGGCCGTGAACTTCTATAATTACAACAACCGGGAGCAGTCCCTGCGCTCCGTCTATCTCTGCGGCGGCGGCGCGGCCATCGCCCCCCTGCGGGAGACCATCTCCCGGGTGACGGACCTGGAGCTGAAGGACATCGGCACTCTGCTCCCCGGCGATGTGGAAACGCCCTGGCTCTTTGCCCGGGCAGCGGGCTGCGGCCTGTAAGGATTCGAGGAGGCACTTGCTATGAGCACAGCAACAAAGACAAACAAGGCTTCCAATGCCGTGAAGCTGCCCACCAAAACAAGAATTAACCTGGCCAAGCGGGAATCCCGGAAGAAGGATATGATCACCCTGGGCGTCGGCATTGTGCTGATCGCCGGGCTGTCCGCCGCCGTGGCCAAATTCGCGGTCATCGACCAGCTGGAGAGGCTCTCCCAGGCGGAAGGGGCCTACAATGCGGTACATGTGCAGTATGTGGCCATGCAGCAGGCGGTTGCGGACTATCCCAATGTGGAGGAGCGCTACCGCACCTATTCCCGCAGCTGGATGCTCTCCGGGGATACCAACGGCCTGACCCAGGTGGACCGGGCGGATGTGCTGGACCTGGTGGAGGCGCGGCTGCTGCCCTTTGGGCGCATCAATACGCTGTCCCTGCGGGACAGCGTCATGGTGGTGTCCATGTCCGGCATGAACCTGAGCCAGATTTCCGCCATGTTTGAGCGGCTGCAAACCGAGAAAATCGTCGCCTCCGCATCCCTGAACATGGCCTCTACCGAGGAAAAGGACGACCCCAACGCCCTCCTGGACTTCACCATCACCATTGCCCTGCAGCCGGAACAGGAGGAAGCAAAATGAATCGTGCATTTACAACCCGGGAAAAGGTGCTGCTGGTGATTCTGGCAGTGCTGATCATCGGCATCGGCTATTTCAAGCTCCTGCTGGAGCCCATCAATACAAGCATTGAAAACTACCGGAACATGACGGCGTCGGAGCAGGATGAAATCCTGGTCAATACCGCCCTGCTGCAAAAGAAGAAGCAGATGGAGACGGAGCTGGAGGAGCTCTTCGCGAGCGGCGACCCCACCCCCATCCCTGTCTATGACAATTCCGGCAATCTGCTGGTGGAGCTCCACCGGATTCTGGACAAGTCCCTGGACTACAGCCTGAATTTCAGCGGCACCAGCCCTATGGATGTGGAGTACCTGGTCCGCCGCCCCGTGAGCCTGACCTTCCAGGCCCCCACCTATGCCCAGGCCCGGGCCATTATCAACGAGCTCCACGACAGCGACAATGTGAACTGCATTTCGGACCTGTCCATGCAGATCAACAACGGAAACCTGGACTATACCAACGAGATCATCCGCTGGGATCTGGACGATAACAGCGACCATTATGTCACCGTCTCTCTGGTCATCACCTATTACGAGCGCGTGGTCCAGTAAAGCAAAATTCCCATGGAGGGTTGGAACATGAAGCAGGTATATGATTGCTTGCCGAAAAACAGAAAAAAGCAGGGATTTACCCTGACGGAGATCCTGGCAGCGGTTGCTATCTTAGTGATCCTGTTCAGCCTTGCCACGGTGAGCTTTGTGTCGCTGCAAAAGAATCTGCGCCAGCGGGAGCTGGACAGCAAGGCGGAGATCATCTATGTGGCTGCCCAGAACCGGTTGACGGAGCTGCGGGCTGCCGGCTATGACAATGTCTTCACCCCCGGCAATGCGGATGGGGACAAGGGCATTTACAAGATGAAAAATATCCCCTCGGATGCCGATGAGCAGGAGGACGCCTCCAAGCGGCCCACTCTCTATAGCGTCTATTCCGAGGATAAGGAAACGGACGGTCAGGCTGCCAAGAATATGCTCACGGCTACCTCTGTGGATATTGACCTGTGGGGCAACAACTGGATTATCGAGTATGACCCGGAGGGCGGCAACATCTACGGCGTTTTCTACAGCGAAGAGGAGATCAATAAGGATGAGACCTACCGCAACAATGTGCGCTACAAGCAGGGCCGCCTGCAGACCGGCGCAAAGGTTGGCTACTACGGCGGCGACATCACACGAATTAACTTTACCCAAAACCTGAGTGCTTCCATTGATATTATCAATAAGGAAAAGCTGATCGTCAAATTTGCCTGCAACAACCCGGGTATGGGCACCCTGCGCTTTGACATAACCCTGTATGACACCGTCACCCACGAAAGCTATACAAGGACGGTGGAGCAGCGGAATATGACCCAGCTTACCGGTACACTTTACACCTACACCTGGACTCTGGACAGTCTGCTGGATGGAGAACACTTCTATGAACAGACCGGTATGTACGGCGGCCACACCCTGCAGGTGAAGCTGGTGCCCAGTACCGTTGGCGATATGCTCATCAGCGGCCAGGAGATCACGCGGGAAACCAACAGCCTGTTTGCCGACCGCCCCAGCGATGCCAGGCAGGCGGATGAGAACACCGCCTTTATCCAGTACGGACGGCACCTGCAAAATCTGGATGCAGAGACCTCTCATCTGTCCGAGAAGGTTGACAAGGCCATTATGGTCCGGGACTTTTCCTTCCAGGACGACAGAAGAGACAGCGAGGATTACTACTCCTTCTATGGCCCCTACTTCAAGCCTATTGAAAACAGCAATCTGAAAAGCTTTGACGGCTGCTATCACAGCACCTCCGGAGACCTGCAAACGGTGATCGACAGTCTGCACATTCCCGCTGTGATTCCCGGCGGAAAGAGCGAGTATACCAATGCCGGCCTCTTTGCCAGCTTCTCCGGAACACTGAAAAATGTCTACCTCAGCAATACAACGGTAGGTGCGGGCGGCACCGTGGGCGGCCTGGTGGCGCGCATTGGCGGCAGCACCACCATTGACAATTGCCGTGTGTACCTTGACAACCGCAATGGCGACCTTGGCAGTCTTGCCCGGGTGGAGGATGCGGAGAATGTGCAGCCCTGGCTCAGCGGCGGCACTGTAGGCGGCCTGGTTGGCACGGTGCCCAGCGGCACCAGCCTGAAGCTGACAAACAGTTTCGCCGCAACCAGCATTGCTTCCCGCCGCTATGCCGGCGGCCTGGTGGGCACGGTGGTTGGCACACTGGATATCAATACCGCCTACGCCGACTGCTATCTGCGAAGCGGCAACTATGCCGGCGGCCTGATCGGCGGCAGCACCGCCAGAGCGGGAATCCTGCTGAAGAATTTCTATGCTACCGGCTTTTTGACCGCCTATGCCCGGGCGGCAGGCATCGCCGCAGGCCCCGTCACCTCTATGGTCAATGGCTATACGGCAGTGGACTATACGCCAAGGACCCAGAATACGGACCTGTATACTACGGCTGTCAGCGGCAGTGCCGACAGTGTGTTCTATATGGTCGATACCGGCCTGAATGTCACGGGAAGCCTGACGGGAACCGCTGTCTTTACCAATGACGATGTGAAGTCCGGAAAAATCCTGGGAAAGGTCAATCCCCAGGAGAAACACCTGACGGATGGATTTGTCAACGGCAGAGACCAGGTAAGCAACCCCTACAATCTGCTGAAAGGTATGTCCCTTTCCACCTATACCTATCCGGCACTGGAAAAGCTGGAGCACTATGGTGACTGGCGGTCCTTCCCGGACCAGGAGAGCCTGGTGTATTATGAGGTCTATAGTGACGGAAGCTACAAATTCTACGGCGCCAACGGTACCAATTTGCGCACGCAGGACGACAAAGCCATTGGCAGCCGCACGGCGGTGGGCGATGGCTATGCCTGGATGCTGATGTCCAAGCCTTCGGAGGTTTGGACGAAGACGGTTACCTACGCAAACGGTGCCACCCAGACGCTGAACGCTCAATCCACGGTGGTTGAATCGGAGCTCAACGGTGTAACCTATTATCTGCTTCCGCTGGATATTAAAATTCTGAACAGCCTGCCGTTGCCTGTAGACGGCGAGGGCAATGCTCAGTTCTATCAGAGAATTGAAGTTTCCGGCGATGAAGAAGAGCGCGAAGTCTATTATTTCAACCCCTATTTCGCCAAGACGGCGGTCCAGGCCAGCAGCACCCCGGGGATTCCTAAGACCATCTCCATCCGCACGGCGCGGCAGCTCTATGCCCTGAGCAGGCTCTATGGCGACGTAAGCTTCGCTACCATGACCTCCGACTCCGTATTCAGCCAGGAGCTGGATGTGGATTACGGTACCTATCACTGGAACCTCTTCACCGGAGCCGCCAGACCCACGAGTCAGGCGCCCATCGGCGACGGAGTGGACGGGAAGCTCTTCTATGCGGATTATAACGGCGGCTATCACACCGTCAGCAATCTGAGCATCCAGTCGGATACCCTGTATATGGGTATGTTCGGCTATGTCGCTCCCCAGGGCAGCGTGCGGAATCTGTTCCTCATCGGCTACAACAAAGGCTTGGACAAGGGGAAATGGGAAACCGATGACAGTGAGAATCGGGTAACCTATGTAGGCGGCCAGTATTTCTCCAGCGGCAGCGTCAAGCCATATATTGGCACTTTGGCCGGTGTGAATGAGGGTGAGATTGACAACTGTGCCGTCACCGGCTACCGATTGGAGGGCTATGGCTATCTGAACAGCGTCCTGACCATGGGCGGCTTCGTGGGCCTGAACAAGGGCCTCATTACCGATTCCAGCACGGATATTCGGCAGATTAAGTTCTCCAACGACCATTCCACCGGTGTGATCGGCGGCTTTGTGGGCCGGAATGAGGGCGCCATTTCCAATTCCTATTCCGCCGGCGAGATTGCCGTCAGCTATGCTACCAACTCCACGGTGACCATTGCGGGCTTCGCTGCGGAAAACACCAGTACCCTCTATTACTGCTATGCAGGCGTGGCCCTGATGCCCTCCGGCAATGCCAAGGCCTATGGCTTCGCACCGGCAAGCAGCGGCATTACGAACTGCCTGTATCTGGACGGCGGCACCTTCAGCTATGCCGATACCCTGCGCAGTTTCAATACCTCCACCAACGTTGACCGCGCCAATGCCGGCGGCACGGCCATCAGCGGCATGGACCTGACCCAGGAGAATCTGGCGGGCTTCGGCTTTGCCAAGGATGCGGCGAGAACGCTCTTCCATCCGGAAACCGCAGTGGCGGAATATCCCTATCCCGCAGTGGTTCATCTGGCAGACGGCACCCTGGTACACATTGGCGACTGGGCCACCCTGGAAAAGGATCTGGGTACCCTGGGCGTGTTCTATTGGGAGTATGAGTCCGGCGGCAGCAATGCCGGTTATCATTTCAGCTATATCGGCACGGACCAGGGCATTCCCTTTGAGGGCACCACCCTGTGCCAGGCCCACGATGACGGCGGCGTGATCACCCATTATGGCTATGGCTACTTTGTGGCAAAGACCAGCACCCAAGAAGTCAACCTGATTTATAACGAAGATAAGGTAAATCTGGGCAGTATCGCCGTGATAGACGGGAAGAACGTCGGCAGTGAGCTGGAAAAGCAAATGCCCCAGTACCGCTTTGTTGCCTACGAGACAGGCACCTCCGGCAGAGCAGAGGCCGACAAGACATATCTGAAATCTGCCGAGCAGAACATGGAGTGGAAGCTGAGCTATGGTGAGCAGGCAACGTACAGCTATACCCTGAATCCCTTCTTCGCCAACGCCATGAATTTGGATGGTTCCAGAATTCGGAACGTTGATACCGGAGAATGGGAGACTGTCGCTGGAAGCGGGAAACAGCTTGGCATTCTGAACAGAACCGACGAGACCAAGACAAAACCCTATGAGATTCGCTCTGTGAGTCAGCTGCAGTATGTCAACTGGAACTACGGAGACCTGAGTACAAACTACTCCATCTTCTCAAATAATTATACGGATAATATGGCTTCCCAGTATCCGTATCTGACGTTCAGCAGACCGGACAGGCCCGTTCCGACAGAGGAACAGATCGTCCGGTGTGTCTGGGAGCAGACCCATGATGTGGATGCCCACTACGAGTGGAGCTCGGGCCGCTTGTTCACGCCCATTGGCAGTATGTATGATACCAATGGCAATGCCTTGAGTCCGACGGAAGGACCTGTTGCACGGCCGTATATGTCCTATTTCTCCTCTTCTTATGATGGGAAGGATTATGCGGTTAAGAACATCTCCATCAGCAGCCCCAATCAGTGCGTAGGTGTTTTTGGATTGACGGCAAGTGCCAATCTGAAAAATATCAGCCTGTATTCGGACCAAAACTGTGCAATCGAAGGCACGGTGAGTGACAGCTGGTACTGCCTGGGCGGTCTGGTTGGCTTTGCCGGCGCCGGTCCCAACAATGCATCCAATTCCTTTGAAAATTGCACGGTTTCCGGCTACAAGATCATCGATAGCCACAATAACGATCTTGGCTGGGGCGGCGGCAACGTTGGCGGCCTGGTTGGCGCTACCAACATGAATATTACCAGATGCTCTGCCGTTACTGATATTGAAATTTATTTCAAATATCAGAAAGGTTGGCTGAACATTCGTGTAGGCGGCTTGGCGGGGATCTGTCGTGCCACCGTCAGCGAGTGCTACGCAGGCGGTTCCATTGCAGATAAGTCCGGGATGAATATGAAGAGCCGGTTTGGAGACGGCTCCAGCCTATGGGTTGGCGGCCTGGTAGGCGGTGTCATCATCCGAGAAGCCGGCACCTTTGGAGACCAGATTGGCACTACGACGAATTGGCTGAAGGTGATCAATTCCTATTCCTATGTGACCCTGCCTGCCGTGTCTCATGCGGGGGCGAGAGACGGCTTCGTCCGCTCCTCTATGCCAATTGCCTCCAATGGTGAGATGCTGTACACCTTTACGGTGAAGACAAATGTTGCTGTTTACATCATCAATAGCTATTGCCTGGATACTGAGGTACAGAATACTGATGGATATTCCAATTTTTCCGATGCGAACAAAAATTGGAACGGAAACGTGAATGTCAATACCCATGATAGTAGTGGGCAAAGAGGGGTTTTCGTAAGCAACGGCGGCAGAAGCCCCTATCTGTCCTATGAGCAGATGCGGGATGGAACCTTGCAGAATTACCTCAATAATCCTGTGGACACCAGCGTCAAACCCACGAAAGGGTTCGGAACGGTGACCACGATGGAGATGGGCAAACCCATCAACGGTAAGTACACCTTCCCCGGCGGCGATCCGGAGCTGCAAAACCTGAACTATCCCTTCCCAACCATCCTGACCCAGACCGATGTCTACGGCACTACCGTTAACGTCCATTACGGCCGCTGGCCCAAGTTTGGCATGTATTGGGATGAAAATACCCAGTCTATCGATATTTTGAAGGACTGGAAGCCAGGGACGGATGGCCAAAAGGGCGCCTCCTATGTGGAGGGCTTGCTGAATATCTACAGCCTGGATGGTTACATGCCCGATGAAAACAACATCTCCTTCACCTATAAGACGGACGAAGGGGATTCCATGGACGCAAAGGATGCGGCAGCCCAGGCGGTAAGCTGGGAGACGGCTACCGGCGGCTATCGGGTGCGCCTGGAGGCGAAGAAGCCGGGAACGGTTGTTGTGGTGGCTGCCACGATCTATCAGAACCAGCCCCATACCGCCAAGCTCACCGTTACGGTGACGGCAGATCTGCAGCTGACGGTTGGAAGCAGCGTGGAGTCCCCCTACGAGGAGGATACGGTGGATGTCTCCATTTCTCTGGGCAGCGGCCTGCACCTGGAAGAGATGGACAATCTGACATTCGCGGTTTCCGTTGTAAACCGGGATGAAAATAACCCATCGGCCATTGCAGAGCTGGTCCACAACAAGGATGGATCCATATTCCATAACGAGGACGGTTCCATGGTCCTGCGCATTACCGGCAAGGCCAGCGGCACTGCAACCGTTACAGTGAAGGCCACCTATTCTCCCACCTGGGCAGAGGAGCCCATCGAGGCCACGGCCAATGTCTCCGTCAGAACCCTGCCCAGCATAACCCTGGGCATCTCCGACGGAACGGACTTCACCGGCGTTTCCGTGCTCCACACCCCCACACCGGGCGAGGAATACGAGAGCAAGACCCTGGAGCCCGGGCCAAAGGTCAGCGATCAGGCGCTCTACCTGTTTATGACCTGTGACGAGAATGCCCAGCCGGATTATGCAAGCTTTGATACCGTCTACCTCAGCGAAGCAACCCTGAGCATTGACGGAGAACCCCATACCCTGGGCCAGAATGCGGAGAATCCCCTGCTGTTTGAGGACGAGGCTTACAGCCTCCTGCTTGGCGATACGGTAGATATGGCAGAAACGGAGAACGCAGCCCCCTTCCATTACCGCAGCCTGACGCTTCGAACCTCCGCCGGAGAAGAAGTGCAGCAGCAGTGGACCCTGGACCTGCGCTTCGGCAGGCAGGGGAGCGCAGACGAAGCCTATGTGCTCCGATTTGCCCGGCCCAATACCCTGTGGTTCTATTCCGGTACGGATGAAGAGAACCCCGGCACGCTGCTGAAATCCGTCCGGGTCCCCCAGGGAAAGGCCCCTGACCTGGACCAGGAGAGCCTGGATGCGGAACTCAGAACAAGCTATGGAAAGCTGGCGGACGCTGAGACCCCGGAAACCGGAAAGCACTGGGTCTGGACGCTGCCGGATGCGGCCGCGATTACCGGAAATACCTCCGTCTTCCGCAGTGCCGCAGATAATGTGTACACGGTGGAGTTCGACGGAAACTTCGACGGCTGGGACATCGAGAGCGGCGAGCCGCTGAAGCTGTCCCTGACCTATGGCACGGCAGCTGCAGCCCCGGAGAACCCCTACATCCGGGACGGATTCACCTTCCTGGGCTGGGCATCGGACGCGCAAGCCGAGACACCGAACTATCAGGTGGGCGCTGAGCTGCTGAATCTGACCGAGGAGCATGGCGCAACCGTGAAACTCTATGCGCTCTGGCGGGCGAATACCGCAACGCTGAACCTGCACACCGGCATTGTGGGTGAGGATGACCAGAAGGTCACCCTAACGGCTGATTTTGATCAGACCCAGGGCGGTGCGGCTGTGGTACTTCCGGACTGCCAGCAAATCCGGAATGGCTTCACCTTCCTGGGCTGGGCAAAGAGCCAGGCAAGCACAACGGTAGATTACAGTGCGGGCGAGACCTACAGGATGGATGTAGGCGCCGGGAGCCAGACATTCGACCTCTTTGCCGTTTGGCAGGAGGAGAAGGCTGCAGAAACGCAGGAAGGGAAGCAGGACAATTCTCTTCCCCCTCAGGCGGAAGAAGAGACGGCAAACCCGCCGCAGCCGGTGACCCAGCCCAGCGAGCCGGAGACCCAGCCTTCGGAACCGGCAGCGCAGCCCGGCAAGCCGGAGACACAGTCCTCGGAGCCGGATGCTTCTCCGGAACCTGACCAGACGGATGATGCGTCAGGCGGCGACACGTAAATTTCCTTTTCCGCGCCCCGGAAGGGGCGCGGATTCTTAGGGAAGCGCTGAATGGCGCATTCAGCGTTTCCCTAAGAAGGGCAAAACCTGAAAGGAGGAAGCCGATGAAAAACGGCGTTTTGAAAAAAATACGCAGCAGCCAGGGCGCAACAATGCTCATGGCGCTGCTTTTGATGCTGGTGGGACTGATGGTCAGTGCGGTGGTTATTTCCGCCGCCGTCAGCACTGTTGCCGGGATTCGAACCGGA
>ULUO01083500.1_pt1 | contig 13151 bp, 15 predicted proteins | sample 1958611 | NCBI WGS metagenome assembly ULUO01 (sample SAMEA4835762, study PRJEB28245) | human gut metagenome | biome: gut microbiome; material: fecal sample | place: Denmark | collected 2008
AGAAGAACTGCTGCCCGAGTTCAGAAAAGGGGCAAAGATTACGAACAGAAGCAGAGATAAAAGCTTTTTTGTTCAAATGCGAAAAGATAACGGAATTGTAAATTCTTATGGCGAACACTATAGTTTCGATTTTTCTGATTTTATAAGTGATGGATGGGAGCTATACCAAGAGCCTATTAACTGGGACTACATCATTAAGAACAAGTGCCTTTGTTGGTTTTGGGATGATGACGAAAGTGAGAAAACTGTTAGTATTTTGATAAATGCTGAAAAAGACGAATATACGCCATTTTTATTATATGACGAATGTTATTTCGAGCACTGCCGCCCCGTCCGCAGAGATGAAGTAAATTTTTATGAGGATAAGAGAGATGAAATTTGAACAGGCTTTATCTGAGGGTGTAAGAAAGTATAAGTATATAAAAAGAGCTAAATGGCTCGATAGTTATGCTTTTACTTGGGGGAGAAAACCGGATTGGTGCGAGAGTGGTTTTATTACAAAATCAGGCTGTTGTAGCAAGGCTTTATCTGATGCGGATATTATGGCTGATGATTGGGAGATTGTCGATGAGTAAACAAGCAAATAAACAGGCTAATAAAATGTTTAGAGCTCTTTACCATAGATTTCGTGGTGTTCAACTAACGTTGGAACAAATGATAAAAGTTTATGAAGTTCTAGGATTAGATAAGGAGGATATTTAATGGTTAAAACATTTAATAAAAAAGCAGCAGAGAAATTATCAAAGAAGCTAACAAATGAATGGAAGCTTAATAAATACAGCAGAGGATATTTTTATTATCAAGATATAAATAAAAATATTTTTATAAGTCAATGGGACAGATTAAATCCTGCCAACTGTGTTAAAATCCTTTCTCACGTTCCTACCTATGGCAAATATATGGTTATGCGAGCAGAGCTTGTTAAACTTAGACGTGTTGTTACAAGCTATGTCGGTAAACCGATTGACTATGATATTGCGTGCGAAATAGTTAACAAGCTTCTTGATGATAAGGAACAGTTGAAAAAAGAGCTTGATGAACTTAAAGAAAAAGTTGCTGACCAAAGAATAGACCTAGAATCTTCTCGTTGGTATCAGACAGTTCAGAGTGATAGTATTATCAAACTTAGGACTGAGGTTGAGGAACGGGAAAAGCTTAATTATGAAGCCAAAGGTATTATTACAAACCAGCGGTCAGAAATTGAAAAACTTCGAGGATTGTTGAGAGATGTATATAAAGAAACTGAAAATTTTCTTATTAGAGAAAGAACTGGATTTTCAGACCTTGGTTGGCACCAAAGAGCTGCCGAGTTTGACAATCTTTTAACCCGTATCAACGCCGCTCTCGGTGGAAGTGAGGAACAATGAACCAGTATAAGTATAAATACTTTTTTCTCCCGAAAAAGTTTAAGGCTATTGCAGATATACACATAGCATTTACGGAATTTAAAACTTCTGGGAAAATGGTTGTCAGAGAGAAAATTGACTTGGTGAAGGGACTTTTTTCTAACGATGGAACTGGAGAACGTACTTTTGTGGAAATGCCCAACGGAGATACAATCTACATTGAAAGAAAATTACTCGTTCCCGTCCCTCTGTTTTTCAAGGCCGAGAAAAAATTTCAGGAACAGGTTAAGGCTTGCATCCAGTTGAAAGAAAGAGAAAAGCTGATGACACTTGATAAAATATTCAGTTTCTTTAAGAAATTCAATTTTTTGAAGTAAAGTGAGGAAAAGATGATAACTTACGGTAAATGTGTTTGTCCTGCAACAGAGGAATCCTATGCAGTAATAGTATTAATTCTCTGCATAACATTTTTAATTTGGTGGTTTACTAGAAAGTGAGAAAAAAAAATGATTGATGAAAGATTATTGGTAAGAAAAGGTGCAGATACTACTGAATATTTTAAAACTGATGGTAGGCTTGTGACTACAGTAAATAATTTAAATTTTACTTTCGCTTTTCGATTCCCGAATGGCGATAAAGTAGAATGTCCGGGTTGTTCAAGTTTGCAAGATTTTGTTGATAAAGTAAATAGATATGGTGAACTTTTAGATTTGTTGAAAGAGTGTTTACCGATTGTTTCTGCTGAAATTATGACTTGGCAAATTAGAGGTGGGGAAGAATCCTATAAAAGAGGACAAGACCTTTTAACCCGTATTAAAGTAGCTATCGGTGAAAGTGAAGAACAATGAATAAAAAATATCTTATTTTATGTAGAGCTATAAAATATAAGCACATAAATTTAGTTGATTATTATGGTAATGAGCTATTTCCTGTGCTTAGTGATAAGCATATTCTTTGGCTTATGCGTTATATGAATAAAAATGGATTAAGATGGAGTAAAAGATTATGACAGTTAGATTTGGTTTTTTGCAAAACGGACTTCTTTTTGGTTTTTGTTGGTATGAATTGGAAGAGACTGCGGTCTTTGAAATTGACCTATTATTTATGGTCGTAGTCTTTGAAAAAGAATTGTGAGAGTTACAAGTAGAGTTATAAGTAGAGTTATAAAGGAGAATTAATATGAGAAAATATAAGGTTTATAATATTGATAGAGATACGGTTTATAAAGGATTAAAAGCAGAAGGTTATAAGTCCTTAAAAGGATTATGTAGAGACGAAGGAATTTGTTATGGTACAGTTCTTAATATTCTAACCCGAAAAGAGACAACCATAATAAATGATAAAGTAAGAGAGTTTATGCTTAGGCTTATGGAAAAAGGTAAAGGAGAAGTATCAGACGAATCTCATAATAATTCTTCCAGCACATCTCTTTATGATGCCTATTGCAACAGCCAAAACGATAGTTCCAGTAGTATCGAATTTGAGAAAGAAATGACCCCCCCACAAGAGACATTTAATGGTTTTGAGAAAGTTTTTATCTCTAAAGATACTATTACATACGAATTATCTAAAGGCTCTACTGTTTTTTGCAAAGGTTCTAACTTCTTTTATAAATTACAAGACGATATTCTGTGTCGTTTCTACAGAGACGATTTTACAGGAGAAAGTAATCTGCTTATGGTTAATGCTGCTATTGATACTTCTTCAGATTATTGGTATGTCTTACGTAGAAAGAAAATAAAGCCGGAAGTAGGACACTTTTATAAACTCGTAGACGATTCTATAGCTTATTGTTTAAAAGAGCATACGGAAGGAGATTATACTTACAGATTCGAGTTATCCACAGACAGAGGACAAGTAATGTATAACGAATCAGGAATCGCCGCTTATAATACTTCTACTGAAAGAGAACAAAGAGCCATAAAGGAGAAGATAGATGTTAGATGAAAGATTTAATGGTGAGGAAATAATCATTAAGAAGAATGACCTTTTATTAGCTATCCAGAGAGGGATTATGTATGCTGAAGAAGACCTAAGCGAAACTAAAGATATTGGTTATACTTCTTGGATAGTAGCCAATTTAATAGTAAATGAATTATTGAAAGAAAAGTTGAAGAAAAAACAGGGAAAGGTTAATAAATTATTAAATTTTTTACTTGACAAGAAGAATACCAAGTTGTAAAGATTATCTCGTCATCAATTAACCGTCGATAAGAGGTGATAGGTATTTTGGTTTCATGCCTAGAGACGGCTAAAGCTGGTAAATTAACCAACAGGAACCAGAATTATGGGAGGGAATACGGAAAGGGAATTGCGCCTTTATGACCCTCCCACCAAAATTGAACAAACCGAACAAACATATTGAAAGGAAAATAGTATGTTGACACCTGAAAAAATTAATTACTTCAACCAGCTTTTACAAACAGGCAATGTTCCGGGTCCGGAAGATTCAGCTGATTGGGAAATTTATAAAGCTTATCAAAATTCTCAGGCTTTAGCTCAGCAGGCCGCAGCTCCGGTCTCTGCTCCGATTCCCCCAGCAGCAGGACTTATGAATGCTCCCGTAGCAGCCCCCGTAGCAGCTCCCGTAGCAGCTCCCGTAGCAGCTCCTACAACCGTTCCAGCAAATATCCCGACAAATAATGTTTCCAATCAAGCGATGGCAGCCCCGGCTAACGGTACTTCCTATACGATGGATGACCTTATGTCTAATCAGATGGTTGTAGATAACTATTTGAAGGTAAAATATCAACAGACCTTTATTGGTAATGACGTTGTTGGTGATAAAGAAATTTATGTAGCCATTAACCTTAGCAATGTAGTTGCCAAGTTGTCTATTAAAGGCGGCCAGCCGGTATCTTATGCTTCTACCGTTGACGGTAAAGTTTGTCTTTCCGGTGGCTCTTGGCTGGAGGCTGTTGCCGATATTCAGAAAAAAGACCCGAAAGCGAGACCCTATAACTGCGTTGATTTACCAATGACTGTTATTAAAGAAGTAAAGGGCTTCTCCGGTAATACCGTTGCCGCAGTCGGGACTGTAATCGGTCATACAACCTCGACGACAAACTGGAAACCGTGGGTTGACTTTTATAGAAATCTGCCACAGGAAGTAAGAGAACGCGGAGAAGAAGTTTATGTTAAGCTGACCAGAAGAGATGTTTCTAAAAACTCTAATAACTGGGCTTTGGTAGACTTTGAATATGTTCCGTTTGAACAGGCTCATAATCTGGGCTTGGTTTCGGAACCTTTCTAGACTGTCCTTATTGACGGCGGAGGGTAGCCTGAACTACCCTCCTTTTTTAACTATTTGCTTTTTCCTGTTGGTTTTTTGTCGGTTTCTTGTTAGCTCTTGGGAGAATAAAATGCGAAGAATTTTAATCTACGATATGAATAACTGGCTGCGCGTAAAGATGGCAGAATCTATGGGCGGTGCCTCTCTTTTTACATTGTGGCAGGAAATTCTTGCTGGTGCGAACCAGAAAGACCTTATCTTCTGTATCTTTGATGGTGTCAATTCCCGTAAAAAGAGGAAAGCTATTTACCCTGCATATAAAGCGAAGAGGAAACCTGCTGACCAGTCTATTTATGATGGTATGAAGTTTTTTAAGGAGTTGCTTAAGTACGCTCCTATAAATGTGAAAACAGTCGAGGTTCCAGAATATGAAGCTGATGACGTTATAGCTACTATTACAGTTAAAATGGCCTCTAATGACGATAAGATGGACATTGTGTCCACTGACCGAGACCTGACACAGTTAAGAATCTCTCCAAATATAGGAACGCTTAAAGAACCAGCGGTAGAGCCAAAATGGGTAAAGACTTATAAAATGTTAGTCGGCGACCCCTCTGATAATATACCGGGAGTGAAAGGGTTCGGCGAAGCGGCTTGGAATAAGTTAAGTGACTATGCTAAAGATTTCTTAACTGTATTCTTCTATCTTGAATATGGAAAAGAAGAAGACCTTGTTTTATTTAGTGACCTTTTACAGAGTATGCAGGGTAGTCTTGAGAATCTATTAGCAGAGGAACTGTCGGAAGTATTAGCCAATAAAATAGCCGATGCCTATCATTCGGGAGAATTACAGACATGGTACAATCTGGTCAGTTTTATTCCTGTACCGGTTAAGGATATTCAGGAACACTTTTTTGCTGGAAATGGACAGATAGACGTGGCTCAGGAAAAATTAGGAACTTTTAGTTTAACAATTTAATTGGGAGAAATAATATGAGTTGGTGGAATCCTTTCGATAATGGTAATAACTATAATGATAAATATAAGGATAATCTTAGTGATACTATTTTTAATCTGGCACCCGCTAGTGTGAAGATTAGGAAAGCAACTAATGTAATAGATGAAGCGCTTAGGCTTATAACAGAACAAACGTTCGCTAAACGGAAAATTCTTTCTGAAATAGAGAGGTTAAAGAAAGATAAGTGGGACGATGAGGGTTTTGACCGTTTGTATGACTTGGTTGACAGAGAGATTTTGGAAGACCCGAAAGTAAAATGAGTGAAGTATATTTATATAATCGAGATTGTATGGAGGTTATGAGGAGTCTTCCTAATGAATCTGTTGACCTAATTGTAACAGATGTACCTTATCGGACTACGGCTCGAGGCTGTGCAGGTAATTCTGGAGGAATGCTACAAAAGGAAATCAATAAAAAAGGGAGAGTTTTCAACTTCAATTCTATAAAATGTTCTGAATACCTTCCGGAGTTCTTTAGGGTCTTAAAAGAAGGAAGTCATTGTTACATAATGACCAACCATTTAAACCTCCGGGAAATGTTGAACGAAGCCGAGAAAGTAGGACTTCACTTCATAAAGAGTTTAATCTGGTTGAAGGACAATAAAATAATGGGCAAATGGTACATGTCCCAGTTCGAGTATATCCTGTTCTTTCGGAAAGGGAAAGCTGTCCCGATTAATTGTTGCGGAACAAGCGACGTTTTACAGGTACCGAACAAGAAATTGAAGGATAGGGATAGAATTAATCTTCATGATACAGAAAAACCAGTAAAGCTTATGGAACAGCTTGTATTGAACTCGTCCAAGGAAGGTGGCTTTGTAATGGACCCATTTATGGGGATAGGTTCAACTGGTATTGCCTGTAAAAAGAACGGACGTAGTTTTATTGGGGTAGAACTAGACCCAAAGTATTTTTATATTGCAAGGGAGAGAATAAATAATGTTGAGAGTAATTAAACTGCAAGAATACAAAGCAGAACCTATAAAGGCTGTCCTCGTCGATAACCGTAATGTGGACATCTTTCTTCCCGTTGTCATTGGTAAGGTAAAAAATGCTCCTTACACAGGATTTGACATCGAGACCCATAACGGGAACGCTCATGGGGGAATCAAAAAATTTAATAGTAAAGGTAAGAATGTTTTTGACATTAGACGTACGGTAGTTACAGGTTTTTCTGTTTATCCAGAAGGAGATGACCTTTGCTATTATTTCAATCTGAATCACAGAGACGAATTGAACAGGATTCCTTATGAGAAAATAGCCCCTCTCTTGGAAGAAATGCAAAAGCATACGTTAATTATTCATAATGCACAGTTTGAGAAAATTATGATGCGTATGTGTTATAATTACGAGATTTTTAATTATATAGATACCTTACAGTTATGTGTATCTGCCTACTCTTCCGATTCCTACTCCTTTGATAAATTCTGTAGTACTGACCTGGGAGAGATAAGAAAATTACTGCCAGCCATTTCGCAAGCTTTCGAGAACTGGGACGGATACCAAGAATTAAATTCACAACAGGCTGAATTAGTAGGTCAAATTTGTGGAAAACAAAGTGAAGCTGCACATTCTTATAATGGATTCTTGAAATCAATCTCTATTGGATACGGGTTGAAGCAAGCTGTGAAGTCCTTTTTTAACTATGATATGGAGCATTATGAAGAGTGTCTGGCTAAGTCCGAATATGCCCGAAAAAGAGCTATTGTTATGAAGGATAAGAAATATATGGAATATAGACCTTATTTCCAAGAAGAACCACACATGGGACACCTTACAGGAGAGGAAGTAGTTTCTTACGGAGCCGATGATGCCTATTGGTGTGTTCAACTCTATAAAGCTCTCTACGGCTTTATTCAAGAAAATTGCCCGTCTGCTTGGAATACTTTCTTTATCCAAGAGAATAAAATGGCTGACATCTTTACTAATATACAGTCTTATGGATTAAACATAGACCTGAAGACTGTTTATAAGAAGAGAGACGAGGAAAGAAAAAACGCGGCTATTGCGTTGAGAGGGATAAAGGACCTCTTCCGGCAGCTTCTCCCGTTTCCTGTCGAACCGAATGAAGCACTTATGAAATCAGAACCATGGTATCAAAAGAACTGGAGAAAATATCGTCAACAAATTAGAGACTTTGCTTATGCTCCAGATTACGACGATTCTCCAGAAGGGGTAATGAAACAGATTCTTCAAATCAATGGTGGTATAACCAAATCTTATACTGAGGATGTTAATTTAAAAGAACATAAAGGGATAATTAATCTTATTCATTATATGCCTAGTAGAACTATTTATTATGATTTAATGGGACATAAACTGATAAAGTCCAAGGGAAAGATTCAATCAGGAAAAGACGTGCGAGGAAAGATGCTCGAATCTTATGAAAAGGAATCTCCTGAGACAAAATTAATCGGATATATGAATAAACTTACTCAAGTAGACCAAGTATGTAAGCTATATTTGAATCCTTATTTATACCTTACAGACCCAGAAACCAGCAAAGTCTATCCCAGTGTGTCTTCTACATTGGCTACTCGTAGAATGAGTATGGCTAATCCGAATCCACAACAATTAAGCAAACGTGGTGAATCAACCTATGTTCGTGGATTCTATCTCGCTGATTATCCAGATAGGCAAGTAATCATGTCCTCCGACTGGTCAGCTGTAGAATTAGTAATTCCGGGCGAGCTTTCACAAGACCCAGAATTTGTTAAATGTTATAGTACAACCCCGCCCGGAGACTTGCACGCTGCCGCCGCGGCCGCGATGTTAAACCTCTCTCTGGAAGACTTTCGGGAAATTAAACATCTACCGGAAGGAACTACCGAGTATAAAGGGGTTCATTTGGTAAATACCAAAGGAGAGCAACTACAACCAGCTAAGTTTTACAAATGGGCCAGAACAGAGCTGGGAAAAGGAGCTAATTTTAGTTATTGGTATTCCGGAGCCTTATCTAATCTACAGGAAAAATTAGGTTGGTCAGATGACGAACATTGGAATAAAGTAGAAGCTTACCGTAATAAGTTTCCGGTTGCTGAAAAATGGCGAACAGATACCATAGAATTTGCTATTCAAAATGGATATGTAGACCTTCCTGATGGTCACCGACGGTTTAAGTTTGAGACAACAGACCTGTGGGCGGAAATTATGAGAAATAAATTCCTCAATGCGTACGATAGTCAAGGAGTTCGTAACTTTCTCCGTAAGTTTATAAAATTAACCCAAACCCGGGCTAGGAATCAGGCCGTGAACTCGAAGATACAAGGGACGGCGGCCGCACTAGCGAAGAGGGCTATGTGGAATTTACAACAGGAAATAGAGAAGAGATGGACACCAGACCAAGTAAGAATTATGGTTCCGGTTCATGACGAGATTGTAGCCAGTGTAGATTGTAAATTTGTTCTTGAGTATAGAGACCTAGTGAAGAGAGTTATGTGCGACCAACCTTGGCTAATGAAAGTTTGTAAACTTAACTCTTCTGTATCAATGGGAAGAACTTTTGAGCCGTTTGACAAGGAAAAGGCCCCGCTCGGTCAAATAGAACTGGACGAGGCTCCGGAAGTAGATTGGTTACCAGAAGAGGTCTGGGGAAAGATAATGAGTGATGAGGATGTTCTAAAAGCACTTGACTATCAATTTAGTTTAAAGTAATCTAAAACCGCAAACCGGACAGTTTCAGAGGAGGTAACTAAAGTGAGCGGTTCTATTTCTACGATTGAGGATATTTTACCCAGATTACAGGAGATAGCAAACGGAGAAAAGACCGTTTTCTCTGCCGACTTTAGTTTTATCTCCTCTGAATTTGTTTTGGTCTATCTTGGAGAGGAGAAACAAACAAGCGGATATACTGTTGATGTTACCGCTAATACAGTTACATTCGCAACCCCTCCAGCGACCAATACCATAGTTACAATAGTCAGAGCTGTACCGCTTAACTGGGAAGTAAGCGATTCCGGCAATAATCGTGGAGCAATGGATAAAGACGCGTTTGACCGCGTATTTTCACTCTTAGTAGGTAAAATGCAAACCTTGAAAGAGGAATTGTCCAGATGTGTAAAGACCCCTATATCCTCGGACAAGAACGGGGAACAGGTTTCGGAATTTTTCTTAGCTCAGCTTGCAGATGCTTTGACAGTTTTGTCTCAAGCTCAAGATGTGTTGGCACTTATTCAAAGTACGTCCTCTTCAGCACTGGCCAGTATTAACAGCGCCCTTGAAACGGCCCTTTCCCAGATACAGGTACAAGTACAAAGAGCATCTGACTTTGCGGATTCGGCCGAAGCTTCAGCAAATTTAGCACAAACAACGGTGAATAATGCCTTAGGAGACATTGAAGACGCGTTGAACGAAGCTCTTGCCCAGCTTAATCTAGGTCTCTACTATACCAAAGAGGAAGCCAATGGTACGTTTGTAGCCCTGCAAGGGACTCAGACTATAACCGGAAGGAAGGTTTTTGACGGGATTGCTAAATTCAGGTCTAATATGCCTCCTTCTACTTCATTAAAAAAAGAAGAAACTATTGAAGATATTATAATAGATACAACAACCAATACTGACGGAAAGCCCGATGGAATGCGTGTAATTAGAAGGCAAGACACCTCCGGTAACCGAGAAGTTATTTTTGGTGGGGCCTTCTATGATTCAAATACTCAAACTAATAAATGGCCGATTACAGCTCTAGGAGTTACCTCCGATGGAACAACCTATTCTGCTTTAAGAGCTAATAAAATTTATGCTCCCATTCCTTCAGCTAGTTCTAGTACATTAGAAGAATTAGTTGCAACTACCGGATGGGTCAACGACCCTGATAAATCTACCAATGTTGTCCATAGAACAGGGAATGAAACAATTACAGGGACAAAAGTTCTTAGCGGAGGTATCCCTATAAAATTAAAAAAAGCGGGGAATACTTATACAGAAATTCAATATACCTCTGATGGTTCAACTAGGGTTGGCGGTTTGCGAAATATTAGAGAGGGCAACACTGATAATATGCAGATGTATGTTGCGTCTAAAGATGGCTCTTCTATCCTCGGTTCAATTCAGATAAATAGAGATGATAATAATGGTATATTGGCAGCTGCCCCGCACCCTGCCGCGTCTACCAATTATAATAATCCTGCAATTATGACCGCAGGACGAGCAGCTGACCCGGAGCAAAACTTTAATCTTCTGCACCGCTCCGGAAATGAAATTTTTAGCGGAGTTAAAACCGGGCAATCAAATAATCCGCGTTTTGGTTTTAAACATACCGAGATTGATGTAACAACGGCTCCAGCTGAACAAAAATCAACGCGTATTTTCTTTTCAGATAAAAATAATAAATGGATTTCAGAAATAGGTGTTTATAAGAATACAGACGATGGAGTAGTATCACAAATTACGGCAAATAATGATACTGCCGGAGTTGCAAGTTTACAAATAATTTGCAAAAAAGATGGGAGTAAATACGGGACTTGTCCTACCCCACCGAGTCTAACAGATAAATCGACTAAAATAGCTAATACAGAATGGGTACAGAATTACGTTGCCTCTATCGGCGCAGGCGTTCAAATAGTCTACAACGATTAGCATGGGTATATTTAGTTAGGAGACCAACACTTGTCTATTTATGACCATTTTGAGTATTATAAAAAGAACTATAAGGCCTTCACCCGCCCGAATCTGACCGCGAACGGGACTATGGGCGGTTCTTCCTTTGCCTGTGACCAGCAAAGTTACTATAACGGTGATAAAACTCCTCAACAAGCTTGGTATGTTTTTGACGGTAACTATACCTCAGGTGGTAATGAGTGGCAAATTAATTCTGTCAAAACTGGTAATTATTACTGGATAAAATGGTATAATCCTAAACCGCTTAAATTAAGTCAGTTGAAGATTTATAATAGTACCGGAAATTTATCAGTTAAGGACTATATCCTTCAGGGGAGTGATACAGACGGTAATTGGACGGATATTGTTTCAGGTACGAACGAGAACACAGACACGAACGCGAGTTGGATTATAAACGTGCCTAGTTCTGCTAAAGAATATAAATACTGGCAACTTCAATGTAAGCCAAGAAGTACGACTTCTATAATGATTCTTGAAATTCAATTTCCGAACGCAACCTATTGGGACGGAACTTATTCAAAAGTCGATGGGGGGGGGACTACGATATGGTAGTAGAAGCAACTGCCCCTTATGTATTTATGAGAAGGTTCTATAAGAAGTACACTTTCGGGTCGTGGACAAGACCTAATTTATCTGCAAATGGAAGTATGGGTGGTACTTCATTTGCCGTAAGCGTAGATAATATTTATGATGGTAATTATCCGGCTTGGAAAGCGGTAGACGGGAATACAACAACAGGCAACAACTGTTGGGCTTCAGGTACTAACGGATTCCCGCATTGGTATGCCTTCTACAACCCAGACCCGTTGAAAGTTACACAGCTGCAAATAATGAACAGGGTCTATACCGCTTCCTATGCTAATATACAAAATTACCAAATACAGATTTCTGACAACGGTTCCAGTTGGACAACCATTTATACCGGAACCAATAGTAATAATACTTCCGGTTCGACATGGACTATAAATTTATCCAGCGTAGATTACAAACCAAGTAAATATTTCAGAATTTATATTACTTCCCGTCTTGGTAATGATTCCTATGTAACAATCGGTGAGTTAAAGATTACAGCTCAGAAGGTAACGGGTGCAACAAACAGTAATTCAAACGATTATGATTATATTGAAAATGTCCCTTATTTTCTTTGCCGTAAAGTAGGAGGGAAAACTGTTCCTTATATTTTGAGGGCAAAAAAAAGTAAGATTGTTAAAACTTTTGAAGCTACAGGACAGTTGCAAACTTATGTTGCCCCGGGCGGAATCACATCCATAGCCGTTGATTGTGTAGCCAGTAAAGGGGCTGATTCGGAAGACGGAAATCTTGCCGGAGGTAAAGGCGGACGTGTAAAATGTAATTTGAAAGTTACTCCGGGACAAACACTTTACTTCATGGTTGGCAAGATTCCCACCAATGCAGGTACGGTCTCATATAACGCAAGCGACATTCGAATCGGCGGCACCGAATATTCTAATCGTGTTCTCATTGCGGGTGGCGGAGGTTCAGCTGCGTGGAGAAACGGGCATGGAGCTATTGGTGGTGCCGGTGGTGGAACTACAGGCGGGGCCGGAGTACAAGATACTACCGGAGGAGGTGCAAGTCCGGGACAAGGAGGAACACAGTCCGCAGGTGGTGCCGGTGGCGACGTTAATGTTTCTGGCTCTGTTTGGGGTTCTCCCGGAGGAGATGGACAACTTGGGCTTGGAGGAACATCCGATAATCATGGCTATCATTTCTCTATTGGTGGTGTCGGTGGTGCAGGCTATTACGGCGGCGGTGGTGGTGCAGGTTTCCACACTTCAGGAGCAAACAGAGCTTCAGGTGGTGGTGGAGGTTCCTCTTTCGCGAATACGTCCTATTGCAGTAGCGTTTCTCACACACAGGGTTATAATAATGGAGATGGTTACATCACAATCGAATTTACACAAGATATAACGGGGGGG
>ULUO01093679.1_pt1 | contig 13115 bp, 9 predicted proteins | sample 1958611 | NCBI WGS metagenome assembly ULUO01 (sample SAMEA4835762, study PRJEB28245) | human gut metagenome | biome: gut microbiome; material: fecal sample | place: Denmark | collected 2008
GCTCATATTGTGTCATAAAGTTAGTTTGTCGGCATAAAAAAAGCAAAAAATCACCGACATAATATTCACAAAATGCAAATATTATGTCGGTTTGATACAAAGTTGCTTGCGACGCTCCTTCTCGTTAATGTTCGAGGTCGAAATAACCCAAATATTCCTCGCCTTCCTCATTCTGCGTCCAACAATATACTCGGCTGTCATCGGGCATAACGACAAAGGGGCCAATATTGCTGTCGAGACGGTACTGCGCCACCTCCGCTCCCGACCAGTCGAATATTCCAAGAATACATTCCGTGTTGTCCATATCCAGAGCCAAGCCGTCGCTGTAAACCAAATATATGTATTTGTCGGAGGTTTTTAGACTGCACGACCCAGATATGCAATCGGGCTGCGGGGCAATCTGATTCTTCATCTTCGGCTCGAAGAAGCGTCGTGTAACGACGGGCCGTATGCTGTCCCCTCCGATGTCAAATATCTCCATCAGCATGCCGTTCGCGCTCGTACATACAAGGCGCGTGCGGTCGGGTTTGACGTCATGCATGGTGAACATACTGAAATAGCCCTTATGTATGATCGTGTCGGCCTCGAATTCGGGCGATATGTACGGGAATACATCATGCAGCCGCACCGTATCGCGATACTGCATATCTGTCGAGAAGAAGCGGCAGTCAAACCCTTCGCAGTGCAGCAGGCGCCCTTTGGGCAGGCTGAAGATGGAGTTTGTCGTAGTGTGATGGGATGCCATGCCTTCAGAAATCACCTCGATCCGCCGGTTTCCGATCGAGCGCGGGATATCGATGGTGATATATGCACCGTTGGTGTCCAAAACATGCAGCGTGCGGCCTTCAATATCCTGCGCGGCGCAGTAGTAGCTGGCGAGTTCGTTCGGACCGCGGCCGTAATAGCCGAAACTACTCAGGTATCTGCCGTCATTGATGGAGAACACATGGAATACGTTGTCGTTGTCGACATTTTTACCCTGTACCAGCAATACCGAATCGCAGAGATACATTCGCAGAATGTTTCCCATGGTCGTCTCCCTGTTCAGCGGCTTGATCTGAGCAGTATATTCTTTGGGAAAAGATGGCGGTTCATACCGCATGTCTTCGCGGTACGACGTGCAGGCTGCAGCCGCCGCACAAAGCACGGCCACGATAAAAACGGTTGAATTCTTCATTCTCTTATTGCATTTTACTGTCAAATCACAATTTCGCATCAAGGATATCAATCAGATTACTCTTGAAATACCGGCGATATATTACTGGATTATCATCCTCCTTCATATTGGAGGCGATCCGCTGCAAGCCCTCGTGCTTAAGAATACCCGAATCTCTCATCCGGCATATCGCCTCGGCATCGATACATCCCATATTCTCGTCCGACCAGCCTCCACATGTACCCAACTCGTATGTATCTGTGGTCGGGTCGAATATTTTCCCGTCGAGCAATATACCTCGAGATCCATCCCAGAGCAGAATATCCCGATAGTCAATCATAGCGAACAGATATTCCCCGTCTGTATATATGGCCGTAATACCGCAACTCATTCCTTCCCTCGATATTTGTTCCCGCAGATCGAACATGTCTTCGCCTTTACGATCGTTGAAAAATTTGTCATCAGGAGTCTCTTTCGAGTATGGTATCACACAATACGGTTCCACACTTCCGTTTCTGTACGAGTACAATATTTGCGAATACGGCGACAACATATAACACTCCGAGCCCAATCTGGCCACCGGGGCAAATATGGGAGAATATAACATCTGCCCCGACGATATGCCCGAGCCGGGCATGAGCTCCTTCGATACGGCTCGCCCGCCCGGTTGTTCAGTCAGCAGTCGGTATTGGCTTTCGGGATGCAAAGCATCGTTAGCAAGCGGATAAGATGCTATTATCGAACCGTCATCAAGCACCGTCGCCGTACGTATGGCAGCATCATCGGCGTCAAGCCTAAGGTTATAACGAAATTCGCCGTCAAAAGTGTAATAACTGATCTTTCGCTGATAATTGCACACCACGCCTATCAACTTGCGGCCATGGTCTACGAAATATGTATCGATATATATGTACTCATTGTCAGCCCGGCCCTCGTGACCTACACGCGAGATGAAATTTCCCTGCTTGTCAAATGTATACAGATTGCGTTCATCTTTCACGACATAACACTCCCCCGCATCCACAGCCGACAATATACTGCCCAAGATAGACTCGTCCGATGTCTCGAGTGCAACATAATGTGTACTGTCGACAAGATCGGCCATGGTAACTTCCAGCGGAGTATCGGAATTGACTATATCCATCATCGGCACATCACGCGGCTTGTCGCGACTGCACGACAAAGCAACAGACGCAATCGCCAAACCACATATTATCAAACAGCAGTATCGCATACCGGCAATCATTTCATCACATTTACCACCTCTATCTCTACTATTTTATTTGTCGGACAACAATCCGATGGCGACGGCTACCTCATAAGGATACGGACAATTTGTTTGATTCGCAAGAAACAAGCGCTCCGATATTCGCTTTCATTGCGTCAAACATCCGAGACCGGTTGTACACCTTATACCCTACAACAGCAACAGTAGACATAACCCTTATTGCATCGGCTGAAAAGAAATATTTTCCATGGCATTTAAAGTTTCAGGTTGTAAGCAGCGTGTAATTTCGGGATGGTAAAAAAGCCAAAAATGTAATTGACTCTTATTGTGATATAAAATTAGGCCATCGACATCAAAAAAGCAAAAAATCGCATACATAATATTCTCAAAAAGCAAATCTCATGTCTGTTTTCCACAAAATGCTCCTCGTTCCGTTATTCTTCAACATAGGGATGGCCGGGTATTCCGACCCTCCACAACCATACCATTCGGGCCTGTATGCTGCGCCCGATTATCCGGCCGTTGACCCGTAAGCAGCTGACATAACGATATTGCGTCACACATATATATAACGCCAATTCACATCATCTTGCATTTACCACAACCGGCACGTCCAGAAGCTCTGAAAAAATACCGTTACTCGCGTTGACAGTATCAAATCCGGAACATTGAGCTGCTTTTACGACTTGCTCATACATCATAATTTGCGTATATTTGCGATAGAACTTATTTATAATCACACCCAAAACCAAATACCATGACCAAAGCGCTATGCCTGATAGCCGCCGTGTTCACTCTCACGGCCGGCGCACAGGAGATCACGGAACCTGCCCTTCTGCCCATGGAGCAGGGACCTTATCAACCCACATGGGAGTCACTCGCGCAATACGAGGTACCCGAATGGTTCCGCAATGCCAAGTTCGGCATATGGGCACACTGGGGCCCGCAGTGCGAACCCGAGGCGGGCGACTGGTATGCCCGACACATGTATTACCCCGGGCATTGGCAATACGAATTCCATGTCAAGAAATACGGCGACCCCGCCAAATTCGGATTCAAGGATGTGATACACGAATGGCGGGCCGAGAAGTGGGATCCCGAATATCTGATCAAACTCTACAAGGATGTCGGAGCGCGCTATTTCGTCACACTGGCCAACCACCACGACAACTTCGATCTGTGGGACAGTGACTATCAGCCGTGGAATTCGGTCAACATGGGACCCGAACAGAATATCGTGGGCCGCTGGGCCGAGATGTGCGACAAATACGGGCTTCGTTTCGGGGTCAGCGTCCACGCCTCGCACACATGGACGTGGATGGAGGGTGCGCAGGACTTCGACGGCAAGCTGACGGCCGCGGACGGCCAAGGCACATGGTGGGAAGGCTACGATCCGCAGGACCTCTACGAGCAGCGCCACCCGCGCAGTGTCGGCAGCGAGAATGTCGGCACCATACACTCGCAATGGGAGTGGGGAAACGGGGCGTCACAACCCGACAAGGCATACCTCGACAAGTTCTACAACCGCACGGTAGACGTCATAAACAAATACGACCCCGACGTTGTCTATTTCGACGATACGGCACTACCATTCAGCCAGATCAGCGACGAAGGCTTGAAGATCGCCGCCCACCTCTACAACAAGAGCCTGCGCGACCACCGCAACCGCATGTAGGCCGTCATCATGGGCAAGAAGCTCACCGAACAACAGAAGCAGGCGATGCTGTGGGATGTCGAGCGCGGCATACCCGACCGCATGCAGGAGCTGCCGTGGCAGACATGCACCTGTCTGGGAGAGTGGCACTACAACCGCGACCTGTACAACCGCAACGGATACAAATCCGCCGAGACGGTCATACGCATGCTGATCGACATCGTGAGCAAGAACGGCAACCTTCTGCTGAGCGTACCGCTGCGCGGCGACGGCTCGATCGACGAGAAGGAGCTGGCAGTACTCGAAGGTATCAAGGCATGGATGGATGTCAACAGCGAGAGCATCTACGGCACACGTCCATGGCGCACCTTCGGCGAGGGTCCCTCGGCCGATGCCGCCAACCCGATAAACAATCAGGGCTTCAACGAGGGCAATACCGCATACTCGGCCGCCGACATACGCTTCGTGCAGAAGGGTAACACGGTATACGCCACGGCTTTGGGATGGCCCGAAAACGGACGCATCAAGATACGCGCACTGGCCGACGGATCGGATCTGTGCCCCGAGAAGATCCGCAGCGTCCGCCTTCTCGGATACGGCAAGATAGCATTCGAACGCGACGCCGAGGCTCTCAAGGTTACACTGCCCGCCGACTTCGGCAGGAGCATCGCCCCGGTCCTCGTCGTAACGCTCAAATAGAGTCTCACGTATCGCCTCTCATAGCGCCGCCGCCCCAACAGTCAGTAAGGGCAGCGGCGCTTTTTATACGAGAGGGATGTGCGCAGACACGAAAAAAAACCGGAATACGGGAATAAAAATTCGCTTAAATTCGATTGTTCGGTTCTTTGGGGGCTGCATGCGATAACGCAAACCGATTTTTCGCTTGACGCGCCCGCCGAGTTTGCGTATATTTGCACGACGGGCGGCGTAACGCTACGTTACTCTGCCATAAGTGACAATACAGATAATCAACACATATATGAAGAGACTATTGTTATTGTTTCTCCTTCTGCCGCTGTGGTACGCCTCGACGGCACAGGAGTGGCTTCCGCTCAAGGCGCGGGCCGAGGCCGACACGACTCTGAAGTCAAGTCCCGCCGTATGTCTTGTCGACCGCACGAACGTCCAGATCGCCGAGACCGGATCGGGCGCCTTCGACATCTACCGCGCCGTGCTCATCGGCAACGCCGAAGGTGCACTCGCAAACCGCATCCTGAAATATGACTATGACCCGCTCACGGCGGCCGCTCGATTCACCTCGGTGAAGGTATATCGCGCCGGCGGCACCGTAGACGAAATCCCCGTCGAGAATACGTTGGATTACGCCGCACCCGCACGTGCCATATATTGGGGTGCGCGGCAGATCATGATTGAGATCGGCGCTCTGGAGGCCGGCGACGTCGTGGAATACTCGATCGAGAAGCACGGCTTCACATACGCCCTGCTCGACGGCATGCCCTCGGACGACGAACGCTTCATCCCGCCCATGCGCGGACAGTTCTACGACATCGTACCCTTCTGGGTATCGGAACCTACAATGGTAAAGAACTATACGATATCCGTTCCGCAGAGCAAACACGTACAGTACGAATTCTATCAGGGCACCTGCTCGCCTTCTGTACGTTTTGCCGACGGGCGGCAGATACTCTCGTTCACGGTAGAGGATGCGCGTCCGTTCGACCGCGAGCCCAACATGGTCGACCTATACGATGTGGCGCCGAAGCTGATGCTCTCGTCGACCGACTCGTGGCGCGACAAGTCGCTCTGGTTCCACGGCGTGAACGAGGACTACGGCAGCTTTGACCCTACGCCCGAGGCGCAGGCCAAGGTTGACGAGCTGATACGCGGCATTGACGACCCGATGCGCAAGATTGCCGTGCTGACCCACTGGGTTGCCGACAACATGCGTTATTCGGGCATCTCGATGGGCAAGGGCGAGGGTTACACCCTGCACAACACCCGCACCAACTTCACCGACCGCTGCGGCGTCTGCAAGGACAAGGCGGCGCTGCTGATCTCGATGCTCCGCATGGCAGGCTTCGAGGCCTACCCCGCCATGACGATGGCCGGATCGCGCATCGAGGCCATACCGGCCGACCACTTCAACCACTGCGTAGCCGTGGTCAAGCTCGGCGACGGCACCTATATGCCGCTTGACCCGACGTGGGTGCCCTTCAGCCGCGAGCTGTGGAGCAGCGCCGAACAGCAGCAGAACTACCTGCCCGGCATACCCGAAGGGTCGGATCTCTGCCTTACGCCCCTCTCGGCACCCGAGAACCACTATTTCCGTATCAAGGCCGCGTCGCGCCTCGATGCCAACGGCAAACTCACGGGCAGCTTCACGGTCGAAGCCGAAGGACTGTCGGATGCCTCGGCACGACGTCCTTTCACTACGGGCATGCGGGCTCGCGTACGCGCCGCCATCGAGCGCGAACTGCTCAACATATCGCCGCAGGCGCGTCTTCTGTCATACGATGCAGGCAAGAACCCCGCCGACTACCAGCAGGGGCCGCTGTCGATGACCGTGCGTTTCGAGATTCCCGACTACGCGGCCGTTGGCGACGGCGTCATGATATGCCAGCCCATAGTCAAGACGGGACTCTACAACTCGATCTACACCTTCCTGCGCGTGAGCCTCACGCCCGAGACTCGCCGCTACGCCTTCAAGGACTCGACCTCGCGTCTTGTGGAGCTTGACGAGAGCATCACCCTGCCCGCAGGCTACACGCTCGTCGGCAAGCCGTACGAGGCCGAAGCTGGCGGCCAGACGGTCAATTACGAGGGCAGCTGTTCGCAGTCGGGAGCGACGCTGCACCTGCAGCAGCGCATATCGCTCGGCAAGCGTGTCTACGATGCGGCCGACTGGACACAGTTCCGCGAGTCGGTGCTTGGATTCAAAGAGATAAACGATTTGGTATTCGAAAAGATTGAGTAAGATGAAACGATACATAACAACCATACTGTGCCTTCTGGCCTTCACGGCCGCCTATGCCGGCGATGAGGCCACATACGAAAAACTCCACACAAGCTATACGCTTGCGGCCGACGGCTCGCAGCAGTACCGCCGCGTGATGGATCTGAAACTCGAGACCCACACTTCGTTCAACGACCTCTTCGGCGAGACGTTCGTGGTGTATGATCCCGAATACCAGACTCTCACCATAAACGAAGCCTACACGACGCATGCCGACGGCACCGTCGTGCCCCTGCCCGACAACGCCGTCAACGAGTCTCTGCCCCACGCCGCGGCCGACGCTCCCGCATACAACCGTCTGCGCGAGGCCGTCATAACCCATACGGGACTGGAGATAGGGGCAACGATACACCTCGACTACACGCTCTCGACGAAGGCGGGTTTCTACCCTGCTCTCGAAGTGTGCGAGACACTCACGGAGCCTGCCGCCTCGGTGAAGGATCGCCGCATAGAGATCACCGTGCCCGCAGGCACCGAGCTGCGTTACGACCCTGCCATGAAGCCCCGCCGCACGGGCGATACCTACACGTGGCAGTTCCGCAACCTCGCCGCATACTACGACGAGGGCTATACGCCGCAGAACGGCGAAGGACGCCCCACGCTCTGCGCCACGACATTCGCCTCGACGGCCGACGCTCTGAGCCGCATCGCCCGCACCGAGCGTGACATAGTCAAGGTGCCGGGTCTCGCCCGCCAGTCCAAAGATGAGACCTTGAAGGCATACGCCGAATATATGGGATCGTATCTCGGCCGAAGCGGGGTAACGCCCTTCATGACAGGCTATCGTACGCGTCCCGCAGCCGAGGTATTGGCTTCGGCATACGGCACCGATCTGGAGAAATGCACGCTTCTGACCCGTGCCCTCACGGCCGAAGGCATCGACGCCGAGGTGGTGGCTGTATATCCCGCCTGCCATGCTGTCAAGATGCTGCGCGACATCAAGAGTTTCGCCGTAGCTGTTACGATTGACGGCAATACCCGCTACTATTCTGGCTCAGGCGCACAGCTCGATCTGCAGCTCCGCAGCGACCGCGACGAGGTCTATTCGGTAACCGACGGCCGAAAGATCGACTTCGCCCCCTGCGCCAATATCCGCAAGGCCGACGTAACCGTTACGATAAACGGCCCCGAGGCAACCTCTTCGGCCAACGTCGAGACCGACCGCAGCGGCGTAACCTCAACGCGGCAGACATCACCCGCAGTCAGTGTAGCCGACCGCTCGGGATACCGTCTGGTGAAACTCCCGTCGGTAGGCTTTGCCGAGTCATGGGGCATGTCGCGTCTGGGAACGGAGCGCAGGCAATATTTCGAGATGCCCTACGTGTGCGACGACGAGGTGACGTTTACCATAACCACCGACGGCCGTATCCTTACGCCGAGCCGCGAGCTGAAGCTCTCGAACCCTGTTGGCGAGGTGACGCTCCGCATAGAGGTCAACGGCAGCAAGGCCACCGTCACGCGTAACGTAAAGATCAACAAGACGATCATCGCGCCCGCAGAGTGGAAATCGGCACGTACCCTGCTCACCGCACTTGCCGACCGCGCATACAGCGAGTTGATAGTAAAATAGACCAGCTCCACCCTGCAAAGCAGACGGGTGCGATTCCTCGAAGAATCGCACCCGTCTTTCATATCCGCCTCGGAGGATCATCCGCGGCGCGGCCACTCGCCGATCTCCATGTCGCGCATGTCGTCGCCGTCGATGGTAAAACGCACGGCCGTGCGTACCTTGTGGAAGCCGTACTCCCCTGCCGCCCCGGGGTTGATATAGAGCAGGCGGTAGACGGGATCGAACATCACCTTGAGTATATGCGAATGTCCCGCCACAAAGATATCGGGCCGGGCGCCCTGTATGAGTTGCAGTGCGGGAGGCGAATAGTGACGCGGATAGCCGCCGATGTGGTTTATGAGCACATGTTTCTTCTCGCACTCGAAGAATGCCGAACTGTGATACACGCGGCGCATAATGCCGCCGTCCACATTGCCGTAGACGCCGCGCAGCGGTTTGAATGCGGCGATGGCGTCCGCCGTCTCCAGCGACCCGAAGTCTCCGGCGTGCCATATCTCGTCCACATCCTCAAGAAAGTGTTTCAGCACGTCGTCGAAGGTGCCGTGCGTGTCGGAAATGACACCTATGCGTTTCATAAGTCGTGATTAGAGTCTCTATTTTCGGGTTTCATCACTTTGCCGCCTGCTAACGGGCATAGTTGGCGCGTACGTAGTCCATGACCTTGAACCGTGTTTTGCATGGCGGGAAGTCCTCGCTGCGCACCTCGGTTACGGACTGCATCGGGCGGCGGTCGCGCACCATCTGCTCAAGGAAGGCGAGGATCTCGTAGCGGTTGTCACGCATGGGCGTAACAGCCATCGAGTGATTCTGGTACTCCACCGTATAGAACCAATAGGGCCATTGCCGCTTGTCGAACTGCTTGACCAGAAACTTCGAACCGTAGAATCCAACACCGAATACCGATGCCTTCTCGAATGGCACCTGATTGTCGGCACTGCCGTGGAACATCATAACGGGTGCAGGGCAACGATTCCATTCTGGCGCACCGTCCACCGAGAAGACCGCCCCGGCAAATGACACAACACCCGCATAATCGAAATCTTCGGGCATACCCTCGGCCGTATCGCTGCGGTTACAGAGGGCGTTTTCGGCCTGCAGGACGGTGATGGCACCCGCCGAGGAGCCGCACGTGACGATCATGTGCGGGTCTATGTCCCACTCGTCGGCCTTGCCGAGTACGAAGAGCGTGGCGCTGAAGAGATCCTCCACAGCCATTCGGACCGACTTGTTGAAGAGCGTCACCATCTCGCGCACCGACATGTCGCCCGCGCCCGAGACATCCTTCAACCCCAGACGGTAGTCTATCGATACAACGTCGTAGCCGTGGTCGTTCATAAACTCGAAGTAGGGAATATACTGTTTGTTGTCGCGCTCGCCACCGGCGAAGCCTCCGCCGAAGACAAAGATCATACACGGACGCTGGCCCTCGACGTCGGCCACATAGTGGTCCAGAAAGAGCGAGTCGGCATCCTTGACGGCATACAGAAGCGTCTGTTTTCCGGCCGTGGCCGCCGTCGCGCCCAGAGCCGCCGCAAGGGCCAGCAGAGATAAAAGTATTCGTTTCATGTGTTTCGGGATTTTATTATTGGTTGAGCAAAATACATACCGCCCGCATCCGCGAGCGCATGACATACGTTATTTGGAATATTTGTCGCCCCAGAGCGTGCGTATGCGTTCGGCGATCTTCGCCTCCGAGGGATTCTGCGTATTGGGCGTGTAGAACCGTTTCCCCGAGATCGACTCGGGCAGGAACTCCTGCTCGACAAACCCGCCTGCAAAGTCGTGCGCATACTTGTATCCCTTACCATATCCCGCCTCGCTCATCAGCTTCGTGGGAGCATTGCGCAGGTGCAGCGGCACGGGGCGGTTCGTCGTGTCGTGCGACACAAAACTCAAGGCCTCATTTATGGCCATATAGGCCGAGTTGCTCTTGGGACTCGTCGCAAGGTATATGGTTGTCTCGGCAAGGGTTATGCGCGCCTCCGGCATGCCGATCTTGTGAACCGTATCGAAGCACGCATTCGCAAGGAGCAGGGCGTTGGGATTCGCCAGACCGATATCCTCCGAGGCGAGGATCACAAGTCGACGCGCTATGAACCGCGGCTCCTCGCCTCCGGCCAGCATACGCGCCAAGTAGTATATCGCCGCATTGGGATCGCTCCCGCGAACCGACTTGATGAAGGCCGAGATGACGTCGTAATGCTGCTCGCCGTTCTTGTCGTAGAGCGCTATGTTCTGTTGCAGGCATGCCGTGACACTCTCGTCCGTGATCTCGATGTCGCCCGACGTTGCCCCAGCCATGATGTCGAGGATATTGAGCAGCTTGCGGGCATCGCCTCCGGAAAAACGGAACAGCGCCTCGGTCTGCGTAACCTTCACATTACGGCTCTTGAGTTCCTCGTCTGCGGTGATGGCACGGTGCAGCAGCGTCGAGAGCTCCTCGTCGCTCATCGGCTTGAGGATATATACCTGACAGCGGCTCAGCAGCGGCGAGATCACCTCGAAGGAGGGGTTCTCGGTCGTGGCGCCAATGAGCGTCACGATACCCTGCTCGACCGCACCCAGAAGCGAATCCTGCTGACTCTTGTTGAAACGGTGGATCTCGTCGATGAACAGGAATGCCGCCTTCTGGTTGAAGAGGCTCTGCTTACGCGCCGACTCGATCACCTCGCGCACCTCCTTCACGCCCGACGTCACGGCCGAAAGCGTATATAGCGGACGCTTCAGCTGGTTTGCCACCAGCTTGGCCAATGTGGTCTTGCCGACACCCGGGGGGCCCCACAGTATAAACGACGGCACATTCCCTGTCTCAAGGAATTTACGGAAAACGCCGTCGGGCCCGACCAGATGCGTCTGCCCGATATACTCGTCGAGGGTCTGCGGACGGAGCCGCTCGGCCAATGGTATACTGCTCATTGTCAAACTGTTTCAACGCCGGTTTCCACATCAATCGCAATCCGTACCGATGCAGGCGGCATCAGAGGCAAAGATACGCATTATTTCCCGAGCGTCAAAATCGCACCTTGACGGCCGCCGAGGCTTTCATTAAGCTGACGCAGTGATGGACGCAAAGATATTTTTTTGTAAATTTGTCCAAACACCAACCCTCTATGAAAAAATCTCTACTCTTACTCGCACTTGCGCCCCTGCTCGCGGCAGGCGGCTGCACCCACACCGTCGAATATGACATCTGCGTCTACGGGGCCTCGTCGGCGGGCGTCATCGCCGCCTACTCGGCCGCCATGCAGGGCAAGACGGTCGTCGTCGTGGAACCCGGACACCGCGCCGGCGGTCTTTCGTCGGGAGGTCTCGGCCAGACCGACATAGGCAACAAACAGGCCGTCGAGGGCCTCTCGCTCGATTTCTACCGCCGCGTGGGACAACACTACGGCGAACTCGAGAAGTGGATCTTCGAACCGAGTGTCGCACTCGACATCTTCAACGACTATATTTCGCGCGGCGGTGTCGACGTGCTCTACGGACACCGTATCCTCAGCGCCGACAAGCAGGGCACGCGCATCGAGTCGATCCGCCTGCAGAATACCGACAAATGTTTCGGCCGCACCGTCGTCCGCGCCAAACAGTATATCGACTGCTCGTACGAAGGAGACCTTATGGCCCGTGCGGGTGTCTCGTATGTGGTCGGTCGCGAGGACAACGCCACCTATGGCGAGACTTGGAACGGCGTACACATGCGCCCCACGCACCAGTTCCCCGACGGCGTGGATCCCTACGTCATCGAGGGTGACAGTACGAGCGGACTCTTATGGGGCATCTCGGACGGCACGCTTGCCGCCGAAGGCAGCGGTGACGACAAGGTGCAGGCATACAATTTCCGTATATGCCTTACAGACGTTGCCGAGAACAGCATCCCCATCGAGCGTCCCGCCGACTACGACTCGACGCGCTATGAGCTTCTGCTGCGTCTGATCAAGGCCAACGGCAGCGACAACCTCGGCTCGTACATGCACATCAGCCCCATGCCCAACCGCAAGACCGACATAAACAACAACGGAGGCTTCTCGACCGACATGATCGGCATGAACCACAGCTATCCCGAGGCATCGTACCGCGAGCGACAGCAGATATTCGATGCCCATTTAAGCTATACCTTAGGGTTGCTCTACTTCATCGGCCACGACGCACGCGTACCCGAGAAGATGCGCAACGAGATGCTGCGTTGGGGTCTCCCGAAAGACGAGTACACCGACAACGGACACTGGACGCCGCAGCTATACATACGCGAGAGCCGCCGCATGGTGGGCGAATATGTCGCCACGCAGGCCGACTGCGAGAACCGCACTACGGTCGATGACGGCGTCGGCATGGCGGCCTACACGATGGATTCGCACAACTGCCAGCGTATCGTCATCCACAAGGATGGCAAGGCCATGGTCAAGAACGAAGGTGACGTACAGATAGGCATCGGGTCGCCCTACCCCGTATCCTACCGCTCGATCACACCCAAACGCGAGGAGTGCACCAATCTGCTGGTTCCGGTATGTCTCTCGGCAAGCCACATAGCCTACGGCT
>ULUO01094493.1_pt1 | contig 13108 bp, 10 predicted proteins | sample 1958611 | NCBI WGS metagenome assembly ULUO01 (sample SAMEA4835762, study PRJEB28245) | human gut metagenome | biome: gut microbiome; material: fecal sample | place: Denmark | collected 2008
AAGCTTGGTGCTGAGAACTTCTATATCGAAGACAAGGGTGCTTTCACAGGAGAAATCTCTGCTCCTATGTTAAAAGATGCGGGTGTTGAATACATCATCATCGGTCACTCTGAGAGAAGAGATATCTTCGGCGAGAACGATATCCTGATCAACCAGAAAGTAAAGAAAGCTTTCGCAGCAGGTCTGAAACCAATCCTTTGCTGTGGTGAGTCTCTTGCGCTTCGTAAAGCAGGCACATACAAAGAGTGGATCGCAAGACAGATCAAATGGGATCTGACAGACGTAACAGCAGATCAGGTAAAAGAACTGGTTATCGCTTACGAACCGATCTGGGCTATCGGTACAGGCGAAACAGCTACTGCTGATCAGGCACAGGAAGTATGTAAGATGATCCGTGAGGTTATCGCTGAAATGTACGATACAGATACAGCAGAAGCTGTTCGTATCCAGTACGGCGGATCTATGAATGCAGGCAACGCTGCTGAGCTCCTTTCCAAAGATGATATCGATGGTGGCTTGATCGGTGGTGCTGCATTAAAGCCGGATTTCGGCAAGATCGTAAATGCTTAATTCCACCTGCTCATAAGATGTTTAAGCGACTGGAATAATGCAAATGCTGAAAGGCTATCTGATCTGCAATGTGCAGGTCGGATAGCTTTTCTTGTATAGTATGAAACTTCGTTCCTATTGCGCAAAAACGCTCTGCGGAGATGCGCATTGCGGCGGCCGCTTAAGAAAAGATTAAGAATCTTTCGACGAAATTCTCTTTTTATATTTGTCATTTTAGAGTAAAATAAAGACATGGACAGGATGTAATGTTCAAATAGACAAGGAGGGATTTTAGATGAACAAAATGATCAAAATCAAGAAGGCTATGGTGGCATTTGCGGCTGTTCTGGCAATGTCGCTGATGCTGCTTCCATCAGTAAAGGCTGATGCGGCAGTGACAGTCCTGGCAGCACCGAAAGATGCAAAACAGACAATTTCCACAGAAACAGCAGTAAGAGTTTCCTGGTCTGCAGTACCGGGCGCAACCGCTTATGTATATTCTTATTCATCCGATAATAAGACATATACGGGAGAAGCGTTGACAGGCAATGGCGGTAAAGATACTTTTATCAATTTAGCCGGTGCAAACTGGGCAGCAGGAAATACATATTATGTAAAAGTCAGAGCTTTTGACGGTACAAAGTACAGTGAAGCAGTCGTAGCAACGGTTGCAACAGCACCGAAAGCACCTGCAACAATGACACAGGTTGCGGCAGATAATGCATCTGCAACTGTTTCATGGGCAGCAAGCACAGGCGCAACAGGATATCTGATCCGCTTTGGCGCTACACAGGCAACAGCAAAAGATATTCAGGTTGTTAAGACAACATCCGTAAAACTGACAGGACTTTCTGCAGATTCTGCATACTATCTGGCAGTTTATCCGATCAGACAGGTAACAACAAGCTTCTATGCATCTGAAAATTGCGTAGAAAATCCACGTGTGCTGACAACAGCACCTGCAGTAAAGGGACTGAAGCTTGCATCATGGGATGTAAAGTCCAACATCGTAACATTGCAGTGGAACAACACAGCAAAATATGAAAATGGTTATCAGATCGAGATCTACAAAGCAGATAATAAACTGGTAAAGACATATAACATTTACGGTAGACGTGCAAAATCCAAGACATTCATTCTGAAGTCAGTAAAGAATACACCGTTCCAGTATCGTGTCCGCACTTATACGTTTATGAACGGCGAGAAACAGTATGGTGCATGGTCTGATCTGGCTTATGCGATCCCACAGGCAAATGTATCTGCAGCCAAGGTTTCCAACAATGCAGTGAAACTGAGCTGGAAAAAGGTACCGGGTGCCAAGAACTATACAGTATACAGAGCTACAAAAGAAGGCGGAAAATTCAAAAAAGTTGCCACAACAAAGAAAGCTGCTTACACTGTAAAGAAATTAAAAACATATAAGGATTATTACTTCTATGTAAAAGCTAACGGTGTTTCCATAGGCGGAAAGAAGAGAAATTCTACAAAGCTGGATGAACAGAACGATATTTATGTTTATATCCAGAAATACGATAATTCTGTAACGACAGATTAATGAGAAATGGAAGAAGACAGGGTATACGGGTGTATATCCTGTCTTTTTCGTTCTGTTATCTTGAAAAACGGCCGTGGAACGTGTATACTAATTTCGCGAGACGGAAACGAAAAAGAAAGAAAAAGGAGATAAATCATGAGTAAAAAGACAACAGTATTGATGATCTTAGATGGATACGGTTTAAATGACAGAAAAGACCATAATGCGGTAGCTGAGGCAAACACACCGGTTATGGACAAGCTGATGAAGGAATATCCGTTTGTAAAAGGTAATGCATCCGGAATGGCAGTTGGTCTGCCGGAAGGTCAGATGGGTAATTCAGAAGTCGGACATCTGAACATGGGTGCAGGACGTATCGTATATCAGGAACTGACAAGAATCACAAAAGAGATTCAGGACGGTACATTTTTTGAAAATCCGGCGCTTGTAAAAGCAATGGAAAACTGCAAGGCAAATGACAGTGCGCTGCATATTTACGGACTGGTATCCGATGGTGGTGTACACAGCCACATTACACACTTATACGGTGTACTGGAAATGGCAAAGAAATTTGATCTGAAAAAAGTTTATGTACATTGCTTTTTAGACGGACGTGATACACCGCCTGCATCAGGAAAAGGCTATGTAGAACAGCTTGAAGAGGAAATGAAGAAGCTTGGCATCGGTAAGGTTGCATCTGTATGCGGTCGTTACTACGCTATGGACAGAGATAACAACTATGACAGAGTAGAGCTGGCTTACAAGGCTCTGACAAAGGGCGAGGGTCTGACAGCAGAAAGCGCAACGACAGGTATTCAGGCATCTTATGACAGAGATGAGACAGATGAATTTGTAAAACCGACTGTAGTAGTAGAAGATGGTAAGCCGGTAGCAACCATTCAGGATAAAGACAGCATTGTATTCATCAACTTCAGACCTGACCGTGCAAGAGAGATTACACATGCCTTCTGTGATGACGACTTCAAGGGCTTTGAAAGAGGAAAACGTCTGGATGTGACTTATGTCTGCTTCTCAGATTATGACCCAACGATCCCGAATAAAGATGTTGCATTCCATAAGATCGCAGTGACAAACACATTCGGCGAATGGCTTGCTGCAAACGATATGACACAGGCAAGAATTGCAGAGACAGAAAAATATGCACATGTAACATTCTTCTTTAACGGTGGAGTAGAAGAGCCGAATAAGGGAGAGGACAGAATTTTAGTCAATTCTCCTAAAGATGTTGCAACGTACGATCTGAAGCCGGAAATGAGTGCTTACGAAGTATGCGACAAGCTGTGCGCAGCAATCAAATCTGAAAAATATGATGTGATCATCATCAACTTTGCCAATCCGGATATGGTAGGACATACCGGTGTGGAAGCAGCAGCGATCAAAGCGGTAGAGACTGTGGATGAATGTGTGGGAAAAGCTGTAGATGCGCTTCTGCGTGTCAACGGAACTATGTTTATCTGCGCAGACCATGGTAACTGCGAACAGCTTGTAGACTATGAAACAGGTGCACCGTTCACAGCCCATACAACCAATCCGGTACCATTTATCTTAGTAAACTATGATCCGGCTTATACGTTAAAAGAAGGCGGATGTCTGGCTGATATCGTACCAACTCTGATTGAGACAATGGGTATGACAAAACCGGCTGAAATGACAGGAAAATCTTTATTGATCAAGAGATAAAAGTAGCTGGAACAGGAAATATAATAAACTGACAAAAGACAGGTTCTGTCTGCAGATCGTAACTGCGGCAGAATCTGTTTTGATATATGAAAAAAGGATGAAAAGAAACAACAGATCACGGCAAAAATGACCGAAAACGCATGAAAACAGACCGATTTTGTGTAAAAAAACAGAAAAATCGGTCAGGATGGTTGAAGTGGAAAAATGGGAATGGTAAAATAAACTTTACAAAACAATTAAGTAGGGGTGGTTAATATGGATCAAAAAGTAAAAGCACAGAATTCTATTAAGGTAAGACTGGTTTTCTCTTTCTTTATTGTTACACTGGCGACGGGGATACTTTTGATTTTGAGCTATGCACCGACAGCGAAAAGAGAATTAACCAAGTTGTCTCAAAACTATATTGAAGATCTGGCTATGGCATATGGAGGTATCCTGGACGGAGAAGTTAAAAAGGCAGACGGAGACGCAACCTATGTTTTAAAGGCGGATGCTCTGTCTCAAAAGCTGGATGGGGTTGGCATTAAGGGCGTTGAGTCCTGCTATGTTTATGTGGTAGATGAAAACGGTACCATGGTATATCATCCGGATGGTGGCAAGATTGGAAAGTCTGTAGAGAATGAAGTAGTCAAGCAGGCAGTACAGGATGTCAAGGATGGGAAAGAAGTAAAGAGTGGTGTCAGGATTTATGATTATAGAGGACAGGTCAAGTATGTAGCACTTTATGTCAGTACATATCAGAAGTTTATGCTGATTGTTTCTGCCAATGAAAGCGAAGTACTGGCACCGGTTACAAAAATGAACAGAATGGGAACTGTGTCTCTGGTCGGAACGGTTATGATCGGTCTGATCATTGGTGTTATTTTCTCCGGTGTGATCGTAAAACCAATCGTCAGAATGACAAATTTTGCAAACAGATTGTCTTCTATGAATTTTTCTGATCATGAGACGGGACAGAAGCTGTTTGCCAGAAAAGATGAGATCGGGGCAATGAGCCGCGCACTGGAGTATTTGCGGACAGAGGTTGCGGACGTAGTCAGAGAGGTACGTGAACAGAGCGGTCTCCTTCTTGAGGCTTCCGATCATGTGCATGATAGTGCTTCCGAGACTGCCACAACGATGCAGCAGCTTGACAGTGCAGTAGGAGAAATCGCAGACGGCGCGTCTTCTCAGGCAGGAGATACACAGCTTGCAACAGAAAAAGTTGTCAATATGGGCGATATGGTAGAGCAGACGGCGAATCAGGTAGATGATCTGATGAAATATGCAACGCGTATGCAGCAGTCCGGGCAGGGCGCGACAGAGGCACTTGAGCAGCTGGAACAGGTAAATGGTCAGGCAATGCAGTATATTCATGTGATCGCAGAACAGACAGATACGACAAATGCATCTGCAAGCAAGATCCATGAGGCGGCAAGTATGATCACGGAGATTGCGGAAGAGACAAACCTGCTTTCTTTAAATGCATCGATAGAAGCAGCAAGAGCCGGTGAGCAGGGACGCGGCTTTGCCGTTGTAGCAGCACAGATCCAGAAGCTGGCAGAGCAGTCAAATGAATCCGCAAAAGAGATCAGTGAGATCATTCGTGTTCTGATGGAAGATTCCCAGAAAGCAGTTTCCATTATGGAGGATGTAAAGGAAATCTTTAAAAAGCAGAGCGAACACGTAGATAATACAAAACAGGCATTTGATGAGATACAGAAAAATGTGGAGCAGTCTATAGCCGGTATGTCAGCAATTGACGATAAGACAAAGCAACTTGACAAGGAAAGAAGCGGCGTGATCGATATTGTACAGAATCTGTCAGCAATCGCACAGGAAAATGCAGCGTCCACAGAGGAAACATCTGCTTCTGTAACGGAAGTAAAGGCAATATCAGATCAGTTGTCGGAAGAAGCAGACAGCCTAAAGAATATTTCTCATACAATGGAACAGAGTATGGCGGTATTCCAAATTTAGTATTCTGAAATTGTTTTGATTTTATATATTGAAATTAAAAGAAAAGGCTTGTAATTTGATGATAGGTATGCTAAGATAATAATGTTTGTGACAGTAGGAGGTTTATAAATGAGCGTTATCAGAATTATTTTAACAGTGTTATTTATCATCGATTGTATCGGTTTAACAATTATAGTGTTAATGCAGGAAGGTAAGAGTGCAGGTCTTGGAGCTATCAGCGGTGCTGCTGAAAGCTATTGGGGTAAGAATAAAGGTCGTTCCATGGAAGGCGCGCTTGTGAAGATCACGCGTGTGATGGCAGTATTATTCATGGTTTTGGCAGTTGTATTGAATATAAACAAATTTTAAAGGTTTATGATTACAAAAGCACTCTTTTTCAAGAGTGCTTTTCTTTTTGCAGACAGTATTTAAGTAGTGAGGAATAGAATGGCAAAGAAAAGTTTTGAAGAAAGAAAAAAGATCATATACGATCTTGTGCGCGACGCACTTTATGTGCCTATGAAGGAAAAAGAACTGGCGATTTTTTTGCAGGTAGAGCCTGAGGACAGACCGCAGCTGAAGCAGGCGCTGGAAGAACTCTTAAAAGAGCATGCGATCGAGATTACCAAGCGCGGGAAATATAAAGCACCGGAAAATCCGATTCTGGAAGGACGTTTTATAGCCAATGAAAAGGGATTTGGTTTCATTGAGGTAGAAGGACAGGAAGAAGATTATTATGTTCCGGAGGAATATGTGCATACAGCCTTTCATCATGACAAAGTCAGCTTCAGGCTACTGCCGCCTTCAAAGGGCAGAAGGCAGGAGGCGGAAATCATTTCTGTACTGGAACATGAGATCACACAGGTAGTAGGTACCTTTGAAAAGAGTAAAAGCTATGGATTCGTGATTCCTGATGATACGAAGATTCCGACAGATATTTTCATCCCGGCAGGTGCGATCGGAGGCGCAGTAGATGGGCATAAGGTAGTCTGTGAGATTAGTGATTACGGCGGGGAGCGCAGAAATCCGGAAGGGAGGATTGTGGAAATACTCGGGCATCGTGATGATCCGGGTGTAGATATCCTTTCGATCGTAAAGGCGTTCGGTATTCCGACTGAGTTTGAAAAGCGTGTGCTGGATCAGGCGCAGAGAGTGTCTAATCCGGTTTCGGAAGCAGACTGCGCAGGCAGACTGGATCTGAGAAACGTACAGATGGTCACGATCGACGGAGAAGATGCAAAGGATCTGGATGATGCAGTATCGCTGACGATGGAAAAAGGAATGTACCGGCTTGGCGTGCATATTGCGGACGTGACTAATTATGTGCAGGAAAATTCGGCACTGGACTGGGAAGCAAAGGAAAGAGGGACAAGTGTATATCTTGTTGACAGAGTGATCCCGATGCTGCCTCATACGTTGTCTAATGGCATCTGTTCCTTAAATGCAGGAGAGGACAGGCTGGCACTGAGCTGTCTTATGACAATTGATGAGACCGGAACCGTAGTAGACTATAAGATCGCGGAAACAGTCATCTGTGTGGATAAGAGATTGAGCTATACAGGTGTCAGGAAGATACTGGAAGATCACGATGCGCAGGAGATCGAAGCCTGTGAGGCACTTGTGCCAATGCTTGAGCAGATGCAGAAGCTGTCGGAGATCGTCCGCAGGAAAAGAAGAAACCGTGGTGCAGTGGATTTTGATTTTCAGGAATGTGAGATTAAACTGGATGAAAGCGGGCATCCTGTAGATATCCTGCCACATGAACGAAATGTGGCAACTAAGCTGATCGAGGATTTTATGCTGCTGGCAAATGAAACGGTGGCACAGCACTTTTTCTGGCTGGAAGTGCCTTTTGTTTACCGGACACATGATAAGCCGGATCCGGAGAAAATACAGAAGCTGACGACATTTTTGAATAACTTCGGTTATTCGCTGAAAGGTACAAGGGATGAGATTCATCCGAAAGAGCTGCAGAAACTGCTGACAAGGATTGAAGGAACTAAGGAAGAGGATATGCTGAGCAGACTGATCCTGCGCAGTATGAAGCGTGCGCAGTACCAAGATGTCTGTACAGGACATTTTGGACTGGCATGTAAATATTATTGCCATTTTACCTCCCCGATCCGCCGCTATCCGGATCTGCAGATCCATCGTATCATCAAAGAATACCTCCGGGGCAGGCTGAAGGAAGAGAGAATCCTGCATTACAAGGATATTTTGCCGCAGGTATGCAAGCATGCTTCGGAAATGGAAAGAAGGGCAGATGAAGCGGAGCGGGAGACCGATAAGCTCAAGAAAGCTGAATATATGACAGCACATATGGACGAGGAATATGACGGTGTTATTTCCGGCATTATGGCATATGGTATTTATGTGGAACTGGAAAATACGGTAGAAGGGCTCATCAGGGCAGCGGATATACCGGGCGATTATTATGTGTATGATGAAGCTGCCTGCGAAATGGTAGGCAGACATACGGGCAACTCCTATCGTCTGGGAGATCGGATCCATGTTTATGTCAAAGATGTAGATCTACAGAAAAAGACGATTGATTTTGGGCTTCACAAAGAATGAAAAATGAGCTATACTTTAGAAACGGACAGAGAGGAAGTGGGAGCATGTCAAAGGAGGCAATGAAATTAGTTGCCAATAATAAAAAAGCATATCATGATTTTTTTATCGACGAGAAGTATGAAGCAGGCATTGCTCTTCACGGAACAGAGGTAAAATCGCTTCGCATGGGCAAGTGCAGTATTAAAGAGGCATTTGTCAGGATTGAAAACGGCGAGGCGTTTATTTACGGTATGAATGTCAGTCCATATGAAAAGGGCAATATTTTTAACAAGGATCCGCTCCGTGTGAAAAAGCTGCTGCTTCATAAAGCCGAGATCGGAAAGCTGGCAGGTAAAATGGCAGAAAAAGGCTATACACTTGTACCGCTTCAGGTCTACTTTAAAAATGGCAGAGTCAAGGTAGAAGTTGGCGTTGCCAGAGGTAAGAAGCTCTATGATAAGAGACAGGATATTGCTAAGAAGGATCTGCGCCGCGAAACAGAGCGGCAGTTCAAGATCAAAAACCTCTAAGGGGACGTAATGGTTTCGACAGGGGTCTTGCAGCTGGAGAAGCTATCCGAAGGCGATGGCGTCAAATCGCAAAACTAAAATTAAACGCTGAAGATAATTTAGCATTCGCTGCCTAATGGCAGCTGTCTGACTTAATGCACCTACACATTAAGACCCAGGCATCGACTATGTAGGAAACGACATATACTAAGCTTTGCGTATATGGGCGTATCATGAAGCTACCGAAATCTGCCAGGTGTCAGTTCCCGGCAGATGGAGGGAATCCCAAATAACTGACTATGATAGTAGAAGGACAGGGAATAGGCTTTTGGACACGGGTTCGACTCCCGTCGTCTCCACTGAAACGACATCGTATATTACTAAAGTGATATACGGTGTCATTATTTTTGTGCTATAATAACCGTAAACAGATGCAAAAGGAAGAAAATAAATGGAAACCTTTATTGTAGATAATATTGTATTTTATGACCGGAACCTTGCAATGCAGGCAGAAAAAGAATGGAAGAAAGTCAAGCTGTTGCAGGAAAAATTGGATGAGAAGAATATGGCAAATGTTGCCGTGATGTACCAAAAGGCGGTAGAAGGCAACTTTTTTCAGACGCCTGTTGGCATGGCATATCTTCTGAAACTGCGCCAGCTGCTACGGGAAAATGGATATGAAGATCTGACAGCGGAAAAGCAGATAAACTGTCTGCTACAGAGTATACAGGAAAAGCAGGATGATCCGGTGGAAGAAAAACTGCAGAAAAGAGATGCGATCTGGAAAAGCAGGCTGGACATGCAGCAGGAAAAAGAAGCAGAGCTGCAGCAGCGTTGCAAGAAGCTGAAATGTATTGCCGCTATGCTCGCGGTTCTGGTGATCGTACTTTTTGCGATCAGCCTGACAGGGAAAAATCCAACGATCATCAATTACAGATCGAAGATTGTAAACCAGTATGCATCATGGGAGCAGGAGCTGAAAGAAAGAGAAGCAGTGGTCAGAGAAAAGGAAGCGCAGCTTGGTATTACAGAATAAAGCATGTGGGGGTTCACATTTTTGCCATAAAGTTGTTGTAGGCTACCAATAAGAATATGGAAAAGAGGACGGGTTATGGAAAAAGTAAAGATTTTAGTTGTAGACGATGAAAGCAGAATGCGAAAACTTGTAAAAGATTTTTTGGTCAGAAGTAACTACGAAGTATTAGAGGCTGAGGATGGAGAAAAAGCACTGGATATTTTCTTTGCGGATAATTCCATTGCCTTGATCATTTTGGACGTCATGATGCCTAAAATGGATGGATGGCAGGTATGCAAAGAGATCAGGGCATATTCTAAAGTACCGATCATCATGCTGACGGCAAGAACAGACGAGCGGGATGAATTACAGGGCTTCCAGCTTGGTGTGGATGAATATATTGCAAAGCCGTTCAGCCCGAAAATTCTTGTTGCCCGTGTAGAGGCGGTCTTAAGACGTACAAAAGGAACTGCCAAGGACGATATTCTGACGGCGGGAGATATTGTGCTTGATAAATCTGCACATATAGTGACGATCGGTGGCAATCCGGTTGAGCTGAGTTATAAAGAATTTGAGCTTTTGGCATACTTTATGGAAAACAGAGGGATTGCCCTGTCCAGAGAGGTGATCTTAAATCATGTGTGGAATTATGATTATTTTGGTGATGCCCGTACGATCGATACACATGTGAAAAAGCTACGCAGTAAAATGGGCGAACAAGGTAATTATATAAAAACAATCTGGGGTATGGGCTATAAATTTGATGTAGATACGCAGCCATAACAGACAGGAAGTGAAAGTGTTTGTATGAAACATTCGATTAAGAATCAATTCGCAATGATCTTCATTGCTCTTATGACAGGGACAATTTTGTTATGCTGGTTTTTGAACAGTACTTTGCTGGAAAAATATTATACAAGTAATAAACAGAATGTGCTGCTTACAGCTTATCATAATATTAATGAGGCGACCAGCAAAGGAAATACTAACTCGGATACATTTAAAATTGAGGTGCAGAAGCTTTGCGGTATTTACAATATCAGCATTCTGATCGTGAATGCGGATTCCGATATTGTAACATCTTCTGTGCACGAAACAACGGCGCTGACACATGAACTGATGGGGCATATTTTTGGCGTTATGGATCAGAATGGTGGCAGACAGGATGAAATCCTGCAGCAGACGGATTCCTATACGATACAGAACAATCAGGATTATCAGACAGGAATTAATTATATTGAAATGTGGGGAGTTCTTGATAATGGCAATCCGTTCATTATCCGTTCGGCGCTGGAAGGTATTCATGACAGCGTTAAGATTTCCAATCGTTTTATGGTATATGTTGGGCTGCTGTCAATCGTGCTCAGCGGACTCACTATCTGGTGGGTCAGCAGAAAAATTACGGATCCGATCTTGCAGCTTGCTTCTATTTCCAAAAGGATGTCCGATCTGGATTTTAATGCAAAATATACCGGAAAAGACAAAAATGAGATTGGACTGTTGGGCAATAACATGAATCAGATGTCTGACCGGCTGGAAGAAACGATATCGGAGCTGAAGACCGCAAATAATGAATTGCAGAAGGATATCGCAAAAAAAGAGCAGATTGATGAAATGCGAAAGGAGTTTTTGTCCAATGTTTCCCATGAACTTAAGACACCGATTGCGTTGATCCTTGGATATGCTGAGGGGTTGAAGGAGGATATTAATGAAGATCCGGAAAGCCGTGATTTTTATTGTGATGTTATCATGGATGAAGCGGAAAAGATGAATATGATGGTGAAGAAGCTTCTGACTCTTAATCAGCTTGAATTTGGAAACGATGTGGTAACGATGGAGCGATTTAATATTGTAGAACTGATACGGAATTATCTCCAGTCTGCATCGATTCTGATCCAACAGAGTGAGGCACAGATTACCTTCGTTCAGGAAGAACAGGTCTTTGTCTGGGGTGATGAATTTAAAATAGAAGAAGTATTTATGAATTACTTTACAAATGCCCTGAATCATCTGGATGAAAGAAAGCAGATACAGATCGCGCTTGCGAATGAAAACGGGATTGTAAGAGTATCTGTGTTTAATACAGGAATTCCGATTCCGGAGGATTCCCTGCCGCATATTTGGGAAAAATTCTATAAGGTGGATAAAGCGAGAACAAGAGCATATGGCGGAAGTGGCGTGGGATTGTCGATTGTAAAGGCAATCATGGAGTCATTGCATCAAAGATATGGTGTCTGCAACCATAAAGACGGTGTAGAATTTTGGTTTGAATTAGAATGTAAATAATGTTACAATAAATGGCATGGAATGGTAAGTTCAGTAGATTAAATGCCGGGGTAGGAACATGAATAAGAAAAATAAGATTGTAATTTGTCTTTTGACAAGTGTAATATGTATGACGGCGTGTGGTAATAGCATTCCGGATATGACGCGGGAACAGGAAGATCTTGTGACGCAGTATGCGGCAGGCGCTTTGCTGGAACGTTTGAATGACTCGGGAACGAGGCTGGTGGATACTTCCAAGCCGAAGGAAGAACCTACACTGGCAGATGCTGCGACTGTGGCACCGGAGGGAAAATCCGGTGTGCCGGAGAATGATATTGCAACGGATGAAGCACCGGAACAGGCTATGGAAAACAAAGAGACTGCACAGATTTCCGCAACACAGTTATTGCAGATAGAACCTCTTACAATTACTTATACCGGTTATGAGATATGCGACAGTTATCCGGAGCAGGGAGAAGAAGATCTGTATTTCTCCGTGGAGGCAGGAACAGGTAAAAAGTTGCTTGTTCTGCAGGTGGCTGTTACAAATCCGGGACAGGAGCAAGTGGAGTTTGATACGCTGCATAAGCAGAATATCAAATACCGGGTTATGCTGAACGGTGCAGACCGACATCAGGTCATGCTTACTATGTTGGATAATGATTTTTCGGCTATGGATATTATGATCAATCCGGGGGAAACAATGCAGACAGTCCTTCTGGCAGAGGTATCGGAAGAGACGGCGGGGCAGATTACAAGCGTAGATCTCGTCATCCGGTCAGACAGTGATGAAGTGACACTTACACCTTGAAAAAATGCAGGAAAAACTTGAAAAAATAATTCGACAAAAAAGTTGAAAAAAATCCAGAAAATAGGTTGACATGCCAGAGGCATGGTGCTATTATAAGCAAGTCGCTTGTGAGACACGACAGTGAATCACAAAAAACGACAAAAGAAAATAAAAAAAGATGTTGACAAACGACAAAATACATGATATTATATTAGAGTTGCGTCGAGAGATACAACACAGAACCTTGACAAATA
>ULUO01031865.1_pt1 | contig 13076 bp, 10 predicted proteins | sample 1958611 | NCBI WGS metagenome assembly ULUO01 (sample SAMEA4835762, study PRJEB28245) | human gut metagenome | biome: gut microbiome; material: fecal sample | place: Denmark | collected 2008
AAATGGATTGAGGAGCAGAACAGGTCTATCGCCAGCCGATTCTTGAAGATTGTCCGTCAGATTGAAGAACGGTATCGAAAGGATTCCGAACAGCAAATACAAGCGGTGCGGAATAATGCGTTGCTGGACTATCGGGAGTTTAAATGGCTGCAACAGGAGTATGCACGACTGACGGATCTCAACGACAATCAGACTGAACAGATGCAGACATTTCTTGACCAGCTGGCTGAGCCTTCTGTGCGGGAACGAATCTTCTCTATCGCTGATGCTTTGATTGGCGGACAACCTGTTGCTGTTTCATCCGGCGGAGGCGGTGGCAACGCCGACTCCGACCTTCGCTGGGACGGAAAAAGGCCGGATGAGGAGGAAGAGGTGTATCGAAGGAGATGTCTGATATATGCTATTCGAAAAGTCAATAGACCACACAAGAAGTCAATACACAGGTAAAGATTAGATTGCAATTTACCTGATATAAATAATCTTCTTCACTATGTGAAGAAAATAGCCGCAGAAGAGTTTTGTAGAAACTCTATTGCAAAATTTCCTCCGAATTATTTGGCGAAATCAGTGAAAATACATATCTTTGTAGCAAATCTATTGAAGAAAAAAATGGTAAAACTGAAAGATATTGCCACCATCCAGACGGGAGTTTACCTGAAAAGTACCCCTTCGCCCGACACCTGCTACCTTCAGGTGAACGATTTCGACGAGGAGGGGAACATCCGTCCAACCGTCCGACCAACAACCACCGTCAGTTCCAAGGCGGCCCGCCACCTGCTGACAGAAAGCGACCTGCTGCTCGCCGCCAAGGGTGGTAAGAATTTCTGCGCCATCGCCCCGACGCAACTCGGGCCGTGCGTGGCCTCACCCTCGTTTCTGATTATCCGAATCGACAACCCGACCCGCATCCTGCCCGAATACCTCTGCGGATTCCTCAACCTGCCATCCACCCGGCGGCTGCTGACGGCACAGGCCCAAGGGTCGGCCATCGCCTCGCTCAGCAAGGCTGACCTCGAGGAGTTCGAGATACCGCTTCCCACGCTGGAGCGACAGCGGGCCTGCATCGTCCTCACCCGCCTGCATCGCCGCGAACAGGCCCTCTACAAGGCCATCGCGGAGCGCCGCCGGCAAATCACCGATTATAAATTAACAAAAATATATAAAGATGAACGGTAAAGTTACACAGGAAGAGATCAACAAAGTCGTATGGCAAGCCTGCGACACATTCCGGGGCGTTATCGACCCTAGCCAGTACAAGGACTACATCCTCACGATGCTGTTCCTGAAGTACGTCAGCGATGTCAGCAAAGCGAAATACAAGGAGTACCTCCAGCGCTACGACGGCGACACGGAGCGCGCCCAGCGAGCCATGCGCCGCGAACGGTTCCAGGTTCCCGAGAAGAGTTCGTTCGACTACCTCTTCGAGCACCGCAACGAACCTAATATCGGCGAGCTCATTGATGTTGGCCTGGCGGACCTTGAATACGAAAACCGCGAAAAGCTGAGCAGCGAGGACGGCAGCGGCATCTTCCGCAACATCAGCTTCAACAGCAGCAACCTCGGCGAAACGAAGGAGCGCAACGCCCGACTGAAACAGCTGCTTATCGACTTCTCGGACGATCGGCTGCAATTCGACGAGTCGCACCTCGAGAACAATGACGTCATCGGCGATGCCTACATGTTCCTTATCGAAAAGTTCGCCAGCGATTCGGGGAAGAAAGCTGGAGAATTCTTTAGTCCTAAGGAGGTTTCGACTCTGCTGGCTCGTCTGACCAAGAGCGCCCCCGGCTCGCGCATCTGCGACCCGACGTGCGGCTCGGGTTCCCTGCTCATCAAGGCAGGCCGTGAGGTGGGCTCCGACAACTTCTCGCTCTACGGTCAGGAACTCAACGGCAGCACCTGGGCGCTGGCCATGATGAACATGCTGCTCCACGGTTTCGACAGCGCCACGATCCGCTGGGGCGACACGCTGCGCAACCCGAAGCTCAAGGAGGGCGACGCGCTGATGAAGTTCGACACCGTCGTGGCCAATCCCCCCTTCTCGCTCGAGAAGTGGGGCGCCGACGAGGCGGCCGACGACCCCTACAACCGCTTCTGGCGCGGCATCCCGCCCAAGAGCAAGGGCGACTGGGCCTTCATCTGCCACATGATCGAGGTGGCCAACGAACACGGCAAGGTGGGCGTCGTCGTTCCCCACGGCGTGCTGTTCCGCGGCGCCAGCGAGGGAAAAATCCGCCAGCAGACCGTCGAGGAGAACCTCGTCGAGGCCATCATCGGACTTCCGGCCAACCTCTTCTACGGAACGGGAATCCCGGCCGCCATCGCCATCTTCAACAAGGCCAAGACGACGACCGACGTGCTCTTCATCGATGCCAGCCGCGAATTCGAGAACGGCAAGAACCAGAACCGGCTGCGCGACGAGGATATCGACCACATCGTCACGACCTACCGCCGCTTTGCGCAGGGCGAACTCAAGCCGGGCATCGTCGAGGAGCGCTACTCCTACGTGGCCCGGCGCGAGGAGATTGCCGAGAACGACTACAACCTCAACATCCCGCGCTATGTGGACACCTTCGAGAAGGAGCCCGAAATCGACATTGCGGCCGTGCAGCAGGAGATTGATGCACTGGAAAAGGAGCTTGCCGAGGTGCATGTCCGGATGGATGGTTATCTGAAGGAGTTGGGATTATAAACAATTTAAATACTATGAAAATGAAAACAATAGACACCTTATACGAAGAATGGCTCTCTTTACAGCCGATGAAAGACGCAGACAAAAAGCGCCTTGAGCAAAAATTCATGCTCGAATTTAATTATAATTCCAGCCACATCGAAGGTAATACACTCACCTATGGCCAAACTAAACTTTTATTATTGTTTGGGCAAGTGGTGGATGCAGCCAATATGCGGGATTTGGAAGAGATGAAAGCTCATAACGTCGGATTGAAAATGGTAGAAGTGGAAGCAGCAGACAAAGAGCGCCCCCTGACGGAGGCTTTCATTCGAGAACTTCATCGCACGCTATTACGCGAAGATTACGAGGTTACAAAGAACCTTCCCGATGGCACTACGACAACATATAAAATTCATGCTGGCTGCTACAAAACTCGCCCCAATTCGGTTAAGACTGTTACTGGTGAGCTATTCGAATATGCCTCGCCGGAAGAGACTCCGGCTCTCATGACGGATTTAATTGCATGGTACAACGACGAATCTCAAAGTCATCGTCTCTCAGCCATAGAGTTGGCATCCATTTTCCACTATCGCTATATCCGTATACATCCTTTTGAAGACGGGAATGGGCGTATTGCGCGCCTGTTAGTGAATTATATATTGCTGCGCCATAACTATCCGATGATAGTCGTCCGTAGCCAAGACAAAGAAAAGTATTTGATGGCATTGCATCAGGCAGATATTAATGTAGGTGCGACCCCGTCATTGGGAGCGCATGCCGAACTGGAGCAAATAACCGATTTCGTCCAATATATGGCAGCCTGCCTCGAAAGAGCATTAACAACCTGCATCAAAGCTGCTAAGGGAGAGAGTATCGAGGAAGAAGAGGATTGGAGCAAACGATTAAAACTCCTCGCACAAGAAATGGAAAACAAACCTGCGCGTACAACCAAGCTGACCACTCAAGCTATACGCGAATCTTTCATTCATGTTGCAGAATCAACACTATCAACTTTATTAGCTTATAAATCTTTATTTTTCAGCATCGAAGCTACAACATTTTATGGTGGTAATTTCCGCCTCAATGCTCCATTTAATAATTTCAAACAATATGCGGAATCTAAATCAACAACATTCCAAAGAGCTGTTAAAATTGAGATTAATATTCAAATAGCTGAGATTCTCGCGAAATATATCTTTAAACCATATATTCTGTGTACATTTCATGAATTTTCTTATGAAATAAAAGCATACAATAGCAAAGAAACTCAATCCATTAAAAAGAACTATGGTGTTGCATTATCGGAAGAAGAGGTTAATTACATAGTGAATTTTATTGGACAAGGTTTTGCCAATATATATGAGGCTTACGTCAAGGACAATAATAAATAGACTTATGTTGCGACAATACATACCACAAGGCTATAAGGCTACGGTACTGGGGATTATTCCGCAGGAGTGGAATGTGAAATTTTTAGGCGATCTCCTTTCGAGATGTGCCAATGGCCTTACATATGATGTCTCCATCACAAGTGGGATTCCTGTTACTCGTATCGAAACCATTTCTACGGGAGAAATCAATTATGCAAAGGTCGGATATATCCCCAATGAAAGTGGATATGAAATCTTCAGAATGCAAAAAGGCGACATCCTGTATAGCCACATAAATAGTCTTTCTCAAATCGGGAAGGTTGCTTATTACAAAGGCGATAAGGAAATTTATCATGGCATGAACCTGCTTTTGCTTAGAGCCAACGAGAGCCTTGATAAGCAATATTTATATTATACGTTGCTAACTGACCATATGCGGCATATGGCTCAAGTAATAGCGAAGCCAGCTGTCAATCAAGCCAGTATTAGCACTGGCGATTTAAAAAGAGTAAAAATAGCTGTTCCGCCGCTGGCGGAGCAACGGAAGATTGCGGAGGTGTTGGGCGTGTGGGATGAGGCGATTGAAAAGCAGGCGCGGCTGATTGAAAAACTCGCCCTGCGCAAACGCGGCTTGATGCAGCGACTCCTCTCCGCAAAACTCCGTCTCCCCGGTTTCTCCGAACCCTGGAAAACACACAAACTCCAAGAGTTGTTCACGGAACGGAACGAAACCAATCGCACAGACCTCCCCCTACTCTCCATTACTGGAGACAGAGGTGTTATTTTACAAACCGAATCCGAAAAACGAGATACATCGAACGACGACAAATCGAAATACAAACGAATTGCGAAAGGCGACATAGGATATAACACCATGCGAATGTGGCAAGGGCGGAGTGCATTATCTGGATTGGAAGGAATTGTTAGTCCCGCTTATACAATTGTTGTCCCCAATACAGATGTGGATGGGTATTATATGTCTGTCCTTTTCAAACAGCCTCGACTTATCTATGATTTTTGGACACACTCACAAGGCTTGGTCGGAGATACCTTGAATTGCAAATATCGAGATTTCGGGCAAGTTCATATTTGCTGTCCTCCTTTGGCGGAGCAAAAAGCTATTACAGAAGTCTTGACCGCGGCCGACCGCGAGATTGAGCTGGCCAAAGAGAAGCTCGAACGCCTCCGCCGTCAGAAACGCGGCCTTATGCAACAACTCCTAACCGGCAAGAAACGAGTGAAATATTAACTAAATTTTTACGACTATGACAAAACGTAAAGAAATTCATGTAGTTCCAAACTCTGACAGGGGTGGTTGGGACGCAAAAAACAACAATGCAGAACGAGCCTCCAAGCATTTTGAGAGAAAACAAGATGCAATGGACTGGGCGAGACAAAAGGCACGTAATGATGGCGCCGAACTAATTCCTCACGGAAGAGATGGTCGAATCCAAAATCCGGACAGCCACGGCAACGATCCGTGCCCTCCTAAAGACAAAAAATAATAATTCTAAAATTTATATTATGGCTGAAAGAATTGAAATCAGTTTGACAGACTTCGTTGGTTTTGTCAACAAAATGGGAACCGCTAAACAGAATCACGTAAAGACGATTAAGGAACGCCCCGAATATGAACCTTATATGGATTTTTATAAGGCGATTCGAACTGCAATTATCAATCTGCACAAGAAAAAACAGAGCAAAGACATCCTTGATAAAGTCCTTGAGGATTTAACAGATGAAAAGAAGAAAAAGTGCTACCCCGAAATTGTTGCAGGATATAAAAAATTTTTAGGCAGGAAACAGTTCGAATGGATTAAACCTCCTAAAAAAGATTGGAAGATAGGGAACATCGTCATTACCATCAATCCAGAGATTGGTCTGGAAGAGAAGAAAAAGGACGGGACTTCAAACTTCTACATCGTAAAGTTGTATTTTAAAGATGATGCTTTGAAAAAAGCCCAAGCAGATCAAATACTCACCTTGATGGAAATGCAATTAAGAAGCAAAATGAAAGAACCTGAAATTAAATTTGCCATCTTGGATGTTCGCAGAAATAAATTCCATGTAAAAAAAGACCACGACTTAAAAGAACTTCCCTTGTTACAAGGTGAAGCACATAGTTTCGCAACTATCTGGGATAGTTTATAATCTTTAATTATGTCCATCTCCTTCAAAGAAGACCATATCAGCCAGATCCCCGCGCTGCTGATGCTCGAAAAGCTCGGGTACACTTACCTCACACCCGATGAGGCGCTGGCCCTGCGCGGCGGGAATCTCGCCAACGTGCTGCTCGAACCCGTGCTGCGCAAACAGCTCGCCGCCATCAACGTCGTGCAGGTCAGCTCGGTGCGCACCACCGTATTCTCCGAGCAGAACATCACCGCCGGAATCGACGCCCTGCGCAACATCCCGATGGACGAGGGGTTCATGGAGGCTTCGCAGACGGTCTACGACCTGCTCACCTCGGGCAAAACCCTCGAACAGATTGTCGACGGCGACCGTAAGAGCTTCGTGATGCAGTACATCGACTGGAAGAATCCGCGCAACAACGTCTTCCACGTCACCGAGGAGTTTGCCGTCAGCCGCACTGGAATGACCGACACCTATCGGCCCGACATCGTCCTCTTCGTGAACGGCATTCCGCTCTGCGTCATCGAGTGCAAGCGTCCCGACGTGAAGGACTCCATCGAGCAGGCCATTTCGCAGCACCTCCGCAACCAGAAGGCCGATGGCATCCGTTCGTTGTACCTCTACTCGACGCTGCTGCTGGCCATCAACCGCCAGGAGGGGAGTTACGCCACGACGGCCACGCCCGAGAAGTTCTGGGCGCGGTGGCGCGAGCAGTTCGCCGACCGCGAGGAGGAGACCCACTACCGGCAGGAGCTGGAGCGGGTGGTCAACGAGCCGCTGCTGGACGACAAACTCTTCGGGGAGCGGTTCGGCTACGTGCGCCGCAACTTTGAGGAGCTCTACAAACAGCCGGTCACCCCGTCGGTGCAGGACGAATACCTCTACAACCTCTGCCGGCCCGAGCGGCTGTTGCAGTTGATGTACGGCTTCACGATCTACGACGACGGCATCAAGAAGGTGGCGCGTTACCAGCAGTATTTTGCCGTGCAGCAGACGATGCAACGCATCCGCCACATCGAGGGCGGGCGGCGGCGCGGCGGCGTCATCTGGCACACACAGGGGAGCGGCAAGTCGCTGACGATGGTGATGCTGGCACAGGCCATCATCCTCGACAAGGAGATTCGCAATCCGAAAATCATCCTCGTGACCGATCGCACGGACCTCGACCGACAGATTACGGGGACGTTCCGCAAGTGCCAAATTCGCGTCGAAAACGCCACGACGGGAAGCAAGCTCGTCGAACTGCTCAACAGCAAGAGCGATGCCGTCATCACGACGATTATCAACAAGTTCGAGACGGCCGTGCGCGGCATCCGCACCCCGTTGACCGACCCCAACATCTTCGTGCTGATTGACGAGGGACACCGCAGCCAGTACGGCGAGATGGGCATCAAGATGGAGAAGACGCTTCCGAATGCCTGCTTCATCGCCATGACCGGCACGCCGCTGATGAAGAAGGAGAAGAACACGGCCCGGAAGTTCGGCGGCATCATCCAGCCGGTCTACACGGTGGATCAGGCCGTGGCGGACAAGGCCGTCGTACCGCTGTTGTACGAAGGGCGCATGGTGCCGCAGGTAGTACACGAGGAGACAATTGACCGCTATTTCGACAAGATTTGCGGATGGATGAGCGACGCCCAGCGGGCCGACATGAAGAAGAAATTCAGCCATGCGGACCAGCTCAACCAGACGCAGCAGCGCATCTACGCCATTGCGTGGGACATTTCGCAGCACTTCCGGGAGAACTGGCAGGGGTCGAAGTTCAAGGCGCAGCTGGTGGCTCCGCGCAAGCGCATCGCAATTCTCTACAAGCAGTATCTCGACGAAATCGGCATCGTCTCGTCGGAGGTGCTCATCACCTCGCCCGACACCCGGGAGGGGGAAGACGAAGCATTCGGCGATACCTCGAACGTGGAGGTGGCCTTCTGGAAGCGCATGATGGATGAATACGGCACGGCCAAAAAGTACGAGGCAAGCATCATCAACCGCTTCAAGAACAGCGACAAGCCGGAGATTATCATCGTCGTGGACAAACTCCTGACGGGATTCGACGAACCCCGCAACACGGTGCTCTATCTCGACCGCAAGTTGAAGGACCACACGCTGCTGCAGGCCATTGCCCGCGTCAACCGCGTCTGCGAAGACAAGGAGTTCGGGTATATCATCGACTATTACGGCGTATTGGGGTCGCTCAATTCGGCGCTGGAGCTCTACACCGATTTCGACAAGGAGGATCTGGAGGGAACCTATACGGACATTTCGGAGGAGGTGGCCAAGCTGCCCCAAAAGCATGCCGAGTTGTGGGACCTCTTCAAGGAGGTGCGCAACACGACCGACTTCGAGGCCTTCGGCAATGTCCTGCGCGAGGAGGACCGGCGCACGCTCTTCTACGAAAAGCTGCGGGCCTTTGCCCGGACGCTGAAGGTGGCGCTTTCGTCCATCGTATTCCATCAAAACACGCCTCAAGAAGAGGTCGAACGATACAAGCACGATCTGGCCTTCTTCATGAAGCTTCGTAATGCCGTACAGGAGCGTTACTCCGACACGGTGGACTACAAGCAATACGAAGGGCAGATTCAGAAACTGATCGACACGCACATCGAGAGCGGCGAGGTGCAGGTCATCACCGACTTGGTGAACATCTTCGACAAGGAGCGGTTTGCAGAAGAGGTGGAGAAGATCTCCGGGAAAGCGGCCAAGGCGGACACGATTGCCTCGCGAACGGCCAAGTACATCACCGAGAACATGGATACCGACCCGGCCTTCTACAAGAAGTTCTCGCAGATGCTCAAGGAGACCATCTCGCAGTACGAACAGGGACGAATCGACGAGGCGGAGTATCTGACCCAGGCAACGGACCTGATGAACAAGGTGCTGAATCATACCGACAGCGAGATTCCCGATGTGCTGAAGGATAACAATGCCGCGCGGGCCTACTTCGGATTAAGCATGGAGGTCTACAAGTCGGTCATAAAGCCCGAACAGGGGCTCGACCTGACGCAAATAGCGCTCGATACAGCCAATCGGATCGATGCGATTATTCGGCAGCATATTTTCGAAAAGGATTCGCTCATTGTAGATTGGCCGCTCAAGGATCGGCTGGTCGGCATGATGAAGCTCGACATCGAGGACTATCTGATTGACGAGGTCAAACGAAAGTATGACCTGTCGATGACCTTCGACGACATGGATGCCATCATCGACCGGGCGGTCGACGTGGCTCAAAAATGGTTCCGGTGATGCAGCAGATATTCGTCTACGGAAAAGAGAAGATTCCCTACAGCGTGCTCTTTTCCGCCCGCCGGACACTCGGAATCAAGGTATATCCATCCGGCGAGGTCGTTCTGCTGGCTCCGGAAGGGACGCCGGAAGAGGTTATCGAGCAGAAACTCCACAAACGGGCGCCGTGGATTCTTCGGCAGCAGGCCTATTTCAAGGATTTCGGGATTCGGAGTCCGGAAAAACGGTATGTCAGCGGAGAGTCGCACTACTATCTGGGAAAGCAGTTCCTGCTCCGGGTCTCGGAAGGCAAAACCAACAGCGTCCGTTACAAGGGGCGCTGCTTCGAAGTGGTATGCACCTCTCCGGACAAGGCTCGGGAGTTGATGAAATCCTGGTACCGCGAACACGCCCAACTCAAGTTTGCCGAGTATGCGGAGCCTATCATTTCCCGATTTGCACGGTACGGAGTTGCTCCGGCTTCACTCTATGTTCAGGAGATGGAAAACCGTTGGGGCAGCTGTACCCCCAAGGGGAAAATCATTCTGAATACGGAACTCATCAAGGCGCCGCGCCCCTGCATTGAGTATGTTATTACGCATGAGATGTGTCATCTGCTGCATCCCGACCATACAGCAGCCTTCTTTACTCTGCTCGAAACCGAAATGCCCGACTGGCGGCGTTGGAAAGACATGTTGGAGCGATTCATGATGTAACCTGATTTGTCCTCAATGTTATTGAGATGTGAGACACAGTATTTGATATATGTAAGTCATTATTTTAGGAATAGTCTAAAACACAGTTTTTTATAGTATCGTTACATCCTTTATTTTCAGTTCCAACACCCGTTAGTATTAGAAGAACTAAACGATAATATCTTCGTAACATAAAACAGTACAATATGATATATTGTTATGACTCACTTGCTAAAATACTCCGTTCACATTGTAATAGTGTAAAGCACCGTATTTGGATATGTACCCCATTTATTGGCGGCAGAAAGGATGTCTTGCGTATTATAGGTGGTTCCTGGAAGAGAAATGATATTGATTTCAGGGTTATTACAGATATAGAAACAGGTTTTATACGGCAGGATACTTTTGATGAATTTATTGAGAGCCATCCAAATTCTATCAAATCCTTAAAAAGTTTACATGCTAAGATTTACATTGTTGATGATTGGTGTTTGGTTTCTTCAGCTAATCTCACAGGAACAGCGTTCAGTAAAAGGTATGAGATTGGTACAGATGACGTTAATATAAGTAATGTGGAAGCATTCTTCAATTCACTTTGGGAAAACAAAAAGGCCAAACTTGCAACATCATGGAGCAAAGTGAAGAAACAATCCCAGATTGAATTTGAGGATGGAGGTGTTAGATATGACAAACTGACGACCTTACCGACATATTCCGCAGGAATGGGAAAAATGGATAAGTATCTCGCGCAGTGCTCCAAATACAAAGCCTTTGCCAGGACTTATGAAAAGATTACAGGTCGATGCCGAGATATGGTTGATGATGGCTTTACTCTTCTTCAAGAAGTAGATTATTTATTCAATTATCTTGAACATGTGGCTTGTGTTTCCAAAAATCTGACAATAGTTCAACAGCGTACAGAATTCTCTCGAAATTCTTTGATCAAAAAATATTTCAAAAAAATATCAACGCATTACAATCAGAATCGGGATTATGAACTCAGAAGAATCAACAGCACTAAACTGGTCAAGGAACTAACTTCCCCATCAAGGATAAAGACAATAAGTGCCGAAGAGGTTCGAGCTGTTCTTGATACCTTTAATTGCTTTGGCCTTGGAAGAGACATGCATGGACATGCCTCAAATTTTATCAAAGAGAATTCATTGAGTGATATTAGGTATCATTGGGATGCTTTGCTGAACCACGGAGATATTACAGCCGAAAAAGTAAATGAATGCTGTAGACTCAGACATTGTCGTGATTCGAGTGTTAGCGAACTGATAGCATGGCGATTCTCTGACAAATATCCAATTATGAATACATGTTCTAAGAGAGGGTTATGGTTCTTTGGAGTTGATGCATAGAATTGATTGATACTCTCTGCAAATATAAACCCCTCATTTGAAGAACCAAAAGTTTAGATTTATTCATGTAATATATATTTCTCTTTTTTTCTTAATAAGAAAAGTTACATTTATAATTAATTTAGTATATGGCAACATTACATATTATAGGCAATGGATTCGATCTTGCACACGGAATCTTGTCGACATATATGGATTTTGAAAAATACGCTTGGAGTCACTCTTCACATAATAGCTACTATTTAGAAGTACTTGAAAACTGTTATCCTCAAAAAAATAAAGATGGAAGGTTAATATTGTGGAGTGATCTTGAATATGCGCTAGGTAATCTGGATTTTCAGCAAGCATTCTCATTGGGGACGGAAGATATCGAGAAAGAGGAGGATCATGAGTTTCGTTATCAAGCACAAATGGAGGATGCCCCAGAGTATATGTTACGAGATATGTTTACAATATTTCATAAACTTTTCGAAGACTGGGTTAACAGTATTAATATCGATTTAGACCCATTGACGAATATTTTGCATTTTGATTCCAACGGATTATTTCTCTCTTTTAATTATACAGAAACCTTAGAATCTATATATAATATTACAAGGAATAATATCCGATACTTGCATGGAAGAAGGAAAAGTAACGATAAGTTGATAGTTGGTCATTGTAATAATATAGATGGAGAGAATTACTTACCTAAGGATCCTGCTATTTACGAATATCAGGCATATCGGGGGATTGCTGATGTTGTTAATGGTGAACGAAAGAATGTTACAGATATCATTCTGAATAATAATGACTTTTGGCAACAATTATTTAACATAGATAAGGTTGTTGTATATGGACATTCTTTATCAGACGTGGACCGACCATATTTTAAACAGGTTGCCAATAGCATAAAACAAGCATCAGAATGGTATTTCTCAATTTATTATCACAATCCTCAAGAGCGCATAAAAGAAGTCGAGAAAGTGTCAAATATGATTAAGTATATGGGAATCACGCCAAATAAATGTCATACTTTTCAGATGTAAGACGAGTAATAAATGTTTGTCCTCCATTTCCTCCCATCGCCTCAGACCGTCTCAGACGGTGCGGTTTGTTTGTGCAAATTTCATTTATTGTGATATAATATATTGATAATCAATGTCGATAAATTTCTTCAACGAGGAAGAATATTAACAGCCTTTATTTAGGTTAAATAACTGAATATCAGTGCAATAAACAAATTTTCATTGTTTATCGCGCTGGTGTTTTATGGCCTCGGACGGTGCGGTTAGTTTGTCCAATATTATTATTTTATCCAATTAAGAATCTGATAGTTGCAAGCGGTATTTTTACAGATGGAAAGTTTTATGCTCATTGCTGGACGTCTTTTCATATTGACATTAGCTAAGATGACAGACTAATGGCTAAAATGACGCTTTTATTTGGGCAATTTTAGTGGAATATCGGGATAGAGTGCTTCGCAGGGTTGCATCGGCTCCAGAGTCTGCGGACGACTTGCCGAGCGGAGGAAATTCCAGAAATCCGCGGGAAAGTGCACGACTTGTCCGACATTAGAACGAAGCGTGGTCAGCACCACGCGGCCATCGCTCAGCCGTCCGATATGTTCGAGTTTTTCGCT
>ULUO01033480.1_pt1 | contig 12995 bp, 10 predicted proteins | sample 1958611 | NCBI WGS metagenome assembly ULUO01 (sample SAMEA4835762, study PRJEB28245) | human gut metagenome | biome: gut microbiome; material: fecal sample | place: Denmark | collected 2008
TAAAGATTGAACATTACCAACACAACTCTGGCAGCAACCCATCCCAATAGAAAAATCGTCACATATCTTATTAAAGATTTCATTATTATCACCACACTCGAGGAGGAACATATTTATGTCTAACAAAATAGTAATAGATCAATATTTAATTAAAAATACTACTTTTAAAGTTGCAGAAATTATTAGTGACGAACAATTAATTATAAATGCGGGTACTAATCAAGGAATTAGAAAAGGATATAAATTTTTAATCTATTCTTTAGGAGAAGAAATTTTTGATCCAGATACTAATGAATCTCTAGGTCAATTAGAAACTTCTAAGGGAGTCGGCGAAGTAATACATGTGCAAGAAAAGATGTCTATTCTAAGAAGTACAAAAAGGCATAGACCACCAGCCAAAAAAACTATCACCGAAAAATCTCATGATCCTTACAGACTAAACCATTTAGCTGCCTTTTACAGATTTGATAATGATTGCACTATAACAACTATAGAAGAATCCGAACCTGAAATTTTACCTTTTGAAAATCCTCAAAAAGGCGATCTAGCAAAATATATTTCTTGATGTAAAGCCCCGCTTTTGCGGGGCTTTTTCTTTTTCCATACCTATGCCCCCTTTGCTGATTTTTCATCTTTATCTTCACGTAAGCTCATAGGATTTATTTTTAAAAATTTACATATTTTCAAAAATTCATCTGCCCTCAACTTTCTTTTACCATTTTCTTTTAAAGACGAGTACATAACTTTCAACGGTAAATTTGTACCTTCGCATACTGCTTTTACCGGAATATGTCTTTCTTTTATAATGGTATAAATTTTTTGTGTAACATCCATACTATCACCCCTTTCTTCATTTCGAAGATTTTTCTTTTATTGTAATCTTCTTTTTGTAGAAAGTCAACCACCTGAACAGTCTTTTTTCTTCTTTTTGAAGATTTTTTTCTTTACTTTGGGTAATTTAAGTGTTATTATAATTTCAACAAGGAGGGTAATATGGATATAGGAACTCTTTTAAAATCGAAAAGAAAAGAATTAAAATTGTCTGTCAAACAAGTTGTAGATTCTCTAAAGAACTATAATATTTCAATATCAGAAAAAACTTTATATGGTTGGGAAAACAATTATAGACAACCAGATGCAGACACATTTCTAATTCTATGCGCCATTTATCAAATTTCTAATGTGTTAGATTACTTCTTAAATGAACAAACCAAAGATTATTCAACAAAAGAATCTATCCTAATAAAAAAATATCGCCAACTCACTGCCGAGCAGCAAGGGGCGATAGAAAATAGTATAGATTATTATATTAAAGCAAATAAGAAAGATGAAACAACGGAAAACGGCGAAGACCCGTTCGCAAACAAGGTCGGATAATATATGTTGATTTTGATAAAAACAACTAATCTTTATATTTTTTAAGGAGATAACGATGCAACTAATTACTAAAGATTCAATTATTGACATAGCAGAAATTGAATCAGATAATTATTGGGATATAGGCGAGTCATCTGAATCTTTAATGCATAAAATCCACGCTTATCCTGCAAAATTTCCTGCTTTTATTACAAATAAAGCTATTGAATATGCAACAAACAATGGCCTCGAGGTCAAAAATATAGCCGACATATTCTGTGGTTGCGGTACGGTTGCACTTGAAGCACAAAAAAATCATAAAAATTTTTGGGGATGGGACATCAATCCTGTTGCTATTTTAATCGCAAAAGTAAAAAGCAATAATTATAATGTTGAATTACTGAAAAAATATTATGATACTATCATCAACAATTATCAAGAATCTAAGCAATCTGAACTTTCTCTAGAAAATATTAATGACAGAATCCGTTATTGGTTTACAGACACTTCTATTCATGATCTATATTTCCTAAAACAATCTATATTAAAATCTACAAAAAACAATAGTAAATATCGCTTATATTTTCTATGTGCATTTTCTAATATATTAAAACCAACATCAAGATGGCTCACTAAATCAATCAAACCACAAATTGATCCTAATAAGAAACAAGTTGAAGTTTTACATTGTTTTTCTACCCAATGTAAAATGATGCATAAAGCTGTAAGCAATGAACAACTTTCATGTCATGTAAAATCACAAATAAAACTAGCTAATTCCTTAAAAATAAAATCTAAAGAGCTCGTTGAACTTATTGTAACTAGCCCGCCATATGTAACATCATACGAATATGCAGACTTGCATCAATTGTCATCTTTATGGCTTGATTATACAGACGATTACAGAACATTACGAACTAATTCTGTTGGTTCAAGTTATGGGATAAATAATTTTGAATATAAGAAATTAAACAAAACCGGGAAATTTGTTATTGATAATTTAAAACAAATATCGCATTCAAAATTAAAATCTGTAGGCCAATATTTTATTGACATGCAAATCGCAGCCAAAATTTCTTATAATTTATTAAAATCCAATGGCATGATACTTTTTATAATAGGTAATACCGAATATAAAAATGTCTATATAAACAATGCCAAGCATCTAGTCGAATCTTTGTACAACGCAGGTTTCTCAAAAGTCTACATTTCCAAAAGGAAAATTACTGGCAAAATTTTAACTCCTTATAGAGATTCGACAGGGAAATTTGCTGCTTCAAAAAATACTAAAGAAGTTTATAGTGAAGAATTCGTAATTATCGGGAGGAAATAAAGTGGATTTATTAAATTTAGGCACAACAATTGATAATATCTCTGTAACAATAAGCTATAGGATAATAGAACTATTCTCTGCCGGCCTCTACTCTAGCCCTAATAAAGCATTCGAAGAATTGATTTGTAATTCTTATGATGCTTTTGCAAAAAATGTTGCAGTATATGTCCCTGATGATTTAACGGCTAATAACGCTTTTATTTGGGTTTGTGACAACGGAGAAGGTTTAAACAGTGAAGAGTTAAAAAACTTATGGCGTATAGGTGCCTCAAACAAAAGAATCAATGGAATTCGTGATAGCAGAAGGCCTCAAATAGGTCAATTCGGTATAGGGAAACTGTCTACATATATCTTAGCGCGAAAATTAACTTATCTATCAAAAAAAGATTCAAAATATTTAATGGTCACTATGGATTACGATAAAATAAGCAACGGAACAGGAGACCCTATCCAAAATCAAGATATCATATTGGACGAAAAAGAAATTTCCGAAAAAGAAGCTCAACAAATAATCCAATATTATATTAAATCAAGTATTCCTTTTGATATGTTTGGAAATAATGCGTCTTCAACGTGGACATTATCTATATTGAGTGATTTAAAACCAAAAGCCCAAGAAATTAAAATTGGACGACTGAAATGGATTTTAAGGACTGCTCTTCCTTTAAATCCTGATTTTAAATTAAAATTGAATGACGAAGATATTGAATCATCTAAAATAGATACACCTATAATGAAAGAATGGATCATTGGCAAAGAAGATATCACTGCTGAATCAATGGATATAGCTACTCCAAGAGAAAACATACTGAAAAATGGTGATAAAACTTATTCTGTTGACTTTGATAATCTGAAAAATGTTCGTGGAAAAATAACACTATATCATGATTCTTTAGTAGATGGAAAGTCAGCAAATTTAGGACGTAGCCATGGCATTTTCCTTATAATACGTGGGCGTTTAATAAATCTTGATGACCCTCTACTTGGAATGGAAGCTTTCTCACATGGTACATTTAATCGATTAAGAATTGAAGTTCATGCTGATGAACTAGACAACAACTTAACTTCTACACGTGAAGCAGTTAAAGATTCTTTACCGCTAAGCCAACTAAAAGAATATTTAAAGAAAAAAATTAACAATGAAGCAAGAAAATATTATATGGAAACAGTAACTAGCATGGAAGATACACAAAGTATTGCTGCACGTTTATCCAAAACTTCCTATAATACATCAAAAAAGCCTATCAAAGATTTTATTACTAAATTTTTTGAGTCAAAAATTTTTGCACCTTTCATAATTGAAAAGCCAAATGTAGAAGACAAAGACAAATTATTGGAAGAGTATAATTTTGATGTTGATTCTACAGAACAAATTATTAATAATAGAAATTTTGTATCCATGTCTAGCGCATCACCTATTTGTAAATTTGATTTAAAAACTCATTCTTTAAATATTAATATGTTCCATCCATTTGTTGCAAATTACTTACATGAGTTCAAGAACTTGGTACCATTAGAAGGTATCGCCATAGCAGAAGTTTTGACCGAAGCTCATATGTATCAACTTGATATAGATGAGACAATTATTCGTGAAATAATGCAAAGGAGAGACAATACATTAAGAGAGTGGGCCACTCATGACAATGCAGGAATCCCAGCTGTTGCAATGCTTTTGCGAGATTCATTATCTAATCCTGATGGATTAGAAGAAATTGTAGCAAAAGCTTTAAACGCTTTAGGGTTTGTTGCAACTAAAATTGGCGGGTCTAATAAACCAGATGGAAAAGCAGAGGCAATTTTAGGATATTCTATAGAAGGAATGAATCAGAACTACTCCCTTACTTATGATGCCAAAAGCACAAAAAAAGAGAGAATTGCTGCGGCAACAGCCCATTTAGCCGGTCTTAAACGTCATCAAAAGGACTATAATGCCGATTATTGTATTGAAGTTGCGATAGATTATTCAGGTGCAGAAGATCCGGAAAGCGCTATTTCTAAAGAATCAATTCAACAAAAAGTCACTATGTTATCAGCCAAAAACTTAATGCGAATTTTATTTTTGGCAGTACCTAAGCAAATTTCTTTAGTAAAACTTCGCGAATTATTTGAAACTTGTTATTCTCCTCTACAGGTAACTGAATGGATAAATCGGATAGAAGTTTCAGAACCAGAAAAAGCACCATATATGCAGATTATAGAAATTATTTATGAAAAACAATCTACTGATACAGAAATGCCCAGTATATCTGTTGTTAGAGAAATATTAAACACTCGCCTTTCAACAAGCTATAGCAGTATACAAATTAATAATTGGATAAAAGTCATGCAGTCACTAGTCCCAGAATTAATAACTGTTAGTTCAAATTCTTATGTGTCAATCCAATGTTCTCCCAGCGTATTAAAAGATAGGATAACCAGTATAATACATACCAGTACACTCCCTAAAGAATTAACAAATATGTATGACAAAATACTTGAAGAAAGATAAAAATAGCCGCCCGGTGTTGGCGCACCGAACGGCTGTGTAATAACCCCACCTCGCAAAAAGTAAGGCTGATTACGCTAATATTATAACATATTGCAACCAGCCTTTACTACTTTATACACAATTTTAAAGAAAGGCTGGTTTTTTATATGAAAAAAAGACGATCAAACGGCGAAGGCGGTCTATCATGGGACAAGGAACGCCAAAAATGGTGCGGTACACTACGCGATACTAATGGTAAGCCGCATAAGTTCAGGCATGTTGATAAAGTAGAAGTAATCAACTGGCTCAACAAAATGCGCCTTGTGTACAGCAGTTTAAATCCGCTCTACAGCTATGATACTACTTTGCAGGATTTCGCCTTTGCCTTTATAAAAAATAAGGCTGCTAATCCTAAAATAGCTGAAAGCACTGTTAATTATTACACCTACCTGGCTTCAAAGCTTTATCCGCTGGCAAACGAAGTGATGAATAAAATCACGCCTGAAGATATCAATGCCTTTATTGCAGAATCTGATCTGTCTGCTTCCAATAAATCAAAGGTATATAAATTCTTAAAAATCCTATTTGGAGCGGCAAGGAAAAATAACCTTATTCTTGAAAATCCTATGGATATAGCCATTGTTCCTGAGTATGAACCGGAATACGATGAACCATTTACACCGGAAGAAATAAAACTTATTATTACCAAATTAAAAAACACGCCTAAATTTTTACGTTATTATGCCCTCTGCTCACTTGAAAGTGTCATAGGCGCACGTATAGGCGAAATTTTGGGAATTGAACGTAGCACACTAAACTTCGAAAAAAATTACTGTAAAATAAAAGATGCCGTAAAAGCTGATATAAATGGTCGGACCTATGTAGGCAAAACCAAAACCAAAGCTTCTGTTAGAATACAATATTTTGATGTCGGTATAGGTAAAATCCTGCAAGACTACCTGGCCGCGTGCAATGTGGATAGTAAATATTTATTCTGCACAGCCAACGGAACGCCTATCAGCGTTCGGAACATGCAAAGAGCATGGAAGATGATTTTAAAGCACGCTAACGTGCGTTACCGCAGCTTTCACTACCTGCGTCACAGCTTTATAACAGAAATGTTTATTCAAGGCTATGCTGCAGCAGACATTGCCGCTGTAGTAGGTCACAGCCGTTTAGAAACAACCAACAAATATGCCTTGCGCCGTCAGGACAAAGTTTTAGAGATTGCCAAAACAGCCGCCAACATTTATAATATTGCTTAAAAAGAAAGCACCGTTTTTATAAACGGTGCTTCTGTAATTATGGGGAACAGTTGGGGAACTTGTACCCCATAACACTGTCTTTTTAGCCAAAATTTCGGTATTACCACGATTAGGCAACAGATCACATAAAATACTTTAATCGCTGTATTTATGCGCTTACAGGGCATTTTTTACGCAAGATTTTATTTTAAAACCCTTGCCTACGAATCAAAAGGTCGCAGGTTCGAATCCTGCCGGGGCCACCATTGCCATTGACGCATTCCTTTCCGGAATGCGTTTTTTTATTGCCTTCTGGCACCGACATGCCTGTCCGATACCAGCAACTTTCCCGCTCCCATTTTTGCTTTTCTTTAATATTTTTAATATTAAAGCTTGAAAATAATGCTATAATAAAATTAAATATCTATTTTATCCTAAAGACTGGACCGTAAATAAGCGGAGGGCATTATGTTGAATATACCTCAGGAAAAACTTACAGCAATAAAAAATTTTGCACACCAATATATCTTTAAGCTGCTTTGTCAGCAGGACATTCCCTTTATCCTCGCTCATCTCGACCCGCAGCTAATCGGTATCGGTGCCGCTGAGCACAATTATTATGATACACCACAGGCAGCCAAAGATTTTATTCTTTCACTGGAAGGGCAGATTCCCGCCTGTGAATTATTGAATGAAGAATGGACTATCCTCCCGCTGGCACAAGGCCTCTATCTTGCCCAAGGGCGTCATTATCTTACCTCCGACGAGGATCAGCAGCTGCTCGTTCAGACACATCAGCGGGCAACGATCGTCATACGCGATCTGGGCAGTGATTTCAGCTATGTCTACATCAATCTTTCCCATCCCTATCAGGAATTGCAGGGTACAGAAAACTTTCCTTTTCAGGTAGGCTCGCAGACTTATAAATATATGGAAGCAGAGCTTAACAAAGCCAAAGAACAACTGCAGCAAAAGCAGCAGCAAATGGAAGTCGTACTGCATTCTGTCAACGGCGGCGTCAAATCCAGCAATGACGACGATACCTATTCTTATGCCTATATCAGCGAAGAGCTGCCTGGTATGTTTGGTTATACTATGGAAGAATTCAAAAAATTTACCGGCAACAACGCTATGGGAATGGTCTATCCGCCGGATCTGCCCAGGGCTTTGGCTGACTGCAACGAATGTTTTAAGGACGGAAATCCTACTTACTCGACAAAATACCGCGTGCCCTGTAAAGACGGCAGCCTGAAATGGGTCATGGACAGCGGCCGTAAAACAAAAACTCCTGAGGGCAATACGATCATCAACAGTATTTATCTGGATATAACAAAAGATGAAGAAGCCCGCCAAAGCGAGCTGAATCACGAACGCCGCACCAAACAGCAGTATTATGACCTGCTTTCAAGCATCAACTCTAATTACTATTTCATATATCTTGTTAATCTTGAAGACGGTTCCGGTATCCCTCTGCGCCTGCCGGAAACAGAGTGCGCTGTTTTTACAAGCTACAGTACCAACGGCCTGTATGATATCGAACCGCTGGTGCGCAGCCATTTTCATCCTGATGACAGCGCCAAGATTCTAGAACATTTCTCTCTGTCCGGTCTGCGCAGGCAAAAAAAGGACCGTCATATCGATTTTGCCCTGGAATGCCGCAGCCGCCTTTTTGGTTCCGAATATCGCTGGACCGCCTTTAATTCGACCTTGCTGGCTCAAAGTGACGGTTATCATCAGATCATTCTTACCCTGCGCGATATCCACGAGGATAAATTGAAGGAACTGCGGGAACAGCAGGCTTTGCAGGAGGCCTTTGACGCCGCTAAAGCTGCCAATATGGCTAAAAATGAATTTCTTTCGCGTATGAGCCATGATATCCGTACCCCGATGAACGCCATTATGGGGATGACTGCCATTGCTGGTAAATATCTGGACGACAAAGACCGTATCCAGGATTGTCTTGCCAAAATAACTACTGCCAGCAATCATCTTTTGAACCTGATCAACGAAGTGCTTGATATGGCTAAAATCGAAAGCGGCAAGCTCAATCTTCTGGAGGAACATTTTTCTATCAGTGCAATGCTGCAGGAATTGCTTGATTTGATCAATCCGCAGCTTTTAGTTAAAAAACATCATTTCACTCTGACTAAGGCACCGGAACTGCGCGATAATGTTCTGGGCGATAAGCTGCGCTTGAAACAGCTGCTGCTCAATATCTTAGCCAATGCCATCAAATATACGCCTCCATATGGCAGTATTTCTTTAGAGGTACGCGAAACACACTCCCGGCTCCACGATACTATTGGCTACGAATTTATTATTACAGATAACGGCATCGGTATGGACTCTGAATTCGCCGCCAAAATTTTTGAACCATTCGCCCGTGCGTCCGATTCGCGAACCAGCGAAATAGAAGGTACAGGGCTGGGAATGACCATCGCCCTCAACATCGCCCGTATGATGAACGGCACAATCGATGTCCAAAGCACCTTAGGCAAAGGCTCGGCCTTTAAGGCTACGGTTTACCTGCGCCCGCACCAGCAAATACGCAGCAGCAAGGCTTCAGCGCCTGCCGCCGGCATCGACAGTCTGCAGGAAATAAGCTGCCGTGGCAAACAAGTCCTCCTTGTTGAAGACAATGAACTTAATCTGGAAATAGCTGTAGAACTATTAAAATATGCCGGACTGAATATCACCACCGCCAAAAACGGTCTGGAAGGGCTGGATAAATTTAAAGCCGCACCTCCCGGGACCTATGCCCTGATATTGATGGATATCCAAATGCCCGTTATGAATGGCCTGGAAGCGGCTAAAGCGATCCGCGCCCTGCCTGTTAAAGATGCCCAAACTGTGCCTATCGTCGCGATGACGGCCAACGCTTTTCCTGAAGATATTGCCGCCACCTTGCAGGCAGGAATGAATGAACATCTCAGTAAACCGATCGATTTAGAGCAGTTTCATAGCATCCTGCAAAAATGGTGTCAGTAAATTTAACAAAAGTTGTTGACAACAGCACTGCAATCAGATATAATATCATCGTTGCCCAAAGATTTAGGCAATCTCAATGACTCCGTAGCTCAGTTGGATAGAGCGTTTGACTACGAATCAAAAGGTCGCAGGTTCGAATCCTGCCGGGGCCACCAGAAATTAAAGCTCACTTCTTGCGAAGTGAGCTTTTTTGTTTGCCTATTTATTTTACAAAGGCCGCAGCGGGATCGTAAAGCTGAAAGTACTGCCTGCCCCTAAGGTACTGACAGCGCTTACTGTTCCTCCATGACTTTCGACCATCCATTTCACCATCGCCAGCCCTAAACCGGTACCGCTGTCGTCACCACTGATGCGGGCGGTATTGACTCTGTAAAAACGTTTCCAGATTTTTGGCAGCTCGGCTGCGCTGATCCCAATGCCATCATCGCGAACAGTACCGACCGCATTTTTACCGTCACTCTTTAAAGTAAGCCAGATCTGCCCCTGCTGCCTGCCATACTTTACCGCATTAGTCAGCATGTTAAGCCAGATACGCATCATCAGAGTCTGATCAGCTTTAACTAAGATTCCCGGTTCGATCTCTGCCGTCAGCGTGACCGCTTTGGATTCTGCCAGCCCCTGGGCTTCCTCTGCCACCATCTCGGTCAGTTCGCTTAAATCAAATTCTTCCAAATGCAGGCTTTCTTTATGCCTGTCCGCCCGAGACAGCTGCAACAGCTGATTGACCAGCTTCGACATTTTCCCGGCCTGCTGCAGCACTCCCTGCAGTGCCTGCTGCTTGCTTTCCAGATCAGGCGACTGTAAACCACATTCAGCCTGCGCGATGATCACCGAGGTCGGTGTTCGCAATTCGTGGGAAGCATCGTCGGTAAACTGTCGCTCGGCTTCAAAAGCATCCTCAAGTCTGGCAAACATCCCGTCAAAGGTTTTCGCCAGCGTATCGATCTCATCATCAGCGCCTTCCAGTTCGATCCTTTTGGACAGATCACTGCCGCTGCTGATCTGCGCGGCTGCTTCCGTGATCCGTGTTACCGGACGAAAAGCCTTTTTAGTGATCCAGTAGCCGCCCAGGGCAGCCAGTAGGATCAGCAGCGGAAAAAACAATGCGCACTGCCGCAAAATCTTATCCCGTTCCGCATATGCAGAACTAAGCGGTACCGTTCCACGTACCCAGTAAAAATTATCAGCATGACGCGGTTTAAAATAAAAGTCATATACAAACCAGTTTTGCTGGTCACTTCCGGCCTTCTGCAGCAGCTCGTCTGCAAAGGGTGTTTCCGGCAGACCGCTGGCCACAAGGCCCGTGATCATCTGACCATTCTCGTGATATACAGCAAGCCTGACCCCGTCCTTTAAAAAATCCAGTTTCTCCAGACGCAGACGGCCATTGCTGTCGATCTTCAGTTCTTCGGCAAAATCATATACCTCTTCTTCCAGCTTGTTCTGTACACCCAACAGCAACACCTTGTCTGTTGCCAGCAAAACAGCCGTAAAAATAGCACTCAAAATTATCACGATCAACCCTGTATACCACAGGGTTATTTTCATTTTAACAGACAGCTTTTTCATAAAGTCTCCTTCAGCACATAGCCGGCGCCGCGCACTGTCTGGATAAGTTTTTTCTCAAACCCGTCATCTACTTTTTTCCGCAGATAGCGGATATATACGTCGACTACATTGGAACCGCCCTCAAAATCATAGTCCCAAACATGGTTTTCGATTGTTTCGCGTGCTAAGACTACGCCCTGATTGCGCAGCAAATACTCCAGAACAGCAAATTCTTTAGCGGAAAGCTGCAATTCGCGCCCGTCTCTGCTGACGCGGCGGCTGTTCAGATCCATTTCCAGACCACCGCACTGCAGCACGTTCGACACCTGTCCATTGCTGCGGCGCAGCAGCACCCGTAAACGCGCCACCAACTCATCAAAAGCAAATGGTTTGACTAAATAATCATCAGCCCCCAGATCAAGACCGGCGACGCGGTCTTCAACACTGCCCCGCGCCGTCAGCAGCAATACCGGCGTTTTATCGCCGGCAGCACGCATTTTTTTCAGTACCGACAGCCCATCGACTCCGGGCAGCATAATATCTAAAATAACGGCATCATAGGCTGTAAGCTGTAAATAATCAAGAGCTTCCAGACCATCGCCGCAGGCATCGACGCTGTAACCGCTTCCCTGCAGCTGCTTTTTCAGCACCTCACGCAGGTCAGGCTCATCTTCCACAAATAAAAGTCTCATAGCCGCAACCTCCTCAATTATTTTTATTATAGCACAAGCCTAAGGCTGTTTCCCTGCCAACAGTCAAATACTGCACAGCGCCCGGCCAGCCGCCTTTTTAAAATACAGGCTCCAACATATCAGCAGCAGGCCGCAGCCGATCATGATCGACTCTATCCTGACAAGATCGCTCAGCGGTCCGAAGCCAAGAATAGCAATCGGCATCATCCCCTGCGAAACAAACTGCAGCAATGCAAAAACACGCCCCATATAACCCTTTTCCGTATTAGTCTGGATCAAAACTGTCTCAGACGCTATCAGTACCGGTACAAACATCCCGCAGATGCAATCAAAGATCAGATACACCCAAAAGACCCGCGACAGTCCCATCAGCGCAAAGGTGCAGCCAAACACTGCCAACGAGACCGCTATCATCGTAATCTTGTTTTTGAACTCGCCTTTCCAGGCGACAAACGCGCCGCCCAAAAGAGCGCCCAGCGACCACAGCATTTCATTGGCCGTCAGTTTCCAAACTTCACTGCCGAAGCTCCTTACTACCATCAGCGGTGACAAAAACGCCGCCGGAGTGATCAGAACAAAAGTTACCGCATAGCAGACCAGCATTACTCTTAACAGCGGCTGTGACCAGGTGTAACGTACACCTTCCCTCAGTTCCTTCAGTACCGAACTATCAGATCTGTCCGCTGCTCTTGTTACTATTTTCAGCCTGAACATGATGGCAATGGCAATAACTGCCGTCAGCAGATCTACTAAAAAAGTCCACTGCATCCCAAACATACCCAAAATAGCGCCGCCGGCTGCCGGAGAAAGCAACAGCAGCACATTATTCGCCATCTGGTTGATACCGTTGATCCGGAGCAGATGCTCCCGCGGCACAATCTCCGGATAGAGCGCGTTGACTGCCGGAGCCTGAAACCCGCCGCCGACAGAACGCAGACAGGCGATAAAGATCAAAAAGCTTAAATTTGCAAAACCATAATGAAAAGCCACAAAAGCCAGAAGTGTCGCCAAAGCAGTAAAACCGTCCGCCAGCATGATGATCGTTTTTTTATTATATCTGTCCGCAAATACTCCCGCCCACAATGAAACCAGCACCTGAGGAATCAGCGTTGCCAGCGTCGACAGCGTTATCCAGAATCCGGACTCAGTCGTTACGGTAATATACCAGACGATCGAAAAGCCCACTACTGACGAACCGAACATCGACAGATTCTGGCTGATCAGGAATAAGGCGATCTGTTTTTTCCAGTTTTTATTTTCTTTCATAAAAAGACCTTGTCTTTCCTATTTTTCAATAAGCCTTCTACTAGAATTTTACAATAAAAAAGCAAATTAACGAATAAGTTTTTAAAATAAATTTTTATTAA
>ULUO01080048.1_pt1 | contig 12780 bp, 8 predicted proteins | sample 1958611 | NCBI WGS metagenome assembly ULUO01 (sample SAMEA4835762, study PRJEB28245) | human gut metagenome | biome: gut microbiome; material: fecal sample | place: Denmark | collected 2008
TGATCACGGTACCTTCAAAACTGAGCTCGTCCTGAGCTGCAGCGGATAGGCTGACAATGCCCGCTGCAAGGCAGAAAATCCAGAAAATCAGACGAAACAAGGACTGCATACAAAGAAACCGGGTGTCATGCACGAAAAAAGATGCGTGCATTCTACCGTGCGTTTGACGTATGAAAACTTAAAAGCCCCTGAATTTACAAGGCATGAGCCGCGGTTTTTGTGTATCGCGGGCGGCTGAACCCGAGGGCGTCTCGTTTACAATGTTGTCAGTCTCGTCACGGGCAGGCGCCCGTGATCTTCTTAATTCAGTTTTCTTCAGGATTTCTCCGCATGGCCCAGTATGTCATGACTATGAATCGGGTGAGCAAGATCGTTCCCCCGAAGCGTCAGATTCTTAAGGATATTTCTCTCTCGTTTTTCCCGGGCGCCAAGATCGGCGTTCTGGGCTTAAACGGCGCCGGAAAATCAACCCTGCTCAAAATCATGGCAGGGGTCGATAAGGATATCGACGGGGAAATCACGTGGCTTTCCGGCTTAAAGATCGGGTATCTGCCGCAGGAGCCGCAGCTTGATCCCGAAGCGACTGTGAGAGCCTGCGTCGAAGAGGGCATGGGCGAAGTGATGTCCGCGCAAAAGCGCCTTGAAGAAGTCTATGCGGCTTACGCCGAGCCCGATGCGGACTTTGACGCGCTTGCGGCCGAACAGGCCAAACTTGAAGCCATTATTTCGGCGGCTGGAACGGACGCATCGACACAAATGGAAATTGCCGCGGACGCCCTGCGTCTGCCCCCGTGGGACGCGGTGATCAAGCACCTCTCGGGCGGCGAAAAGCGCCGTGTGGCATTGTGCCGATTGCTTTTGTCGCAGCCCGACATGCTGCTTCTTGACGAACCGACAAACCACCTCGATGCTGAAAGCGTGGAGTGGCTTGAGCAGTTCCTGCACCGCTTCCCCGGGACCGTCGTTGCCGTAACGCATGACCGCTATTTTCTTGATAACGCGGCCGAATGGATTCTTGAACTTGACCGCGGCGAGGGCATCCCCTGGAAGGGGAACTATTCCTCGTGGCTCGAGCAGAAGGAAAAGCGTCTGGAAATCGAAAAGCGCCAGCAGGAGTCGCGCTCCAAGGCGATTGCCCACGAACTCGAATGGGTCCGCCAGAACCCCAAGGGCCGGCAGGCGAAGGCCAAAGCGCGTCTTGCCCGCTTTGAGGAGCTGTCAAGCTACGAATATCAGAGCCGCAATGAAACGAATGAAATCTTTATTCCGGTCGCAGAGCGCCTCGGGAACAAAGTCATTGAGTTTCATCACGTCTCCAAAGGGTTTGGTGACCGGCTTCTTATTGACGACCTTTCCTTCACGGTGCCCCCGGGCGCCATTGTGGGTGTGATTGGTCCCAACGGCGCCGGTAAGTCGACACTCTTTAAGATGATCGACGGTAAGGAAAAACCGGACTCTGGTGAAATCGTGCTCGGCGACACCGTGCAGTTGGCGGCCGTTGCGCAGCTTCGCGATTCACTCCCGAACGACAAGACCGTGTTTGACGCGATCGCCGACGGCCAGGACATCCTTCAGGTCGGAAAGTTTTCGATGCCCGCGCGCGCCTATCTCGGACGCTTTAACTTTAAGGGCGGCGACCAGCAAAAGCTCGTGGGTGTGCTCTCGGGCGGTGAACGAGGGCGCCTACACCTTGCCGCAACGCTTTTAAAGGGTGGAAACGTTCTCCTCCTTGACGAACCCTCAAACGACCTGGACGTTGAAACGCTGCGTGCTCTCGAAGAAGCGCTCCTTGAATTTGCGGGCTGTGCGATGGTGACCTCTCATGACCGCTGGTTCCTTGACCGTATTGCCACGCACATTCTTGCCTTTGAAGGCGACAGTAAGGTGGTGTTCTTTAACGGCAACTACAACGAGTACGAAGCCGACAAGCGTAAGCGTTTGGGCGAAGAAGCCGCGCGTCCGCACCGCCTGCGCTTTAAGCCCCTGAAGCATTAACCTTTCATCGAAACGGTGCAGATTGAGCTTTCTGCACCGGTTGAGTTTTCCCGCGGACAGAGAGTGCATCTGACTGTCCGCTTCCTTTTTTAGTTTTCCGTCAGCGACTATGTCCAACCAGTTTGTCCACCTGCGGTTTCACTCTGAATATTCGATCACCGACGGCATTGTCAGGCTTGATCCGATTTTGGAAACCGCGGCCGAACGCGGCCAGGTGGCGCTCGGGATCACGGACAACATGAATGTCTTCGGGGGGCTGCGCTTTTACACGCACGCGATCGCCGACGGCATAAAGCCCATTGTCGGGTGCGATCTCTGGATCACGAACAGCATTGCCGGCAAACGCAACGAACCCTACAGGCTCACGGTTTACTGCCAGAACCACACGGGCTACCTGTCGCTCTGCCTCTTGCTCTCCAGGGCCTGGATGGAAAACCAGTATCTAGGACGCGGGGAACTGAAACTCGAGTGGCTCACGCCCGAAAACTGTAAGGGCCTCATCTGCCTTTCGGGCGGCCCCTTAGGAATCATCGAGCGGCTTCTCATGGGGAAGACGCCTGAGGAGGCGGACGCCGTCACGGAGCAGTTAAAGAAGGCTTTCCCCGGGCGGCTTTACTTGGAAGTGCAGCGAGCGGGCCGCACAGGCGACGATGCGCTCGTTGCGAAGATGGCAGGCCACTCGGTCGCGCAGAAGCTTCCGCTTGTAGCCACTCATCCGGTTCAGTTTCTGAAAAAAGAGGACTTCACCGCGCACGAAGTGCGTGTGTGTATTGCGCAGGGCTACGTTTTGGCAGACCCCAAACGGCCGCGGGAGTACACCCCGCAACAGTATTTCAAGACCGAAGAGGAGATGCGGGAACTCTTTTCCGACATCCCTCAGGCCCTTGAAAACACCGTGGTGATTGCGCAGCGCTGTAACTTGGACGGTGTGCTGCAGAAACCCCAGCTCCCCGTCTTTCCGACGCCTGACGGCATGAGTCTTGATGACTACATGGTCAAGCTCTCCAAGGAAGGGTTGGAAAAGCGCCTCGCGTTTCTCTATCCGGATGAGCAGATTCGTGACGCCAAACGCCCTGAATACATGGAGCGTCTGGATTACGAACTTAAGACCATCATCACGATGAAGTTCCCCGGGTACTTCCTCATCGTGCAGGACTTCATCAACTGGTCCAAACGTAACGGTGTGCCGGTGGGGCCGGGCCGTGGTTCGGGCGCAGGATCGCTTGTCGCGTATTGCCTCGGTATTACGGACCTCGATCCCCTGCACTACGGGCTCCTGTTCGAACGCTTCCTGAATCCGGAGCGCGTCTCGATGCCTGACTTTGACGTGGACTTCTGTCAGCATAACCGTGACCGCACGATTGAGTACGTGAAGCGCGTCTACGGGGCGGATGCCGTAAGTCAGATCGTCACCTTCGGCGCCATGGGGGCCAAGGCTGTTGTGCGCGACGTGGGCCGCGTTTTGAACATGGGCTATAACGAGGTGGACCGCCTTGCCAAACTCATTCCCCAAAAGCCGGGGCTTGATGTGACGCTTGAGAAAGCCGCGGAGATGGAACCGGACTTTGCGGCGCTTGCAGCGCAGCCCGAGTACAAGGAGCTCATGAGTTACGCAAAGGAACTCGAAGGCATCACGCGCAACCTCGGCATGCATGCGGGGGGCGTCCTGATCGCTCCCGGCAAATTGACGGACTTCTGTCCCCTTTATAACGCGGACGGCCGCCCCGAAAACACGGTGAGTCAGTACGACAAAAAAGACGTCGAAAACGTGGGCCTCGTGAAGTTCGACTTCCTGGGGCTTACGACGCTGACGATTCTCGGAAAAGCCGTTGAGTACATTGACAGGCTCCATCCGGGCGAACACTTCGAACTCGAGCGAATTCCGGTTGACGATAAGGAAACCCTGAAACTCTTTCAGACCGGCAACACCGGCGCCGTCTTTCAGTTTGAATCCGACGGCATGCGCGAACAGCTGCGGCAGGCAAAACCGGACTGCCTTGAAGATCTCGTTGCTCTGAATGCTCTTTACCGTCCGGGCCCGATGGATCAGATTCCGCACTTTATTGACCGTAAGTTCGGGCGCGAGAAGGTGGAGTATCTGGATCAGCGCATGGAACCGATTCTGCGTGAAACCTACGGCATCATGGTGTATCAGGAACAGGTGATGCTGGTCGCGCGTGCTATCGGCGGCTACTCCCTGGGCGGCGCTGACCTTCTGCGCCGCGCCATGGGTAAGAAAAACGTCGAGGAAATGAAGCGGCAGCGTGCCGTCTTTATTAAGGGTGCCGCAGAGCGTAATGTGAGCGAAGAGACCGCGACCGAAATCTTTAACCTCATGGAAAAGTTTGCGGGGTACGGTTTTAATAAGTCGCACGCGGCAGCCTATTCGTATGTCGCATGGCAGACGGCTTATTTGAAGGTCCACCATACGGCGTGCTTTTTCGCGGGGAACTTGTGCCTTGTGATGGATCAGGGCGACAAGATGCGCACGCTGATTGACGATGCCCGTAACTGCGGCGTGACTTTTTTGCCGCCGGACGTGAACGTGAGCGACTGGTTCTTTACGGTCCCTGACGCCAAAACCATCCGTATCGGCCTCGGAGCAATTAAGGGGCTGGGGCAAAACATCGTTGAAGACATCATTAACGAACGGAAGATGAACGGGCTTTACCTGGACATCTTTGACCTTGCGGCGCGCGTGCCCACTGTGAACCGTAAGATCCTGGAGCAGCTTGTGCGTGCGGGCGCATTTGACTCCATCTCCACGGACCGCGGGCTTTACTTCGAGAATGTGAGCCAGGCGCTGCAGGCCGCGCAGACCGTCGCTGCCTCTGTCGGACAGGGGAGTCTCTTTGCTGATGAAAACGGGGAAGCCGAGCGTATTGTGAGCTGGAAAAAGGCGATTCCCTGGGGCGAACGCAAAAAGCTCTTACAGGAAATTGAAGCGTTTGGTTTCTGTCTCACCGGTGACCTTTTTGCCCAGTATAAAAAGGAAACGGAACATTTTGCGACGCCCTATAAAAAGCTCGCGGACAGTCGGCAGAACTTTACGATCGCAGGGCTTGTGACCAACATGCGTGTGCTGATGGGGCAGCGCGGCAAAATCGGGATTCTCACGATCAGTAACGGCAAGGAAAGCCAGGACGTCTTTATTTACGCTGAGGCCCTTGACCGCTACAAGAAACTCTTAAAGACCGATGAAGTGCTCGTCTTTACGGGGCGCTGCAGGGCACGGCGTGATGAAAACGGCGTTACCGGCAAACTTTCCTTTACCGCAAGCGAAGTGCAGACGATGGAAGAGATGCGCGCGAGAAAAGGCGCGGTTCTTAACATCACGCTTTCAGCTACCAAGGACCTTAAGGATGTTGCGAAGGTCCTTTCTACAGATAAGACCGGAAGCGAAGAGGGCGTGGCCTGCCGCATTGATGTGCTTACCCAGGGGTGTTCCGGTGAAATCAGGCCTGAGTTTTACGTGAGACCGACAGACGATCTTGTGCAGATGCTTAAAGCCCAGGACGGCGTGATCGGCGCGGGATATCAGTACTGATCTACCGGAAGTAGCGGATGCGGTTAGTGAGCATCCGCAGGTGCTTCACCAAATTTCGGCATTTGGCCTTTAAAACAGTTGAAGTACAGATGTTGGTTATCCGGCGAAGTTTTCTTTTTGAGGCATCACTTAAAAACGGATGATCGGCAAGGCTCAGACAGCTTTTTTGGATGGCAGTGATCGGTTCAGAACTCGTGCTTGCATCAGACGCCAGCAACGCTAATGTCTCCTGCTGTGCGTAGGAAACATAGTTGTTGATGATGCCGCGCTGAATAATTTCTGAAAATTGAGCGAGATCTGCCATCAGCAGTGAATACCCTTCCAAATCGTGGGCTTTGGCTTTGGCGGCATTGGAGAGGGACGAACACCGCTTCCTGTAGAAATAAAGGTTTTCAGGAATAGCGATACCCTTCAGTAGATGAGGCATTGCCCGGATCAGAAAATCCTGATCTTCAATAGCCTTGAGTTGAGTATTAAACCGGCAGCCGGAAATTTTTCCCCAACGGAAAAAGCGGTTACTCAGAAAGAGAGATGTGTTGGCTGTTTTCGGAATTGGGTGAGACTGGTTGTCAAGGCAAAAGAACTGTGCGGCGACGTCATCAGCAGCCAGAGGGCGATTGTCGCCGGCGAGTTTTCGGTGAACAGGGCCAAATTTGGTAAACGGTGTGAAGGCGCAGACCGCATAGTCCAAGCTACGCTCACTGAGCGCCCGGACAAAGATTTTCAGGTAGTCGGTACTGACATAGTCATCGGCATCGACAAAGCCAAGGAATTCAGTGGACGGGATATTTTCGGAAACCCAGTCGAGTCCCGCGTTTCTGGCCGATGATACGCCGCCGTTTGGTTTTTCAATCAGAATAAACCGAGGGTCTTCTGTAGCGATTCTTTTGACGATATCGGCTGTTGAATCTGCAGATCCATCATCCACGATGATTGCGACAAAGTTGCTGTAAGTCTGCTTCCTCAGCGAGTCAAGACACTCGGAAAGGTAGCGTGCAGCGTTATAGGCGGGAATGATGACGGCCGCTGTCGGGCTAAATTGGCGACGGAGCATGAACGATTAAAGAGAATCAGAGACTTTGGTCCGGATGCCGGCGGCTGTAAAGTTTGACGTACTTAGTCATTGTGTAGAAATAGTGATACACAGACAGCGTCCAGCCGATTTTGCCGTCCAAAAAGCCCAGGTTAAAGAAGTACACCTTAAGAAAGGCCCACAGAGGTTTGATGATGATGCCGTTCACAAAACCGCAGTGTTTTCCCTGGGACTCATATTTCTCTGCAGAAAGCGTTGTGTATTTCTCAAACTTTCGGAAATAGGCCTCCCAGTTTCTGTACGGGAAATGAATGAGGTGTCCGGATAGCTTTTCCTGAGGAAAGGGTGAGCAGATGGTCTGATGGACTTGCCCTTCGACCCGGGCGCCTTCTCTCGGTAAAAGCCGCAGAACCCAGTCCGGGCGCAGAATGCCGTGAGCTTTTCTGCCGGAGTTGTAATGGTTTTCCCGTTGAATCCAAAAAGCTTTTTGGGGATTTTGTTCGAGAGTTTTTGCAAGGTTCTGCGCAAGCAGAGGACTCACCCTTTCATCAGCGTCAATCAGGAAAACCCACTCACAGCTTGCCTTGGAAATCGCGAAGGTCTGCTGCTCCCCCCAGTTGCCGGCGAGGGCCCGGGTAAAAACTTTGGCTCCGAAGGTCTTGGCTTTGGCAACAGTCCCGTCGGTACTCTCATCGTCAACCACGATGATTTCTTTGGCAAAACTGCAGCTGCCCAAACATGCATCAATATTGTGTTCTTCGTTTTTAGTCAGAAGAACGACGGAGACATTCAGTTTTTCCGATGACATGTCAACACCAAGCGGAGGAAGTTAGTTAGTGCGCAAGTATCTGCCGCATGGCATTGATAACGTCCTGCGGGGCGGGCCACTTACCTTGCTTACCAAGCACTACGGCCTGGGGGTTCCAGGGACCGGTACGGGAGGGATCGGTGACGCCGACAAGCGTAATTTGTTTGACTCCGAGGGCTGCAGCAATGTGGCTGACACCGGAATCGTTGGCAATCACTAGCTGAGCGTGTTTGACGAGTGCAGCAAAATTTCCGAGAGAGGTCGGTTCCAAAATTGTGGCATCTGGACAGGCCTTTCTTGCGGCCTCTTCTTCCCTGAGTGACGGAAAGATAATCGGTTCGACACCCATCTCTTTCAGAGGTGCAACAAGATCATTAAAGTGAGGCCACTGTTTGACTTTGCCGTCCTGCAGACCGCGAGCAACAGGGGCGAGTATGGCGTAGCGTTCCGGAATGTGGAACTTCTCCATAAGGTTTCTGGCGGCTGCTTCATGACGCTTTAAAAGCATCAGGCCCAGGCTTTTCGGAACTTTGTCCCAGGCGGGTTTTCCGCCCCATGCCTTGATCGCTTCGTGCGCAACATAGAAGAAGCGCTCTACCTCATGCATCTTCGGAGGTTCTGGGATTTTTGTGTCAAGAAGAAAACTGCGGCAGTCGGTTTTGAGGCCCGCAGTTTGGATTGGAGCGAACTTAAAGAGGAGTGCTGAGCCGAAAGAATTTGGAAAAAGCAGACCGCAGGTGGCTTGAGCATTATCTGCTAAATAACGAATGCGACTGATGTCTTCTGTGACGTGCCCTTCAATGGGGTCAAAGCGCCAGCCCATCCCTGACATCAAATCTTCTGCCCAGCGTTTCCCAACCAGTGCCGGCGTAAAACCGCTTGCTTCCAATAGTCTCAGGGCTGGCAGACACATACAGCAGTCTCCAACGTGATTGGGAATTCGGCAAAGGACAGTAGACATGATAAAGTTTTTTATGGAAGGAAGATCTGGAAACCATTGGTCTGATTATAAGAGCCTGACGGGTGGGTTCAGAGCATGCAATGTACAATGCGACCGACATTATCACTTTGGGCGAGCGAAATGCCTTTGAACGCTTCCGCTGAGGCAAAAGCAACCGCAGAGCAAACCATATCGGTGCTCCAAGGCGGACATTATTCCTGGCAGAAAGGATGGCTTAAACGCATCCCGGGGATCTATGCGAGGTTGCTTAATTACTTGGTTCCCTATACCAAGACAGTCATTGCAGCCATGTTTTTTATGGTGATAACAGCACTGACGTCTTCGATGATTGCTGTTTTGATGGGAAAACTGACTGACCAGGGTTTTTATGCCAAGGATGTCAATGCTCTTTGGTGGGCGCCGGCAGCTTTGATTGCAGTGGCTCTTTTGCAGGGAGGCTCGACTTTTGGAAGCTCCTATCTTCTGCAAAAAGTCTCTCAGCAGGTGCTGCTCAAGATCCGCTGTGAAATGTTTGAGAAGGAGATCCGTTGGCCGGCAGCTAATTATCAAAAATACACTTCGGGCATTGTGATGTCTAAGTACATCAACGAAGCAAGCACAGCTTTAGGGGGAGCAGCACAGCTTCTGACGACAATTGTTAGAGACTCGTTGCAACTGGTGGCGTTGTTGGGCTTGCTGATATGGCATGACTGGAAGTTAACTTTGGTGACGCTTGTGGTGGCACCGCTGATTGCAGTCATTCTTCGGTGGGTTAATAAAAAGACCAAGAAATATGGTCTGCAGACACAGACGGCGCTGGGGAACATGATGAACACGGTGCTTGAAGCTTATCAAGGACAGCGAATCATCAAAATTTATGATGCTTACGAAAAGGAGCAGACGCGGTTTCGCGGTGTTAATGAGTTATTGTATAAATTGTCCATGCGCATGCAGGCAGTGACGGCTGCTGGAACGCCACTAACCCAGTTTGTCACAATGGCCGGTGTTTCCATCGTTGTCATCGTGGCACTGTTGCAGGCGCAGGCAGGACATTTGACACTCGGCGATTTCATTACTTTTTTGTCTGCCCTGCTTTTATTAATGAATCCCGTTAAGAAGCTTTCTGCACTCAATGGTTCTGTTGCGAGAATATCGGCTGCCGCTGAAAGCCTGTTCACAACGATGGATGAGGCGACAGAAAAAGATCCAGGCAATATGGAATTGCCTCGTCTTTTGGGCAGTGTGAGGTTTGAACATGTAGGCTATCGATATGCGGGAGCAGGACGACAGGCCCTTACGGATGTCTCTTTCGACGTTAAGCCCGGGGAGACGATCGCTTTTGTAGGTGCATCTGGTGCTGGAAAAACAACACTGATTAATCTTGTTCCGCGATTTTGGCAACCGACGGAAGGCGAAATTTATTTTGACGGCATTCCGCAAAGCACTGTTACTTTAAAGAGCTTGAGACAGCAGATAGCGTTGGTCAGTCAGGATGTTGTGCTCTTTGATGACACGATTGCGGCAAACATTGCCTATGGCATGGAAAACGTGTCAGAAGAGGACATAAAGCAAGCTGCGGATGCCGCGTATCTCACGCCTTTTATCCGCGAACTTCCCGAAGGCTTAAACAGCCCGGTTGGTCCTGCTGGCCAAAAACTTTCAGGTGGACAGAAGCAGAGAATTTCCATTGCCAGAGCTTTATTGAAGAATGCTCCAATTCTTCTGCTGGATGAAGCCACAAGTGCGCTGGACACTGAAAGTGAGAAATATATCCAGCTTTCGTTGGACCGTTTGATGAAGGGTAGAACGACTTTTGTCGTCGCGCACCGTCTGTCAACTATTATGGGTGCAGACAAAATTGTCGTTATTAAAGAGGGCAGAATCTGCGAGATGGGGCGGCATGAAGAACTTCTCGCAAAGAAGGGGGCTTACGCTCACCTCTACAACATTCAGTTTATGCAAAAACCCACAGAAGACAAGATTCAGTCAGCCTGATGTCCGGTAGGACAGTTTATTTTGATCGGATTTGAAAAAATGAGTATTAAGTCAGACAGATGGATTCGCAAGATGGCGGCTCAGGGCATGATTGAGCCTTTTGAACCTAATCAGGTGCGCTATGTCGACAACCGAAAGATAGTCAGTTACGGGACATCCTCTTATGGCTATGACATCCGTTGTGCCAACGAGTTCAAGGTCTTCACCAACATCAATTCGACCATTGTGGATCCCAAGGATTTCGATCCGGCCTCATTTGTGGATGTTGTAAGTGATGTCTGCATCATTCCGCCCAATTCCTTTGCTTTGGCTCGTACCGTTGAATACTTCCGCATTCCCCGCAATGTGCTGACGATTTGTTTGGGTAAGTCCACATATGCCCGCTGCGGCATCATCGTGAACGTGACGCCGTTTGAACCGGAATGGGAAGGGTACGTAACTTTGGAGTTTTCAAACACTACGCCTTTGCCGGCTAAGATCTACGCGAATGAAGGCTGTGCACAGGTCCTTTTCTTTGAAGGGGATGAGGAGTGTGAAACGAGTTATCGGGACAGAGGCGGAAAGTATCAGGGGCAGGTTGGTGTTACTCTCCCCAGGACATAAAGCTGAAAAAACAGGGTTGTCTTCCTTGATTTTATGCTGGAAATTGCTGATAATACGCCCCTTCCCGGTTTGGCACGTGGGCGCATGCCCGTCGTAAGACCGCTCCGTCAGCTGACGGCTTGATATATAGCGGCAGGCGCGCAAGGCAGCCAGGGCGACCGACTAATTAATCGGAATTTTTATCAAATGAAACCCAATATTCACCCCGAGTACCGTGAGGTTGCCTTCGTTGACCTCTCGATCAACAAGACCTTCATCATTTCGAGCTCTGTTCAGACGAAGGAGACCATCGAAATCGACGGCAAGACCTATCCGCTCTTTAAGCTCGATACCTCTTCTGAAAGCCATCCGTTCTACACCGGTGCTCAGACCCGTATCGTTGAAGCCGGCCGTGTTGAAAAGTTCCGCGCCAAGTTTGCCGCGAAGAACCAGGAACTCAACGCCGCTGCTGCCAAGGCAAAGGCCAAGTAATTTCGGGCTCTTTGAGGTTTGCATCTGACGGATGCAAATCCTCGGAAAAAGGGGCAGAAGGACGCAAAATCATAATTTTTGAGTCCGACTGCCCTTTTTTCATGATGTTCTGCACCTTATCATTGCCCTGTGCTGTTCCGGCCCTGCTTTTCCCCGATTATTGGAAAGTTCATGCTTGACCTTCGTCCGATTCCCGCCAACGTCAGCTCAACGGCTGCTGCCAAGTTGCCGCGTTTTCTGTTGCTGGCGATTCTGATTCTCTTCATTGTTCCGGGGCTCTTTGACCGAGCTGTCTGGACCGTGAGAGAAGGGGCCGCTTTCGGACAGTTTTGGGAGATGGCGCACGGTGACTTCGTCTCCTGGCTTTTCCCTATGGCTTCCGGTCTTGTGATCACGGATCACGGCCCGCTTTCCATTTGGGCGGGGGCTATCCTGATGCGGCTGCTGGGGAATGAATTTACCCCTGTGGTGGCAGCGAGAATTACGGCCTGCCTGTGGTTTGCCATCACAACCGCTTCGATTTGGTACGGAACCTGGTATCTGGCGCGTCGTAAAGAAGCACAGCCCTTGGGTACAATCTTTGCAGACCAAGCGACTTACCGGGATTACGGACGCATGGTCGCTGATGCCGCCACACTCTTTTTCATTGCTTTGTTCGGGCTCGTGATCCGGTTGCGAGAGCCGACATACGATTCAGCAGAACTCGCGTTCTGCTCTCTGGCTTTCTTCTCCTGCGCCTGGGCACTTACAAGGCCCTATTTTGGGGCGGCATTGGCAGGTGTCGCCTGTGCCGGTCTGATGCTTACGGCAAGTCTCATCTTGGGGATTGCGGCGCTTTTAGCCTGCCTTTTCAGTTTTCTGATGCTCCCTACGCGGGGAAAGACCGATAAGAAACTGGTCATCACTCTGGCGGTCACTGTTCTTTTGTTTTCGCTTTGGCCGCTGGCTGCCTGGGTGACTTCGTCGGAAGTGATCAGCGACTACTTCCTTCTTTGGGCCCAGAAGCAGGTGGAATATTTCGGTTTTCTCAGTTTTGAGGAACTGGACTGGTTTGTCCGTCATGTGCTGTGGTACCTGTGCCCAGTGTGGCCGTTTGCCATTCTCGGCTTCGTGAAGTGGCGAAAGCACAAGACGGCGTCCTTCATGGCCTTACCGGTTGTTTTTCTCTCGGTGTGGTTTGTGGGCTTTTTGGTGTCGGAAAGCCTCAACGCTGAAGATCTCTTAAACCTCATCATTGCCCCGCTTTGCACGGTGGCAGCCTTCGGGCTTATCTCCGCCAAACGTTCTTTTCAGAGCATGCTCGACGGCTTTGCCCTCACGATCACAACACTCGGTCTGCTCGGTGTGTGGGCTTACTGGCTTGCCTGGCTGATGGGCTTTCCGCCCAA
>ULUO01028432.1_pt1 | contig 12718 bp, 11 predicted proteins | sample 1958611 | NCBI WGS metagenome assembly ULUO01 (sample SAMEA4835762, study PRJEB28245) | human gut metagenome | biome: gut microbiome; material: fecal sample | place: Denmark | collected 2008
ACACCGCTGGCGATCCTTGTTACCTTAATGCCGGTAGGCTTGATCAGCTTGCTGATATACATCGCCGTTGTTTCGCCTTCCAGACTGGAATTAGTCGCAATGATGACTTCCTTCACTTCGTCCGTCTGCAATCTGGTGATCAATTCCTTCAGCCTGATATCCGAAGGCCCGATCCCGAGCATCGGTGAGATCGCACCATGCAGCACATGGTAAACACCATCAAACTTACCGGTTTTTTCATAAGCCGCCAGATCACGCGTATTCTCCACTACCATGATCGTGCTGTGATCCCGTTTGGGGTTGCTGCAGATCGGGCAGATCTCCTGATCTGTCAGTGTACAGCAGATCTTGCAGTAGCAGACATTATTTCTGGCCTCTACAACCGTCTTTGCAAAACGCTCTACCTGCTCCTTTGGCATATTGACCATATGAAAAGCAAGTCTCTGCGCCGATTTATTGCCAATACCGGGCAGTGAAGCAAATTGTTCAATTAACTGATTGATATAACCGCTGTACAGATCCATTAGAACGGAAGTCCTCCGAGATTCAGACCGCCTGTCATGGATGACATTGCTGCAGTACTTGCTTCATCTGCTTTTCCCAGTGCTTCATTTGTGGCTGCCATGATCAGATCTTCCAGCATTTCCACATCATCCGGGTCTACTGCATCTTTATCCAGTTTTACCTTAGTCACTACTTTCTTGCCGGACACTGTCACTTCTACAGCTCCGCCGCCTGCTGTTGCGGAAAATTCCTTCTCCTCCAGTGCTTTCTGGTTTTCCTCCATCTGACGCTGCATTCTCTGCGCCTGCTTCATCAGATTGTTCATGTTACCAGGCATTCCTCCGCCCGGAAAACCACCTCTTTTTGCCATATTTCATTTCCTCCTGTTTTATTCTTCTTCTATTTCCATATGAACGATCTGGCTCAGATCAATATAAGAACGTTCAAATGACTGTTCCTTTGCAAGCGGTCTGACCTCGACCTGAATCTCTTTCCCGATCACCTGTCCGATCAGATCCTGCAGGCTGTCTTTATTTTCCGGATGTTTGATAAAATAATCGGACTGCAGTCCGTCCGGTAATACAATAAGAAGTCTGTTCTCACCGCCCAGACTCAGCTTGCTGCCTGAAAGATATGTCCGCATGGGCTGTCCTGTCTTCTGGACGATCTCGCCCCAGCGCCCGACAACCTGCTGTATATCTTCCGGAACCGCCTTTGGGAGCTGCGGTCTTTCCTGCAGCTCTTCCGCCGGTGCATCTTGCGCAGCTACTGCCTCCGTACTCTGCGGCGCAGCAAAATTTCCTGTTTCCAGTTTATGCTCCAGATCACGGATTCTTTCTAATAAAGCATCGTTTTTTGTCTCCATGGACGGTCTGCAGATCTTAATAAGCGTCATTTCGATCATGATCCGTTTGCCGACCGCATATCGAAGCTGTCCTGACAACTCCGAAAAAATACGGATATACCGCATCAGTGCATTTTCACTGACAAGCTCTGCCTCTTCCTGCATCAGAGAAAGATTATCCGTGGAAACATCCACCACATCTTCAATATTCTCCGAGGTTTTGAGCAGTAAGAGATTGCGCAGATACCAGATAAAATCCGTTACGAACTGTGTGAGCTCCCTGCCCTGCAATATGATCTCTTCCAGAAGAGAAAGAGAGCCCTGCACATTTTTATCCGCAAGCCGGCGCAGCATTTTGCCAAATACCTGTGTATCAACCGCACCCAGTACATCCAGTACCATATCATAGGTCAGTATTTCGCCATAGTGGAATGCGATACACTGATCCAGCAGGCTTAGTGCATCACGCATGGAACCGTCTGCTGCCTTTGCCACATAACGGAGTGCCTTATCCTCGACCTCTACCTTTTCCTGCTGCATCAGATCCTGCAGTCTCTGTGTGATCGTATCGATCGTGATGCGCTTAAAATCATAACGCTGGCAACGGGATAAAATCGTGATCGGGATTTTATGTGCTTCTGTCGTTGCCAGAATGAAGATCACGTAAGACGGCGGTTCTTCCAGTGTCTTTAACAGTGCATTAAAAGCACCGATGGAGAGCATATGCACCTCATCGATGATATACACCTTATACTTTCCTTCCGCCGGAGAAAAAGAAACCTCATCCACGATCTCTCTGATATTATCCACGCCGTTGTTGGACGCTGCATCGATCTCGATCACATTCATGCTCGCGCCGGCTGTGATCGCCCTGCACATCCTGCAGGTTCCGCATGGATTACCATCCTGCGGATTCTCGCAGTTTACGGCTTTTGCAAGGATTTTTGCAACCGTTGTTTTACCGGTACCGCGCGTTCCGCAGAACAGATAGGCATGTCCGACTCTGTCCGCTTTTATTTGATTTTGCAATGTTGTTACAATATGCTCCTGCCCTTTGACATCCGCAAAATTGTCCGGACGGAACTTTCTGTATAGTGCCTGATATGACATGATCAGTCTCCGAAGCAGATGCCAAGCATTTTAGCTTCCTGTACAATAGAAGCATCCGGTGATACCATTTTCAGCTTGCCTGCTACCTCTTCCAGCGGTACTTTAATGATCTCACGGTTTTTGATCCCTACCATAAAGCCATATTCGCCATTTAAAATGAGCTTGCCTGCCTCTGAACCGAGACGGGAAGCAAATACACGGTCATACGGACACGGGCTTCCGCCTCTCTGGGTATGTCCCGGAACCGTAACACGTACATCATAGCCGCCTTTTTCCCGGATCTGCTGTGCAAGTTCATAAGATACAGAAGGGAATGGATAGTTTTTCATTTTTTCTTTGTATTCTTTCTTAGAAAGCTTTGCATCTTCCTTTGAAATAGCTCCTTCTGCCACAGCAAGTATCGTAAAACGGCTTCCGTTCTGTATTCTTTCATCGATCTTATTGATAATGCTGTCAATGCTGTATGGGATTTCCGGGATCAGGATGATATCTGCACCACTTGCCATACCTGCATTTAATGTCAGCCAGCCAACTTTGTGTCCCATCACTTCCACGATAAATACTCTGCCATGGGAAGCTGCTGTTGTATGGATACAGTCAATGGCTTCCGTTGCAATATTGACCGCACTCTGAAAACCGAATGTCATATCTGTTCCCCAGAGGTCATTATCGATCGTCTTTGGCAGTGTCACAATATTGAGTCCTTCTTCTCTTAACAGGTTTGCTGTTTTATGCGTTCCGTTTCCGCCAAGGATCACCAGACAGTCAAGCTGCAGCTTATAGTAATTCTGCTTCATTGCTTCTACCTTGTCCAGTCCGTTCTCATCCGGTTCGCGCATCAGCTTGAAAGGAGTACGGCTGCTGCCAAGGATCGTTCCGCCCTTTGTTAAAATACCGGAGAAATCATGCCCGGTCAGCATACGGAAATTTCCATAGATCAGACCTTTGTAACCATCCAAAAAGCCGTAGATCTCTACATCACTCTCCGCATTCAGTATACTTTTTACCACACCACGCATGGCAGCATTTAATGCCTGACAGTCGCCACCGCTTGTCAACATACCAATTCTTTTCATTACGTGATTTCCTCCCATTTCGGATCAAAGATTTATGAAGCAGTCTGCTATGCCCATATGAGAATATTATAGCTCATTTTGTATTTTATCTCAACGGCTAATTGTAAGATGATAGACATATAAAAGCACCGGAAATGATATTGCCGGAATCACGTTTGACTACCCTGCGATTTGCCAGGACATATTTTGCACGAGCTCCGGCCACCAAAACGCGTGGTGGCCTCTCCGCTCGGCAAATGTCAGGCAAATCTCAGTCGTCGGCACTATCGATTCCATCAATATCATTTCCGGTGCTTGTAAAGTAAATGCATCTGTTGCGCACTTCGCGCGGCATCTGCAGATCATCAGGGCTCCTTTTTAAAGCAGACGGATGTGATCCACTTCTCCCGTTTCCTGGAAAATTGCCCAGTTTGCTATATTGACCGCATGATCTCCGATCTTCTCCAGATATTTTGCAAACATCATCACATCGATGCAGTCATCAGGATCTTTTGCTTCTGACCTGAGATGTGCGATCACATCGTTTTTGACCTGATTGAACAGATCATCGACTGTATCATCTCCTGTCACAACATGCTGTGCGCTTTCTGCGTTGCGGTCTACAAATGCATTGATCGCTTCTGTTAACTGCTTGCCCGTTTCCTCGATCATCTGCGGAATATGCGCGGAAAACTCCTGCAGATCCTTAAAATGCATCCGCTTTACCAGCTCTGCGATATCACTGCACTGATCTCCGATCCTGCTGATATCCGTTACTACCTTCAATGATGCACTGACCTGACGCAGATCCCTGGCGATCGGCTGCTGCTTTGTGATAAGGTTCAGACAGCTTCCTTCAATCCTTCTCTGCAGGGTATGTGTACTTTGGTCACTTGCAATGATCTCTTCGATCACGCTTTCCTTCTGCTGCTGCAGCGCTGAAAACAGTCTGGCATATGTAGCACGCACGCCCATTCCCATTTCTTCAACGCTTTCCTGCAATTGTTTTAATTCTTCTTCATATAATCTTCTTGGTGACATTTCCTTCTCCTTTTCTGCTCTCCATCAACCGAATCTACCGGTAATGTAATCCTCTGTCTTCTTCTGGGACGGATGCTTGAAGATTGTATCCGTTGTATCAAACTCGATCAGCTCACCAAGCAGGAAGAATGCTGTATAGTCAGACACACGTGCTGCCTGCTGCATGTTATGGGTTACAACTACAACTGTATATTTCTTTTTCAGATCCTCCATTAGATCCTCTACCTTTAAGGTAGAGATCGGATCAAGCGCCGAAGTTGGTTCATCCATCAGAAGGATTTCGGGTTCTACCGCAAGTGCTCTTGCGATACAGAGTCTCTGCTGTTGTCCGCCTGATAATCCAAGTGCGGATTTTTTCAATCTGTCTTTCACTTCTTCAAAAATGGCAGCATCTCTCAGCGAACGCTCCACAATATCATCGAGCTTTGCTTTTGCTGTAATACCATGGATACGCGGACCATATGCGATATTATCGTATATGCTCATCGGAAATGGATTCGGCTGCTGGAATACCATGCCTACTTTTTTCCTGAGCAGGGTTGTATCAACCTTTGGGCTGTAAATATCTTCTCCGTCAATTGTTACCGTTCCATCAATCTTTACACAGTCTACCAGATCATTCATACGATTTAAGCACTTCAGAAATGTAGACTTTCCGCATCCACTGGGACCGATAAATGCAGTGACTGCATTTTGCGCAATATTCATATTAATATCTTTGAGTGCATGATTCTCACTATAATGCAGGTTCAGATGCTGTACAACGATTTTGGAAGGGTTTGTTTCCTTTTTCATTCTTTGTCTCTCTTTCTATCTATGTAATGCTGTTATGCTGTTATTTTTTGTCTACCTGCAGCTTCTTTGCCATTCCTCTGGCCAGCATATTGATCAAAAATACGATCACAAGAAGTACAAGCGCAATGCCAAATGCTACATCATACTGGGCTTTTGCCATTGACAGATACAGCTGGATCGTAAGCGTTCCACCTGATTCCATGATCTTTTTCAGGTAACCGATCGCCGTTTTCGGAAGTACAAAGCCACTGCCGGCTGTAAACAAAAGCGCCGCAGACTCACCGACAATACGACCGATCGCCAGAAGTACCCCCGTTAAAATACCGGGCATCGCAGACGGAAGGAGGATCGTACGGATCATATACCATTTTGTGGCGCCCATACCAAGCGCTCCGCTCCTGTAGCTTTCAGGAACGCTCCTGAGCGCTTCCTGTGTATTTCTCGTGATCAGTGGCAGAATCATGATCGTCAGGGTGAGCGCGCCTGTCAGAATCGAATAACCAAATCCGCAGGCTGTTCCAAAGAACACCATACCAAACAGACCGAATATGATCGACGGAATTCCGGAAAGCGTTTCTGTCGTAAATTCGATCAGACGTACAAGTTTTCCGCCCTTTGCATATTCATTCAGATAAATCGCAGATCCGATTCCGATCGGTGTTGCGATCAATAATGTCAGAACAACAATGTAAAGTGTATTTACAATGTTTCCCGCAATGCCTGTTGTCTGCCTGATCGCGCTTGTAACGGTTGTCAGGAAAGTCAGATTCACATTTCTGATACCACGGATCACAACATATCCGATGATACATACCAGCACAAGTACAGAGAAAAGTGCTGACAGATAGATCAGAAAAAGAAGGATGTGATCTTTTAATTTATGGGTCTTATGCATAATACTGCCGGTCATTTATTTTTCCTCCTTCTCTTTTAAAATACCTGTCAGTACCAGGTTAATGATCATAATGAATACGAAAAGGACAAGACCGATCGTAAACAGCACCTGTCTGTGCAGTCCCGACGCATATCCCATCTCGCTGACGATCGCTGTTGTCAGGAATCTGACAGAATTAAACGGAAGCGGTGCATTGACGCTGCTGCCTGAAACGAGGGTGATCGCCATAGCTTCTCCGATCGCTCTTCCCACGCCTAGAACAATGGCAGAAATAATACCGGATTTTGCTGCAGGTATCACTACCTTGAATATTGTTTCGATCTTGGATGCGCCCAGTGCAAGAGAAGCACTTCTTAAGTGATCCGGTACTGCATGGAGTGCTGATTCACTGATATTGATCACTGTTGGCAGGATCATGATCGCCAAAACCAGAATCGCAGACAGCATATTGGATCCGCCTGTATATTGATGCGCGGAAGATCCTGCAAATACAGCTTTTTCCAGTTTATACATCAGCGGATTTAAGATCAGGATTCCCAAAAGTCCGTAGATAACGGAGGGAATACCTGCCAAAAGGGTAACTGCAGGTCTTACAATGTCCGCCAGCTTCTTTGGTGCAACTTCAGCCAGAAATACCGCTGTCAGAAGTGCAACCGGAACACCTAACAGGATTGCGGCAAATGTACCGACAATAGAGGTCAGGATCACATATAAAATACCAAAATGCGGTTCCGCTGCCGCAGGTGCCCATTTTGTATTGAATAAAATTTCCCTGATCCCTACTTTGAAAAGTGCCGGCGATCCGTTTATGATCATATAAGCAGTAATGGCGAAGACCGCCATTACTGCTACCAGTGCACATACCACAAAGATGATGTGTGCGATGATTTCCACTATAGATTTATTTTTATGATTTGCAAAGATTGATGTATGCATATATTTAGTCCACCGTGATAAGTCCTACGCTCTGGATCAGCTGTTTTCCTTCATCAGATTTTAAGTAGTCAAACAGTGCCTGTACAGGCTCGCTCTGTGCACTTACTTCACCCATTGTTGCCATAACGAATGGTCTTGAAAGGATATAGCTGCCTGCTTTGATATTTTCTTCTGTCGGCTCAACACCGTTCAGTTTTGCTGCGATAATTGTGTCATCTACTGCATCAAGAGAAGCATATCCGATCGCACCCGGTGTAGAAGCTACTTTTGCGATAACAGCTCCTGTGGAATCCAGCTCATTTGCATACTGGCATGCATCTTCCAGACCAAGTAATTCTTCAAAAGCACCTCTTGTACCGGAACCTGCTTCACGGCCTACTACGACGATCGGTTCATCTGATCCGCCGAGATCTTTCCAGTTTGTTACTTCACCTTTGTAGATCTGCACGAGCTGATCCTGTGTCAGATCTGTTACTGTGTTTGCAGGATCAAGTACAACTGCAATACCGTCGATCGCTACGATGTTCTCTACACAGCCTGCTGCCTTTTCTTCATCCTTTAAACTTCTGGATGAGTTACCGATATCTACGCTGCCACCTTCCAGAGATTCAATACCTGCTGAAGATCCTGTAAATTCTGCTGTTACGCTGACACCCGGATATTTTTCCATAAAAGCTTCTGCAACCGCATTAGCAAGCTTTTCCATAGATGTGGATCCTGCCATTGCAATGCTTCCTGAAAGATCTGCGTTTGTATCTGTTGCTGCTGCGTCTGCAGCTTCATCTGTTGCTGCATCTGTAGCTGCGTCTGTTGCTTCATCTGTGGCTGTGTCCGTTGCTGTCGCATCTGTTGTCATATCTGCTGCATTGCTGCCACATCCTGTTAATAAGCCTGCTGCAACAGTTGCAGCCATAAGTACTGTCATAAGTTTGTTCTTTTTCATTTTCTTTCTCCTCCACTATGAGTCTCCTATTTTTCGTGCGGCTTTCTTCCGTACGATACAATAAAAAAGAGGTATTCGCATGTTTTCTCTTCCTTATTACAGGAACGAGTGTAACACCGGATACCTCTTACATAAAATCATGTTTCCGTAAGAAATTTGTAAGTTTCATGTAAAATGATCTATTATCTGTTTTCTCACATTGCTTCTATTCTTTTGCGGAGTGCCAGCATCTTTTTATCGATCCTTGCGATCTCCTGCGCATAGGAAAGTAGTTCCCTGCGCACCTGCTCCGTCTCCTGGGGCGTGCTCTTTTCCTGCTTATAGCAGAGCTGGTGATCAAGCTTTGCCCAATAATTCATTGCCACAGTCCTGATCTGTATTTCTGCCCGTACTGTTTCGTTTTCCTCTCCGTACGGATATGGCATATCGACGATCAGATGCACACTCTGATAACCGCTCGCCTTTGGTTTTTTGATATAATCCTTTGTTTTGATGATCGTAAGCTGCGGACGCTCTATCAGATACTCTGCCACCTGATATACTTCATCCCGGAAAGAACAAACGATCCGGACACCTGCCAGATCGTTCAACCTTTGCACTGCCTGTTCATATGAAATTTCATACCCTTTCCGTTCCAGCTTTTCCGCTGCACTTGCCGCCGTTTTGATCCGCTCCGACACGGAATCGATCACCTTATGTTTCGCGCCTTTCCGCTGCTCATATTGCCGGATCAGGCTTTCCACCGTAGCGATCGCATACGATTGTTTCCTTATGTATTCCGGCTCTGCGAATGCTTTTGTCAGTTCTGCAAGCCCCTCCCTGTTTTGTTTCGCATTTTTGCTTTTACCCATACTTCTCTGCTTATTCCTTTCTCATATACCATATCACGAAAATAAGCCCTGCCACGATCGCCACGACCGATGCTGCTGTCTCCGGGCTCACTAATAATTCTATGCCCCCATATAAGAAAGTATTCCATATAAAAAAAACAAAGCAGAACACGAGGATCATCCCCCAGATCCAGATGATCTTGATCAGCGGATCTTCCCCGTTCTGCCTTGCCTGTTTTAACCATTCCTGTATCCTTCCCATATCTGCTTACCTCCGTCTGATATCTATCTCTTTCCATACAACTCTGTTTACATGATTATCATCCGATAAGTAGTGTTTTCCTTCTATCACACATGGGAAAAATTATTGTAAAATGAATGTAAATTATTTCTCTTCCCGCTCTTCGAGCTTTTCTTCGAGCTTTTCTTTGATCTTCTCCTTTACTTCAGCCTTAAATTCCGGCCATGTTTCGTTCCTGAATTCCGCAAAAGCCAGCTTGTATTTGCCGGAAGTTGCGCCCGGGTTACGACGCAGAAGCTGCAGCTTATCCTTTGTAAGATAAGATCTGTCTTTTCCTTTCTGCATAATTTCTTCGATTCTTTCCCGGATCTCTTCTCTCTGCACAAGAGCCTGTTCCTTTTTCAGCTGTTTCTCATCCGTAATTCTTGCTCTGATCTCTTCTTTCTGCTGCTGCGCCTGTTCGATCCGCTGCTGTGCTTCATCCGCGATCACAGCCTCGACAACCTCAAGCCGCTTCTGCAAAAGCTTCAGTTCTTTCTTTGCAGCTTCTACCTTAACAAGGACATCTCGCAGTTCGATAGCTGTCTTGAAGCTGAGTGCAAAGTCTGCTGCTGCCAGCATCATGACCACGTGCACAATCGGCGAAAGCACTGCCTCCGGAATGGATAATACAAATTTTTCAAACGGCTTATGTACCCAATAAACCATGGCAATGCTGAAAAATCCCCATGCCAGAGACGAAGTCAGACAGATATGCCCCTGAAAGTTGAATTTCTGATTCGAATAATCCCAGTAACGCACCTTAAACAGAGATTCCATTAAAACACCTGTAACGTATTCCAAAATCGTGGCAGCGATCATGCCTGCAAAATAAACTGCAACCGGATGCGCCTTAAACGGAAGGGATACAAACAGGATCAGTACCGCACCGCTTCCGTAAATAGGAAGCAACGGTCCATGCATAAAACCTCTGTTTACCCATTTTTTCTTCTTTACAGATACAAAAGAGGATTCCCAGCACCATCCGATAAAGCAATAAATAATAAAAAATGCCAGCCATTGTGTCAGATTATAAGTATACATCTCTTCTTCTCCCTTTCTTTCGTTTTCAACAGGCAATCCGCATATTTCAGATCCGAACCAGCCACTTGCCATATTGCATCCTATGACTTGCGTGATCTATTGTGTCATTTCCTCAAAACTACACTAACAATCTTGCACGCATCTGCCGGATCACATCCTCTGCCGCCGAGAGCATCTGCTCTTCATCCTTCTGCACCACACCTGTCGGTGACAGGCGGTAGAAGAAGGCCGGTGTTCCCTTTACCGCAAAGGTCAGCTTTCCTCCATAATTGGCAAGCACCACTTCTATATTTTCCACACGGATCTTTGCGCCCGGATCCATCAGGAACGTAATGCCGTCTTTCTTTCCCCGGATCTCCGTGATATACAGATCATGCGCATACATACGGATCAGCGATACACGCAACAGATTTTCCACGCTTTTCGGGATCTGTCCAAAACGATCCATCAGCTCGCCGCGCATATCCTCCGCTTCGTCCCTGCTCTCGATCGCAGCGATCCGCTTATAAATATCCAGCTTCTGGTATTCGTTGACAATATAGCTCTCCGGAATGAAAGCATCCACATCCAGATCGATCGTTGTGACAAAATCAATGACCTGTTTCTGCCCTTTCATTGATTTTACCGCTTCGTTTAACATCTTACAATACAGATCGTATCCGACCGCTTCCATATGCCCATGCTGTACTCTGCCCAGAAGGTTTCCCGCGCCACGGATCTCCAGATCCTTCATGGCGATCTTGAATCCACTGCCAAGCTCCGTAAATTCCTTGATCGCCTGCAGACGTTTCTCTGCCACTTCTTTGAGCACTTTATCCCGCTTATACATCAAAAATGCATACGCTGTCCGGTTCGATCTGCCGACACGGCCTCTTAACTGGTACAGCTGGGAAAGCCCCATGTTATCCGAATCATGAATGATCATCGTATTGACATTGGGGATATCCAGTCCCGTTTCAATGATCGTTGTGGAAACAAGCACATCGATCTCGCCACTGACAAAATCATACATGATCCGCTCCAGCTCGCTTTCCTTCATCTGTCCATGTGCAAATGCCACATTTGCCTCCGGTACCAGATTCTGGAGAAAGGCCGCCATTTCCGCGATCGTGTTGACACGGTTATATACATAGTAGACCTGCCCGCCTCTGGCAAGCTCACGCCCGATCGCTTCCCGCACCATTTCTTCATTATATTCCATGACAAACGTCTGGATCGGCATACGGTCATTCGGTGCTTCTTCCAGAACACTCATATCCCGGATTCCCACAAGGCTCATGTGGAGCGTACGCGGGATCGGGGTTGCTGTCAGCGTCAGAACATCTACATTTTCCTTGAGCTGCTTGATCTTTTCCTTGTGGGTAACACCAAAACGCTGTTCCTCATCGATGATCAGAAGCCCCAGATCCTTAAACGCCACGTCCTTTGACAAAACGCGGTGTGTTCCGATCACAATATCCACCAGTCCCTTTTTCAGGCCTTCGATCGTCTTTTTCTGCTGCGCAGCCGTCCGGAAACGCGACATCATTTCGATCGTGACCGGGAAATCCTTCATACGCTGCACAAAATTATCGTAATGCTGTTTCGCAAGAATGGTCGTCGGAACAAGAAATACAACCTGCTTCCCTTCCTGTACTGCCTTAAACGCCGCGCGGATCGCCACCTCTGTTTTGCCATATCCGACATCCCCGCAGATCAGGCGATCCATGATACGGCCGCTCTCCATATCCGCCTTTGTCGCATCAATCGCCAGAAGCTGATCCTGCGTTTCCTCATACGGAAACATTTCTTCAAATTCCCGCTGCCATACAGTGTCTTTTCCGTATTGATAACCTTTTCCGTGTTCTCTTGCCGCATACAGCTTTACCAGATCCCTGGCAACCTCATTGACTGCGCCCTTTACCTTGGACTTCGTTTTTGTCCATTCCTGTGTACCCAGCTTATTCAGCTTTGGTGCTTTGCTTTCTGCGGAAGCATATTTCATGACCGCATCAAAGCCCGTTGCCAGCACATAAAGAGTTCCACCGTCGCGGTATTCGATCTTCATATAGTCCTTCATGACCTTGTCTACGCATACCTTTTCGATACCACGATAAATGCCCAGACCATGCGTTTCATGTACGACATAATCGCCTACCTTCAGTTCCGTGAAGTCATGAATCTTCTGTCCTTCATAGCGCTTCTTTTTCCGTTTCTTTGCATGCTTGCCGAAAATATCGCTTTCCGTGATCACCGCAAGACGGATCGATGGATATTCAAAACCCTTGCTGATCTGCCCATGCATGACCATGATCTCCCCATTTTGGAGCACACGCTCCGTATCTTCGCTGTAAAAAGCAGTCAGCTCATTGGCACAGATATCCTCTGCCAGTCGTTTTGCTCTTGTCCGCGAAGGAGACAACAGGATCACGCGATACCTGTTTTTATGGTAACGCCTCAAG
>ULUO01055836.1_pt1 | contig 12351 bp, 6 predicted proteins | sample 1958611 | NCBI WGS metagenome assembly ULUO01 (sample SAMEA4835762, study PRJEB28245) | human gut metagenome | biome: gut microbiome; material: fecal sample | place: Denmark | collected 2008
GATATTAATAAATATATTAATGTTTCTATAGCAGGTTCAAATTTAATATTTTTCTTAACAATTGGATAAAATAAATATGTAAGTAATAACATAAGTAAAAATGTTGACATTAATATTACAATGTCCTTTATAACTAATTTAATTTTTTTCATTTAATCACTTTCCTATATTAAAATATTACCATATTTTTTGTTTTCTTACTAGTTTTTATTGAAAAAAAAATTAGATTATGGTACTATTTTAATAGTAGGGATGGTGCTAAGCATTATGAAAAAAGTAAAGAAAATTTTTGTTTTACTAGTTATGGTATTACTGGTAAAAAATGTTCATGCGGAGTGTGGTTATGAAACTCAAGCTAAACTTAATAGTGAGGCTGCCACAATAAAGGCAATTTACGAGGAGCAAATAGGAGAGTTTGATTCATCTTTTTCTTGTAATGATGGACAAGGAGGGTGTGAAGGATATAATTATTTTAAAATATCTATTTTAAATTTAAGTAAAGACTTTACAATTAATGTTAAAAGTAAAAACTTCAATAAATCTTTCAGTTATTCAGATGTTAAAGATGGGGTTGTAAGTTTTGACTTAAATGATATTATGGAGGCACATACTTTTACATTTGATGTTTATCCCTCAACTGAAACAACATGTCCAAAGAAAAAAATAAGAACATTTTATTTGACAACTCCAAGATATAACGAATTCTATGATTTTGGTTTTTGCCAAGATAATCCAGAATTTTATCTTTGTGAAAAGTATGTTACTTTTGAAAACATGGAAATAACAGATTTTATGGATAAATTTCAAGAATATGAAGATAAAAAGAAACAAGATGAAATAGAAAAAAATAAAAACTTTTTTCAAAAATTAGGAGATTTTATAAAAGAACATAAAGAAGTATTTATAGGGGCTGGATGTACGATACTTGTTGTTGGAGGAGTAGTTGTATTCCTTCGAGTAAAAAGAAGAAAGGATATAATATGAAAAAAGTAATTAAATCAATATTTATATTTTTATTATTATGTATAATGGTTAATGTAGAAGCCCTTAATGTTGGTGATCAGTTTACCTTAACACCAGGTGCTTCACAAACTCATTCACCATCATATGGTTTTAATGAACAATATCAACTTCATACAGTTACTGGTGGAGGAAAAACTTATGACGCATATTGTATGGATAGAGGTAAAGCTGCAGGTCAAGGTGCATCTTACGTTGTAAATAGAATGATGCCAAAACTTAAAGGTGATTTAGCTGTTCTATATTTAATGAAAAATGGTGCTGATAAGGAACAAATACATTTAGCAATAAGACTTCTTGTATCAAAAGGTATGCTTAATTGGTCTCATACTGGAACAGCAGATTATTTAGCAAAAATCGATGCAGCAGTTAATTGTATGAAATCAGATTCAACATTTAATTCAACATTAACTGAGTTTTTATCAAATACTAGCAAGAAAAGTAGTGATAATGAAGAAAATGCTGATGAAGGTGGTAAAAGTTTAGCTCTTTTAGGATTTGAAAAATATAATTTGTTAGAAGGTAAATGTAAATATACTACTGCTGCACAATGTGCTGATGCAACAGGCAAAGGTTGCCATTTAGATTCAAATAATTGTTATATACCTTCAACTTCATCAACTGATATTTGTCCAACAATAAAAAATGATATTTTTGAGTGTTATACAGGAAGATTTCAATCTCCTGAAAAGCACGGCTGTAAAATAGTTGATACTTGTTCTTTTGATACAGCGGCTGAATGCTCAGACAAAGCGGGGTTAAAGTGTAGAGAAAGAGATGGAAAATGGTATCAGCTTAATGGTGCAAAATGCGAAGAATGCGTTCCTAATGAGGCTCAAGGTATATATTGTGGAAATGAAAGGTCATCAACAACTGGTTGTAAGATTGCTTCATCTTGTAGCGGTGAACAAAATGAATTAGCCTATAAAGATTGTATATATAAAGCAAATATTAAAAATTCAGACAGTAATGAACAATATCACGATTGGACATGTACAAAAAATTCTAGTAATATTTGTTATAGATTAGAAAGAAAAGGTTCTAGTGGAGGTTCTAGTTCTTCATGTAATGCAAAAAAAGGTGAATATACTTTAAATGAGTGTAATGATAGAGTAAAGAATGGTCAAGGAACAGAATGTCAAAAAGTTTCACTTTTTTCAAAGTGTTATAAATTGGTTACAAAATGTATTAAGGCTAAAAATCAATATTCGGAAAAAGAATGCAAAACAATGGTTAATAAGGGTAAAGGAATTACTTGTAAAAAAATTGGAAATAACTGTTTTCAATTAATAACTGGTTCTTCCAAACCTGGTGATGATGATCCTAATCCAGGTGGTTCTGGTGGCTCTGGTTCTGGTAGTGGTGCATCTGTAAGTTGTGGCGGTTTTGATGGAATTAAACAACTTTTAATTGATGCAATGAATTATGCTAATGAAAAGTTTAATAGTGAAACTGGTGAAAGTAAAGTTGAAAAAGGCCCAGCAACTGAACCAGAAAAAGCTGATGGATTTATAAAAAAAATAGTATCTGTTAAAATTGATATAAAAAATATTACAGATACAAGTTCTGACTCTGAATATTTTAAATATTTAGGATTTGAGGTTGAAAAAGAAAATGAAGCTACTAAAGTGGAACTTCTTGGTGCTTCAAAGGAATTTATAAATACTGAAGATGGTTGGAAATCTAAACCTATTTCTGAAGGTGCTGACTTATCAAAGTTACTTGAGGAAAGAAATGGAACAATTTACGTAGGTTTCTTAGTATCACGTCCTTCAAGTGATGATTCACAAGAAGTTACAGATGATGATAGTGAAGAAGAAGACTGTGAAGTAAAAATTAAATTTAAATATGAATATTCTAACGAAGATGGAGGTGCTGTACTATATGCATCTGGAAATACAACAGGTCAGCAAAGATTCTTTATAGCTTCAGAGGGTGAACCTATTCAAGATGAATTTGAATTAGATACAAGTTTATGTGATGAAACTACTTGTGATCCAACTTCAACACTTCCAAATATATGTGAGGATGGTTTAGAACCTGATAAAGAAACTGGAAATGTCGAATATGAATTTAGAGAGGCTTATAATGCTGAAAGCAAAAAATACAATATTAAGAAATGTTTACTTTCTAAAAATAGTAAAGATAGTGCTGGAAACTTTTATAAATTAGTAGATACTGAATTTGCTAATAAAGTTGCTGAAAATGATTATTGTGAAGTAAAATGTAAGGAAGATTACATATTTGGCGTTCCTTATAAGAAAAATACTGAATCTGGAAGATATTTCCAAATTAGTGTTTCTCTAAAAGGGCAACAAGATTGCTATACAACTAAATTAGATTATAAAAAATATACTGAAGATATTGTTAAAAAACAAGCTGAAATACTTGATACATATAATGAATGGTTAGAGAATTATGAAAATTATACATTCTCTTTAGTACAAGGTGATGCAGTTGCATGTAATGCGAATAGTTGTCCGGCTATTACTGATCAAAATGGAAATTCAACAGGTAAATGTAGTGAAGCAGGTTATAATGGCACATACGATTATAAAAAGATGATTGACCATAGTAAGAATTTTTACACTTATGAAATTAAGGAAGAATCTGATAAATGGACGATTATTAATGTTAAAACTGGAGGAGATGCTCCACATGGTAATCCTCAATTTGGTGAATGGACTAATACAAAAAGATGTCAAGGTTGTTCATTAACTGGAGAGTGTGAATGGAAAATTAAACCAGAAAAAGATTACGCAGATAAAAAAGAAGGTTATAAAACTGCTGCTTTAGCAGCAAAGCAAAAATTAAAAGATAAAATGAAGGAACTTCGTGAAATAATCGATAATTATAACTCTTGTGTTGCTGATCATGATTATCCTAACTTACAATTAGCAACAGATGTAAATATGGGTTTGGATAGAAATGGAGAAAATGAAGTTGCATACTGGGATATGGTATATAAATATAATCCAAGTATTCAATATAGTTATAGAGAACCAGAACCTGGCGTATCATCAACTAAATGGATAAGTTCTGTTCAAGCAAAGTCTTGTGAACATGGAATGAATTGTGACTTTATGTATAGTCCTGATGCTATAATAGTTGCAGATAATTATGCTGTTAAAAAGATGGTCGAGGCAGGACTTTGTACTGAATATAAACCCGATGAAAAAACATCTAATAATTCAAAACCATATTGTATGAGTAGTGATTCTATAAAAGATATAGATGAAGAAAGTCACTTTGCAACTTGGTATTGCGATGGTACTATAGACAATGAATATGAAATATGTACTGGTGATAATTCATTACAATATGAAATTGAGTCTCAATGGACAGTTCTAGATGAAGACTTAGATAAAGGTATTGAGGAAACAGTTACTATAGGTAATAATTTAATTAATTCGAATCATAAAATTACAAAGGTAGATTATGTACATAAAATATCATCTTCAAGAGGAACATATAAAACAGAAAGAGTGTATTATAGTGGTCATGATGATGGTGATATTAAAATTGAAGAAACCCCAGAACATGAAATTAAAAATTATGATATTGTTGATGGTCTTCCAGTGGGTATTAATACTCCTACAGGAACATATTACTATAAATTAACACTAGATAATTTTGGTACATTCTATACACCTTCAGATGCACCTCAAGTTAATGGTAGAATTTATGGTACTCTAGATAGGAGTTTATCTTCAAAAATTAGGGGTGAAGAACAAACCAAAGGTGGAGAATTAAATACAAGCGAAACTATTGGCAAAAATGAATATGCATGTACATATGAAGTAAATCAAAATAGTTGTACTGATGCATCAGGTAACAAACATTATAAAACTGAATGTAAACCTAATGAGGACTGGGATAAATGTCAAGAAAGACTTTGCCCAGTAAATCAAGGGGGACCATACTGTGTTGAAAAATCTCAAAGTTACTATGTATGTAGTACTACTCACTATGATGAAAGTTGTCAGCAAAAGGGTTCTAGAGAAGAAGCACTTCTTGCTGTAGGATGTCAACCTGGTGAAGAATGTGAAAATAATTACAATTGTTGTCCAAATTGTACTGTTCAATGTATTGGAGTATGTACTGTTACACCGGATGGTTCTCAAGGTGGAGGAAGTAAACCAAATTATGACTTTAGACCTATAAGTCCAGGAAATCTATTCCCTAATGATCGTCCAAAAGGTTATAACTGGGAAAGTGATCCAAGTGTATATAATAATTCTTTAGTAGCAAGAAAAGCAAAAGATACAATTGATGAAATTACTGCTAGAGCAAAAGATACTACTTCAGAGGAAACAACACCTTCTTCTGGAAATCCTAAGGTTGAAAACTATTCATTAAAAGTAGTTATGGACACTGATATGATTACTAAAATACGTGAATATAATAAATCTCAAGAATCTTACAATAATGATACAATGACTTGCTATGATTATCAAATAGAAAGAGATGAAGATCATTGTAAAACGGATGGTTACACATGGAAAAAAGAAGGAGAATCTGGTAAATGTGTAATGGCAAATATATTCTGTTACTCTTCATTTGTTGATGATTTAGCTGATGGTAAATTTGGTGGAGAAGTAGACATTAAAAACAAAGCAGGTCGTACTAAAGCAAAAGAACAATTTAGTAAGACTTATGTAGCACCTGGTGTTAGCAATACTGATAACTTAATAGTAACAAATGATTATTGGACAATTTATACATTTAGTACATTAGATATAAATGGCGATGGAATTCCAGATGTTGGACCATCATGGAAGTAAGGAGGGAGTAAACAATGAAAGAATCCTATTGGGGATATTGGCTAATGGTATTTGGAGTATTCATTATTGTGGTACTCCTTCTTATCCAAAGCTTTACATCGACAAATACTCAAGATTATTATTTAATTAAGGAAATTTCTGAGGCATCAATGGTTGATGCAATTGATTATGGTTATTATCGTACTTATGGAGAACTTAAAATGAATAAAGAGAAGTTCTATGAAGTATTTTTAAGAAGGTTTGCTGAAGAAGCATCACTTACAACAAATTATACTATAGAATTTACTGAAGTTTATGAAGCTCCTCCAAAAATTGGTGTTAAAGTTTCAAGCAAATCTGCTACATTCCAGGTAGCGGGTGACACTACTACATTTGATATAGTAAATAAAGTTGATGCAATCCTTGAATCAAAAGTTGACCCTATTTCTGGAAAAGGTTCATCAGAAACTAGTAATAATACTCCTACTGAAACAGAACCAATAGAAAATCCTATTAATATGGATGGAGGTAATAAAGAAAAATCTACTGTTAATAATTTTGGTGCAGTTACAATTAATCAAAGTCAGGAAACTATTAATGTAAATGGGACTACTGTATATATGGATTGTGCATGTGGTCCAATAGCTATGACTGAAGCAATTATGATGTTAGGCAAAGGAGATAGTTTAAAATCAAATATACAAAGTGAACTTGGATATACGCCTAATAATGCAACAGAAACTGCTGCAGCATCTTATGTATTAATGTATAAAAAAGGACTAAATGGTAATCCTTCATCTCATGATTTTAGTAGTGATAATTTTTGTGGCGGTAAAGGTAATTACGCAAGTAATGGGAATAGTTTTTTAAATAACTATGGTTTAAAAGTTGATACTGATAATAGTGGTGGTACTTTAAATAGTACAGGTGCTGGATATGCAGAAAAAATTTATAAATCATTAAAATCAGGTAATGTTGTTGTTGCATCTGTTTCTTCAAAAGTTGGAAGTAGTATTCCAAGTAATACAGGTCTAGCTTCAACAACTACTGGACATTATTATACAATTTATGGGTACAATGCTACTGATAATTGCTTTAATGTATATAATCCTATAACTTATTATAAGAAAGGAACTCCTACAGGTACTCAGTGTGTTCCTTATGATGCTGTAGATACGTATTTTACAGAATATATAAGTGTTGGTAACCAATAAATAAACATTATAAATTAAATGCTAATTGTATTTAACTTAATAAAATGTTATAATCTTTCTTGAAAAAGGAAGATTTTTTTATGAAAAAGTTAATAGTTATTATTCCAGTTATATTATTAATTAGTTTGTCTGTCTACATTGGTATAACTTATTTTAATATAGGAAAGTATGATGAATATTATATTAATAATACTATTCCTGTTATGAAAGAGGAATATATAGAACAAATTACCTCTTTAAAAGAAAAGTATAATAATAAAGACGTGGTGGGAACAATTTCAATTGATAATACAGATTTTAATACAGTAGTAATGCAAGGAAATGATAATTCATATTATTTAAATCATTTACCAGATAAAACTTATAATATAAATGGTTCAATATTTTTAGATTATAGGGTAGATATTGATGAAAGCGATAAATTACTTATATTTGGACATAGTTCACCAAGCTATTTTTTACCTATTATGATAATTGAAAATTATAAAGATGAAGATTATTATAAAGAACATAAATATATTTATTTATCTTCGATTAAAGAAGTAAAAAAATATGAAATATTTTCTGTTTTTGTTGAGATTTCAGATTGGTCCTATATGAATTTAAATTATGCAAGTAAAGATGAATATTTAAAACACTTACAAAATTTAAAAAGAAAATCATTTTATGATACCGGAGTTGAGGTAAATAATAATGATAAAATTTTAATAATGCAAACATGTTCAAATATGAAAGAGTATAGTAAATATTCTAAAAAATATATGCTTGTTATAGCAAAAGAAGTAAAATAGCTAAATTTCCAAAATTTGGTTATTTTTTTGTATATTTTTCTCTTGTTTTTCCTATAATACTAGTATGAAAAAAATGTTGACATACATAGTTATGTATGGTAGTATAAGGAACTATCAGGAGGTTTTTGGTTTATGAAGAAACTAAAATATTTTTTTGCTAGTGCAATTGTTCTTGTTGCGGTAGCTGTTTCAACTATTGTTTTTGCAGAATATAAAGAACAGAAAGGTGACATTAGGTTTGGAAATAGTATCAGTAATAATAGTATTACTGTAACTGAGGGTAATTTAGTTAAACAAGGCGATATTCAGATTAACAAAACAGTATCTAAAATTGATGATAATGGTAATTACAAAGTTACTTTTGAAGTAAAAGGTAAAGATGTTGAAACTCATACATCAAATAAAAAAGATGTTTATGCTGTTGTAGTTCTTGATAAGTCTAATTCTATGTGTAATAGTTATAATTGCTCTAGAGATGAAAAATGGACAAGTGCTGTTAATGGTGCAAAAACATTTGCAAAAACATTACATGAAAAAATACCAACTGCAAATATTGCTCTTGTAACATTTGCTGATAAAGATGGTTTTTTAGGAATATTTGACAATGCCTATAACGATGCTCAAGTTTTAAGAAATTTTGATAATAAGGATTTTTCTAATGTAAATTTTGGTACACCAAATGGTGGAACAAATTTATATGCTGGACTTTATGAAGCAAATGAATTATTAACGGCATCAAATATAAAGAAAGATGCCATTAAATATGTTGTTGTTATAAGTGATGGAGAACCAACATTATACTATGATGATAATGGTTATACAGATGGTCCAGGTTCATATATGGATGCTACTACTGAAAGAAAAACAAAAGAAATGGCTAAAACAGTTCAAAAAAGTGCTGAAGTATTTGCTATTGGTTATGACTATAATGGTACAATATTAAGTGAAGTGGCTTCAGGTGCGGATCATGTATATTTATCAGATCCTACAACCATTGTAACTAAATTTACAGATATTGCTACTATAATGGGTAAAGCTAATGCTGGTACTGATGCAGTTTTAACTGATAATATTGGTGCAAAATTTGTAATGACTGATGCTCAAGGTAATAAATATACTAGCGAAAAATTTGACATTACAGAAGCTGGAAAAACATTCTCATTTAATATAAAAATTAATGAAGAAGATATTACTGAAGATGGTTGGTATCCAACAAATGCTAATTTTGAATTAACATATACTGACCCAAAGGGTACTACAAAGACTATAAAAAGTACAAAAAACCCTGAGGTATATTGGGTTGCAAAAAGATATGATTACAAAATTGAATACTACTATGATGGACAAATTGATAATACTTTAACTGAAACTGGTAAAGATGTTAAAGGTAAAGAAATCACTGTAAGTGAAGAAAGTATTAAAAATAATACTAAAGAGGGTTATTCATTTGTAAATACTGATCCTTCTACAAGAAAAATTGTTATTTCTTCATCTGAGGAAAATGTAATTAAAGTATATTATGTAACTGATGAAAATCAAACAAAAGAGTTATCTTATACTGTTGAATACTATAAAGATGGTAAAAAAGTAGAAAATGATACACAAGTTGTTAAGCAAACTAAACAAGTATTAGAAAGTGATACTTTAACTGTTAAAAAGAGTGAAATTAATGTAACTAATAAATATGTTGGTTATAAATTTGAAAAAACAAATCCAGAAACTATACCAAATTCTATTAATGATAAAGGTGTAATTAAGGTTTATTATGTATTTGATGAAAGTCAAACAAAAGAGTTATCTTATACTGTTGAATACTATAAAAATGGTAAAAAGGTAGCAAATGATACTCAAGTTGAAGTAGCAACTGTTCATGTACTTGAACCAAATACTTTACAAGTAAATCAAGATAAAATTAATATAGAGAATAAATATGTTGGATATAAATTAGAAAAAACAAATCCAGAAACTATACCAAGTGAAATTAATAATGGTGGTATAATTAAAGTATATTATATTCTTGATGATGGTCAAACAAAGACACTTACTTATACTGTAAATTACTATAAAGATGGTAATTTAGTAAAAGAGGATACTGAAACTATTTATGAAACTAAACAAGTTTTAGAGTCTGATACTTTAACAGTAAAATCTGAGGAAATTAATATAAAGGATAAATATGTTGGATATAAATTTGTTAAAACAAATCCTGAATTAATACCTGAGGTTATTAAAAATAAAGGCGTTATTGATGTATATTATGAAAAAGATACATTTACTTATGAAGTAAGATATTATTTCAATAGAGTTTTAGATGAATCTCTAACTGAAAAAGGTACTGCATTATTTGGTGATAAAATAACTTCTTATACTGATAAAGTAAAAGAGGATTACACTCTAGAAACTGTTGAAAATCTACCACTTGTAATAAGTGAAGATGAAAGCAAAAATATTATTAATGTATATTATAAAATTGATGGACAAGGTGTTATTGAACCAATTGAACCAATTGAACCACCTCATACATCAGCAAATAATAGTATTTATGCACTTATATTATTAGTTAATGCTTTAGGTGCATCAGTACTTCTTAAAAAAAGAGAAAACTAATTAAATAAAAATGTCATAGAAATATGGCATTTTATTTTGAATAAATAAATAAAATAGTGTTTTTTTGCCAATTATTTGGTAAAATATAAGTATAGTTAAAAAGGAATGATTGAGTATGGCGTATATTGAATTTAAAAAAGTAAATAAAGTATATAAAATGGGCGAAGTTGAAATTAAAGCTCTAAATAATACTTCTTTTGAAATTGAAAAAGGAGAACTTATTTGTATATTAGGTCCATCAGGTGCTGGTAAAACTACTTGTTTAAATATTTTAGGTGGAATGGATAGGCTAACAAGTGGTAATGTTATCGTGGATGGAAAAATAATTAATGATTTAAACGAAAAACAATTAATAAAATATCGAAGAAATGATATTGGTTTTGTATTTCAATTTTATAATTTAATACAAAACATGACTGTAATTGAAAACGTTGAACTAGCAACTCAACTATGTAAAAACTCTTTAGATCCTAGTGATATTTTAGATAAAGTAGGTTTAAAAAATAGAAAAAATAATTTCCCTGCTCAACTTTCTGGTGGAGAACAACAAAGGGTAGCTATAGCAAGGGCAATATGTAAAAATCCAAAATTACTTCTTTGTGATGAACCAACTGGAGCACTTGATTATAAAACTGGTAAACAAATTTTAAAACTTTTGCAAGATACATGTAGAAATGAACAAATGACAGTTATTATAATTACTCATAATAGTGCAATTAGTCCTATGGCAGATAAAGTTATTAAATTTAAAAATGGAACAGTAAGTGATGTAATTATAAATGATAAACCTAAGAATATCGAGGATATTGAGTGGTAATATGAAAACTAAATTACTTAAACACATTTTTATGAAAATTAAAGATAATTATAAAAGATTTTTATCATTAATTTGTATGGCTTTTTTAGGCGTAGGCTTTTATGCAGGAATACAATCCTCAAGTCCTGATATGTTAAAAACACTTGATAATTTTTATGATGAAAATAATGTTTATGATATAAGTGTTATTTCAAATGTAGGACTTACTGAAGATGATTTATTAAAACTTTCAAAAATTAAAAATGTTGAATTGGCTATTAATATTCAAGAAAAAGATACTTACTTAGAAATCGAGGAAAATAATTATGTTGTTAAATTAATTGAGTATAATAGTCAAATGAATAATGTTTATATAAAAGAGGGTAGATTACCTAAAAATAATAACGAAGTTTCAGTTGATAATGCTTTACTTGAAAATAATAATTTAAAACTTGGAGATAATATTACTATTGATGGTAAAAAATACTCTATTGTGGGAAATGTAATAAGTCCTTTATATTTTTCTGCAGAAAGACCAAATTCTAATTTAGGTAGTGGTAAAGTTGATTATTATATTTATGTTTATAATGGTTCTCTTGATTTAGAGGCTTATTCAAATATATATATAACAGTTAAGGGAGCAAAAAAATACTTAACTAATAGTGATTCATATAAAAAACTTATTAATAATGTAAAAAAAGATATTGATTTAATTAAAGATAAACAGCAAGATATTCGATATGATGAGTTATACTCTGATATAATTGAAACAAGTGAAATGTATGGTATAAGTATTGATGAATCTAATTTTATTAAACCAAAATGGTATATTTATGATAGGCTTGATAATACTTCATATAAAGAACTTATAAATGCTAGTGATAATCTTAAAAAAATTGGTAATATATTCCCAATAATATTTTTTGCTATATCAGTACTTGTAAGTCTTATTTCAATGATGAGAATGATTGAAGAGGATAGAGTTGAAAATGGTACTTTAAAATCTCTTGGATATAATAGTTTTCATATTACATTAAAATATGTAATCTATTCACTTTTAGCCACTACAATAGGAAGTAGTGTTGGTGCTATTTTTGGTTCATATATGATTCCTAGTGTTATTTGGAATATTTATAAAAAAATATTTTTTATTCCTAAAT
>ULUO01011287.1_pt1 | contig 12330 bp, 6 predicted proteins | sample 1958611 | NCBI WGS metagenome assembly ULUO01 (sample SAMEA4835762, study PRJEB28245) | human gut metagenome | biome: gut microbiome; material: fecal sample | place: Denmark | collected 2008
GGCTCATTACGCCCAACCTTGCGCTCCTTAACAATTGTACCGGACTTTTTCTGCTCACGATAAAGCTCCTTACGTCGCTCCGGTGTCAACAGCTCATCCCACTCCGGCAGTTCATATAACCAATCAGCACCCGCTTCTACCATATGGTAATATAAGCTTTCCAAATCAATCGGCAATTTTACAACCGTGTCAGCTTCCATTTCCTCGATTGGGTTCGGTTCTTTCAAGCTTTCATTGATTCCATCTAAGAAACCTACCATATAATTCAATTCCATGCCGTATTTATCTGCTAATTCCTGAACAGTACCGGATACCACTTTCTCCGGAGCCGCAAGTAACTGCTGATAAATGGCTTTTTCCTGCTCGAAATACTTATCCCAAATTGCTTTTCCCTCTTTGGAGTTCAATTCTACGCCATATGCGTACTCTCTCCATTCCTGTAATAATCCCATAATTTCCTCCGATTTCTACTGCTGCCTGCTCTGGTATCCACCGAAAAGACAGCGAATTTTCTTCTTGTGCGATTACTCGTCCACGCAGCTATACGCCTGACAACGTTTCATCCCTGTAGCATTATACCTGTTTTCTCGGCAGAAGTCCACACTTTTTGATATTCCACTGCATAGACTGCATAGATACTCGCAAACCATGACATCGCGCTCATTGACGAACAAATCCTAAAACAGCTCTCTACTTCTGTTCCGGCCGTATCCAAGTCCCGCTCGCTTTCTTATGTTTCCACAAGTCTTTGGATGCCTGATATCCTGTCACCGTCATTACCTGATAATCACTCTCCGTCTTCAGCGAGCGATAAATCTTTTTGAGTGCAACCCACCGGCGATTGTGCTTAGGATCACCGGAATCTCCCAAAAATACTGCATCTTTCTGTTTGTCATATAAAAAGATGGTAACATAATGCCCCGGTGTATTTTTCCAATAGCAAGCTGAGTTACTGCTGCTGACAAGTACAATCGCTGAGTCATTGGAGGCGATCATCTTTTGAAATTTGCGATACGATGTCGGTTTGCGCCGCAGGGACACCTCAAAGCCAAGGCCCTGCATAGCACTTTCCATATACTCCCAGGCGACTGCACCGCCACCACCGTAAATCGTGTTCCGCTTGGTATACTTATAAATATCTACCGGAGAAGCCTCATAAGTGGTCTGCGACGAATAAATATTGGCCATACAACAAAATCCGCAACCGAATGCACCGAATTTGCCACCGTCATAATACGTCTCTGCCCATTTCCCGGACCAAGTCAAACGTTTACCCCAAGACTTCGGTCCCTGCAAAAACGTATACACTGCATCCTCCGGTTTTACCACGTTGTTCTGTCCTGCTGTTTGGATAGATTTCCCTGCTGTTTGCGGCATATCTCCCGTGCTGTTTTTGTCCCCGACATTTTTAACAGCCCCGGTCTGCTTCCCGCCACTTGACGTTATTTTCTGTGCGGACTTTCCTTTATCTGTCTGAGAAGCTGTCACACGCAGAGCAAGTCCCACGACCACAACTACCGCCAGCAATACAACGAAGACACTTTCTTTCCAATAGTTCATACGTCCGCATTTTAGTACATTCCACTTGTTTCTTAATAACCTCATCTTTCACCTTCCTACCGTTATCTGCCTCTGGATTTTTCACTTTCCAACTGTCACTTACCGTGCAAAGCTCCTGCCTTATCACCGTCTACTCGTTACTCAAATATCGCGTCTTTCACTTTCCATACGGATACATCATCTTTTTGCCAGACTACATCTGCCACTTCATACAATCCATTCACGTCAACATTATACGTGCCATACTCTTGATTGCTCAAATAAATATAATTGACATCATACTTCCGGAACAACTCCTTAGCACTCGCCGGACTCGTATACATCGTTTCGACATCCTGTTCATTTTGCTGATAGTTCAAACCATGATAATACAAAAACGAAGAGGAACCACACACGATACTGCGTCCTGTCAACGCCGGGACCGGACTGTTATGAGCCGTTGATGTCAAGATCACATCCCACGGCGTAGTTTCATCCTCAATATATCGACACGCTTTTACCGCTGACGCGGTATATAATTCATAATCAGATACCCATTCCCGGCCCATCGTCAAAAAGCCGGATATTGCACTAACAAATAACAGGCAGGCACCCAAAAGCACTACACCAGCCTTTCCGATAGCACTGCACCAATACACAGCGCCGTACCGTTCATAAATCTGAACTAACGCATCTGCCGCGATTCCGCACATAAAGACCGCTCCAACAAACAACAATTTATTGTTATCATAGTCATTCGGCTGGAAAGCCGCAAGCTCAGCCACAAACCAAATCAACAAATATGGCGCACCTATCTTTAGGTTTCTCGCACTGACCACAAAGGAGGACAGCAAAAGCAGCACAAATGGCAGTCCCAGGTTTTTAAGATAAAATACGATATACTGATCACCATTATTGGACCAATTGAAATGACTGCGCACAAAATTATCGCCGGAGGCCTGTGAAAATGTCCACATAAATAACTGTGGAAGTGCAAATATCAATACTACGATCAAAAAAATGCCCCACGTAAATGCCAAACGTTTCCACGATCTATTTTGCAGATAACGCACTAACTTGTATCCCAAAAACAGGACAAACAGTGCAACCCCAATGATCATTATCGCTAATCCATGTTTGTCTGCAAACTCATTCGAGCGGTTGATCATCTGCATCACGCTAAAGAACGCCAGTCCAATATAAAGAGCATATCGAATCCAGCTGTCTGATACCGTTGCATCAGCACTTGAGCTTCCCATGCGATTTCTGGTTGACGCTGACACGTTTACACTTCTCCGACTAGAAGACGTTACTTTGCCATTTCTGCGTCCAGAAGCTGTCACTTTGCCATTTCTACGGCTGGATCCCTTGCTCGCTGACGCTGCTTTCCGCCCATATGCAGCTTTTCCTGTTACAAAAAGACTATTATCTGTCAGATCCAATAGCAACCATACCGCACAGATCATCCCCAACGCCAAAAACGAATGTGTATGGATCATTGGAAGCGCACCAGCCGCCACGCCCGCCATAACAAACAATTTCTTTTTGCGCTCCGCTATCGCCCGGAACAAAAACGCCAACAGCGGAAACAATATGGCCCAGCCAAATAATGTCGCACGCTGCGGGATCAGCATGTCAACCATAACCTGTACCCAGCGCAGATTTTTATCCAAATAATTCGTTGGTGTCATATAAAATTCCGCAAAGATTTTATGTATCTTTTCTGCATTGTCAAAATACACAAATCCTAGTCCACCATTCCAAAAGAATAGGATCCAAGCGATCAACGCTGTCGCTGATCTGCCAAGCCAATATTTGATCAAGCAGTAAAAGCCCATAAACACCTGCAAAATTGCTCCGAGCATCGGCAAAACATACGCCAGTCGTAGACTTGCGCCCATCAGATACAAACTGGAACTAACACTGTCGCACAGAAACGGATAGGATAATTTATGCCCCGGCAGCAAAGAATACTCCGGCGGAAACGTCTGCTGATTTGCAATACTGGTAATAAAGCTAAAATGCATATTCATATCGCCGTAGGTGGACTGCCCCGTGTGCATACTGCCATCAGCATTTCCTACGATCGTATGTGTATACAGACAATAGCAAAAAAAGGCAAAAGTAACTGCCATCAAGATCCAAACCGGATTTTCCCGGAACAAACGTTTCCATTCGTTCACCTTCCGATATGGATGCTGCTGTAGTGAAGATTCTGAACAATGGCATCTCCAACCAACCAGCACACATAGAACTACCTGTAATAGCAGAGCCAATACATGTGCTGTCATCGAAAAATCAAACGCAAAGGCAAAAAGCAAAGGAAACCATTGTAATGCCAAGACACCGGCGACACTTCCCACCAGATACTGCATCACAATACTATATCGTTCTTTGCACAAAAGTTTTCTGCCAATATACATTCCACTGCCCAGAAACAACGCATAATAACCTACTGCTAAAACTGCCCCTGTCACTCCATTTCCACCAAACATACTTTATACTCATCCTCACTTTAATCACTATTCATCACTCTGCGCCAAGACAGCCAAAAAGCAAGGCAATCCCGTTATCTCCATGCACAGAGAGAAACTCCGTTTCATATAAATATCAGAATACCGTAGTTTCATTTCTTTGTCAAACAGCTTGCCAAACCGGCTCTTTCCATTCTTTGGCACACAACCTGTCAGACTGGCTCTTTCCATTCTTTTGCAAAATAAAAACCCCTTAAGCGAGACCGGGATATTTGCCCTGTCCGCTTAAGGGGAAACACTTTAATATGCTCTTTTGTTATTACAGAGTAATGTCAACACTTGTTGTACCTGCTGCTGCCTCAACAGTCTTGCCTGCTACAGTAATCTTAAAGCTCTTGTCTGTTGCAGTGTAAGAAACAGTAACCTTATCACCATATCTTGTTGCTGTGATATCAGTAAGCTTGTTGGATTCCTGGTCGTAAATAGTTGCTGTTGCAGTCTTACCATCTTCTAATCCATAAACTACTGCCTCTGCATCCTGCAGATAATCATACAATACATTCATTGCACCCTCTGCATCAAAGTTACCATAAGTAACAATGCTGTTTGGACGAGCAAGGATCGGTGTCTGGAAATAATCACATTTTCTTGTGTAATACTTACCACCTTCGTATGTCTCACCACTCTGGATATCTGTCCATGTTCCACAATCCGGTACATAGAACTCTGCAATACCTTCTTCGTTCATAACCGGAACGATGCACAAGTTGTCACCGAGCATGTACTGCTGATCCAGATACTTACAAGCAGTATCGTCAGAGAATGCGATGATCATAGAACGCATCATTGGAACACCGACCTGATGAGTCTTGTTAGCCTGTGCCCAAAGATAAGGCATCATCTTACCCTTTAATACAGTGTAGTGACGAAGTACATCACATGCCTCTGTATCGCCATCCTTGTCATAAGCCCAAGGCACACGGTAAGAAGTAGATCCATGCAGACGGCTGTGTGTAGACAACAGACCGAATGCACACCATCTCTTATATACATCAGCAGGAGCTGTAGCCTCGAATCCGCCCATATCATGGGAGAAGAAACCGAAACCGGATGAGCAGAGAGAAAGTCCACCACGAAGTGTCTCTGACATTGCAGAATACTCTGCGTAGCAGTCACCACCCCAGTGTACCGGGAACTTCTGTCCACCAACAGTCGCACTACGAGCAAAGAGACAAGCCTTGTCCTTACCATAATAGTCCTCTAATGCTTCAAATACACACTTGTTGTAAAGGTATGTGTAGTAGTTGTGCATCTTGATCGGATCAGATCCATCGTAATATTTTACCTTAGTAGGGATTCTCTCACCAAAGTCTGTCTTGATGTTATTAACACCCATGTCAAACAGCTTCTTCAAAAGACCCTTGAACCAAGCACAAGCCTCTGGGTTTGTGAAATCGACAATTGCCATACCAGGCTGCCACATATCACACTGGAATACGCTTCCGTCCAGATTCTTGATGAAATAACCTTTTTCTTTACCAATATCAAACAACTTAGACTGCTGTGCAATGTATGAGTTGATCCATACACAGATCTCTAAGCCCTTGTCGTGTAGTCTCTTTAACATTCCCTCAGGATCCGGGAACATCTCATCATCCCACTCAAAGTTACACCACTCGTAACCCTTCATCCAGAAACAGTCAAAGTGGAATACCTGCAATGGGATCTTGCGCTCTGCCATACCATCGATAAAGCTGTTTACTGTCTTCTCATCATAGCTCGTTGTAAAGGAAGTAGACAACCACAGACCGAAGGAATATGCCGGTGGCAATGCAGGCTTACCTGTCAATGTTGTATAGTTCTCTAATACATGCTCTAAGTTCTCACCACCGATAATGAAGTACTCTAACTCTTCACCCGGCACCGTAAATGTTACCTTGGAAACTGTATCGCTCATTACCTCGAAAGATACCTTGTCAGAGCTGTTGACCAATACACCATAGCTCTTAGAAGAGATATAGAACGGCACTGTCTTGTAACTCTGATCGGAACATGTACCACCATCACAGTTCCATGTCTCTACTGTCTGACCATTCTTTACGAATGGAGTGAATTTCTCACCGAAACCGTAAATACACTCACCGATATCTGTCTTTAACTGCTCACGCAAATATGTTGTGTGAGGATCCTGTGGATAGTTGAAGAACTGATCGTCTTCCTGTGTGTTCATACGAGCGTTTGCTGTGTACTGGCTCTCGTTGATGATGGATGTAGATCTCCATGCACCGCCTGTCAAATGCTTATCTTTGTAGTAATACTGTACTTCCCAGTCATCTGCAATCTTGATCTCTACGCGAGTATCGCCGGACTTCAGTGTTACCTTGTCCTCTGTGCGAGTGATCTCAGGAGTATATCCTGTATCCTCGTTCAACTCATAACGAGGAATGTTGTCCAATCCTCCTCTGTAATGATCAATGTGTACCTTGATGATGTTCTCTGATGTAGAAGAATATGTGATCTCAAGGTTTGGTCCTCCCAATGTCATACCACGATTCAAAACCGTATATGGTGTAGCTAATACTTTGATGGAATTCTCTGTTGTCTCCACCTTGTATGCCTGAGAAGCGTAGTTCACATTGTAACCCTGTTTGCTTAACCAAAATCCGTCTGCTACTTTCATGTTTCGTCTCCTTTCAAAATACCTTTTCTCTAATTTTGATGACTTTATCCCCGCTTGTCATATCGGTAAGACAAGATCATCCGATTGCGCATATCTTGCGACTTGATAGTTCTATTATACTTGCATATATTTGTTTCGTCTACAATTATTAGGGCAATTTATAACATTATTTTGATATTTTGTGCTAATTTCGGTGAGAAGTTCGCTCATGACATAAAAAAAGAGTAAAGCCAGCACTTTGCTATGCAAGAATTACTAAAGCAATTCTTGGTGATGTCACGCTGCATAACAGCATTTTCCAATTCCATAAAAAGACCGTGATCCGATCTGCAATCGAATCACGGTCTCCCTTAAAACCAATGTTTTGTGTTCAAGAATTTGTTTGACTCAATTCCTTCTAATTTTCTATCGAAAATTATTTGAATTTCTTGTATCCACTCTTTTTAAGTTTCTTAAGCTGAGCTTTCTTTGCCTTCTTAGATGCAGCAGTAACTTTGATTGTCTTCTTGCAGCCCTTGAATGCGCCCTTCTTTACAGAAACTTTAGCTTTCAATGTAAGTTTAGAAAGCTTCTTGCAGTTCTTGAATGCACCTGCCGGGATAGACTTGATCGTCTTACCAAGAGTAACTTTCTTAGCCTTAGCACCCTTGAATGCATTCTTGCCAAGCTTGTTGATCTTGTAAGTAGCCTTAACCTTGCTTACAGTCTTAGATACACTAGTACCTACGCTAAGCTTAGAAGCTTTCTTACCCTTCTTGGACAAGCCAACTACTGTTACAACACCCTTTGTCTTCTTAGAGCCTGTAGCTGTTGCAACCTTTGTTACCTGATATTTGAAGTTGCCAGACTCGAACTTAGCACCCTTCTTGTAGCCAATTGTCTTAGCTGCTTCGAAGCTAGCACCTTTGAGCTGGAATGTAATCTCCATGCTGCTTGTAGGAAGAGTTGTCAAACTACTCATTGCAGAATTTGCATCTTTTCCCTTAGGATAAGCTACATTCTTGATTCCGTCATCTTCTGAATATCCATCAGCTACCATGAACTGATAATACTCATCAGCATCCGGCTTGTTAGGAAGTGAGAAACCACTCTTAACAACCTTGCCATCAATCTTTAATGTAGCATTAACAGCAGTTACACCCTTCTGTGTCAAAGGAATCTGAGTTGTAACATAGAGCATGTTGAAGCCCTTAGCTGTCTTAGCATCTTTCTCAACACCCTTGATTGTCTTAAGGTTTACACCGGAGATAGATACTGTATAGTTTGTTCCGTTTGCTTTCATTGTAGCATTAGCAATCTTAGCATTGAATCCTTTCATCTTATCACCTGTGCTAAGTGATACCTGAGAATTATACTTAATTTCCTTGCTCTTAAGACCATTGCTGGCGTTCCATGGATCACGGAAGATGTAGTTATCTGTCTGGAATCCAAGGTATGCATCATATGTCTTCAATGCCGGTGCCTTTGTAGGAGCAACAGTTGGCTTTGGAGTAGGTGTTACTACAGGAGCCTCAGCAGATACTTCCAATGTAACTGCGAGTGTATCACCTGCAACAACCTCAACCGGGTCACCTGCGTTTGTCCATGTACCATTAGCATTTGTCATAAATGGGTTTGCTTTCTGGAACTCATCTGCCTTACTTGCGGATGTGCTGCAGTAGTTATTAACAATACCAGCGCGAAGCTTGCCTGTTGCTTTATTACCATCGTTATAAACGCTTGCCTTAGACCAATCAAGCGTCTGCTTTACTTTACCGTCAGCGCCAGTGATTGTGATTGTCTTAGGCTTTATAGAATATGTGCTAGGTACAACATAATTCTTCTTGCCGGATACATCCTTTGCACCTAAAGTACCAAACTCAACTCCAAGATAAGATGCCTCTGTCAAAAGATCATCTACATCATCCTCTGCTACTGCAGATACTGTATATGTGCCTGTCGTAGAGATGGCTCCTGTAGATGCTACAAATCCACCACTAACCTCTTCTGTCTCGCCTGCTGCAAGTTTGTAAGCAGCATCAACCTGCTTAACAGCACCTGTGCTGTCCTTTACAACTCTGTCTGTTCCATTGAAAATCTTACTGTTATTCTGCACAAGATATGCAGTAAATTCTGGTGCGATCTTAGTTGCATCTGCAGCTTTAGACTTCTCACCAGTCACACCAGCACCTAAAGAAACAACCATAGCTGCTGTGAGAATCATAGAGAGTAAACTCTTTGACTGTTTTCTCATGAATATTTTCCTCCTTTTCATTTTGCAATGTTTTGGTCAAACATTGACATGTTCTTGAACATTCTGGTCAGGATATCATACTTAAATGCTGATGTCCCCCAAATCATGTACTATTATACAAGATTTTCTTTAAAATTTCCAGCCCTTTTTCCTTTGAAAAAAAGGCTTGTTTTACCTACAAAAATAGAGAATCCTCTTGCTGCACAGACTTCTACGAACTAAAACCACTCAACAAAAGCAAAGCCAGCGCTTTGCTTTACAAGAATTGCTAAAGCAATTCTTGATAACATTACTCCACACAACAGCAATCTCCGATAAAGGAACAAAAAGCAAAGCCGGCGCTTTGCTTTGCAAGAATTGCTAAAGCAATTCTTGATTGCATTACTCCACACAACAGCAATTTTCGATAAAGTATTTCCGATAATAAAAAAACAGCCGTGTCTTTCGACACGACTGTTTTCCGGTTTTCACCATATTTTAAATGACTCAATAATTATCAAAATTTAGTGTTAATTTCTTTAATTATTTGAATTTCTTGTAACCGCTCTTCTTTAACTTCTTAACATTAGCCTTAGTTACTTTCTTAGAAGCGCCCTTAACCTTGATTGTCTTCTTGCATCCCTTGAATGCTTTCTTAGCAACCTTTGTTAATTTAGCTTTTACCTTCAAAGTAGATAACTTCTTGCAATTAGCAAATGCTCCTGCAGGAATGGACTTAATGTTCTTACCAAGAGAGATCGTCTTAGCATTAGCGCCCTTGAATGCGTTCTTGCCAATACTTGTTACTTTGTAGCTGTAGCCATTGATCTTAGCTGTAGCTGGTGCAGAGAGGCTAGATGCCTTCTTGCCTGCCTTAGAAAGACCAACGATTGCTAATGTACCAGCTTTCTTAGCTGTAGCTGCTTTTGTTACCTTGTAAACAACCTTGCCGCTCTCAACCTTATTACCCTTCTTAGGTGCCTTTGGTGCCTTAGTAGGTGCCTTAGTAGGTGCCGGGCTGTTTGTAGGAGCCGGTGTTACGTTTGGCTTCTCACTTGGTTTAACAGTTGGCTGTTCACTCGGTGTAGGAAGAGCACCCTCAGACGCATCAATATCGTCCTTTGTGATAGTATCGTTCTTTACATTCTCACCTGTCTCAGGATCTTTATAAGTACCTTCCTTAAGGTCGTTCAATGCAGCCTTAAGTCCTGTAACCTTAAATGTAATCTCAATGCTGTTCTCTGGAATTGCCAAATCTTCAGCATCTGTCTTTTCAAACAAAGGTCCCTTATCATCACTACTCCACTTGTTGATCAGTGGATAGTAGTAATACAACTCATCTGCTTTCTGAACAAGGCTCAGATCTTTAGCAACTTCAGCACCATCAACCTTCAGAGATGTAACAGATAACTTAACATCTGCATATGCACCATCTGGGTTTTCTTCTGTCTTAGCAGAAAGGTCTGTTGCGATAGACAACAAGTTGTACTTCGTAGCTGATGACAAATCGATACCGCTAATAGCTACTGTATACTCACCATCTCTTGTAAGTAATACATCAGTAGCCTTGAATTTTGTAGCGTCACCGCTTGCCTTGATGTAATCGTAAGTATCCTGTTTTCCAACAGCATTTGGCTTGTAACCATTACGATAATCCCATGAATCCATCTGATATGCGATGTAAGCATGGATACCCTTTGTAGCCCAAAGAGCCTCATCATAAGCCTTAGTAGCGTCTGTTGGCTCTGGAGTAGGTGTTACTTCTGGTCCTTCTGTATCATCTGCGAATTTCAATTCTGTTGTCTTCATAGTTACATCAGAAATTGTTAAACCAGCTGTTACGTTCTTGTCATCATCTTTCTCTAATGCAGAATCGATGTCAGCGAACATTACACCTAACTGATTTCCAAGAGTAATTTCTCCTGCTGCAGTATAAGATACTGTATATGTTCCGTCTTTTTCGATTTCAACAACACCAGCTGATGGTACTGTGTTACCTAATGTATTTACAGACCAGTCATTAGAGTTTACACCGATGAATGCCTTGATAGACTTAGCGCCTGTCTTTGCTAATACATCTGCAACGCCTGCTGCCTTGAAAGAAATAGAGATGTCTCTAAGTGTCTGACCCTCCATTGTATTTGGATCAAACTTGCCCCAGTTGTTGAACACAAGAAGTCTTGCTTCTCCACTGTCGCCACCTACGAATTTGCTTTCTGTAGCACCATCGAATTTTGCAACGCTCTTAACTTCCTTTGCCACCTCAACTTTGAGAGATGCATCAGATACTGTTAAACCAGCTGTTACATTCTTGTCATCATCTTTCTCTAATGCAGAATCGATGTCAGCGAACATTACCCCCATCTGGTTTCCTAACTTAACTGTTGAAGAACCAGTATATGTTACTGTGTATGTTCCATCTTTCTCAATCTCTGTTACTCCGTTTGCAGGAACTGTGTTTCCAAGAGTATTTACAGACCAGTCGCTTGAATTCAATCCAAGGAATGCCTTGATAGACTTAGCGCCTGTCTTTGCCAATACATCTGCAACACCTGCAACCTTGAAAGTAATAGATGCATTCTTTACATCAATACCTTCAAGCTCACTCGGGTCATACTTGCCCCAGTTGTTAAATACTAACAAACGAGCTTCTCCGGAATCTCCGCCTACTAACTTAGATTCTACCGCTTTATCGAAAGATGTAACATCTTTCATTAAAGCAGGAGCTTTAAGCTGAAGCTTTGTATCAGAAACTTTCAAACCTGCTGTTACATTCTTGTCATCATCTTTCTCTAAAGCAGAGTCGATGTCAGCAAACATTACACCCATCTGATTTCCAAGTGTAATTGTTGAGGAACCAGTATATGTTACTGTATAGGTTCCATCTTTCTCAATTTCTGTTACTCCATCTGCAGGTGCAGTGTTACCAAGAGTATTCACTGACCAATCACTTGAATTCAATCCAAGGAATGCTTTAATAGACTTAGCACCTGTCTTCGCCAACACATCAGCTACACCTTCAACATTAAAAGTAATAGATGCATCTTTCATGCTAATTCCTTCAAGTGCATTTGGATCATACTTGCCCCAGTTGTTAAATACTAACAAACGAGCTTCTCCAGAATCTCCGCCTACTAACTTAGATTCTACTGCCTTATCAAATACAACCTTGTCCACAGTAGATACCGCAGCATCTGCTTTTTCAGAAACAAGGCCGACGCTAGGAATAAGACTTAACGCCATTGCACCGGCAAGAACCCATGACAAAACTTTTTTTGTCTGTTTTCTCATTATTTCTCCTCCTCTTTTTATTATTGAGTCATCGTACATAACTGAAATGCTGTACGTATGTTTTGAGCTAAAGAGTCATGAAACAAAAACTCATATTTCAGTCAAAACGCACCATAGCCTTTCATTTATATACA
>ULUO01027339.1_pt1 | contig 12073 bp, 8 predicted proteins | sample 1958611 | NCBI WGS metagenome assembly ULUO01 (sample SAMEA4835762, study PRJEB28245) | human gut metagenome | biome: gut microbiome; material: fecal sample | place: Denmark | collected 2008
CCGCCGGCGCGTCGACAAACGCATATCTTGCGTCGGGCAGCAGGGAAAGCTTCTCCCGCTTAAACAAAAAACGCACCAGCAGCCAGTTTAGGAACAGCACGGCCAACACAATCGCCGCATATACGATCAAACCGCTCCAGGTGAAGAAAAAATTGAAATGCCGGTATATGGAAATTAAAATATCGTCGTTAAACAACGGTTCTTCGCGCATGTGTTTGTCCCTGCCTTTACTTTTGATGTTTATCTTTCAATAACCTTTATCACGGCCGGCCGCGGTTGTCGACGGCAAAATTGCATGTACACACCGCCCTCTTCCGTTCGTTTCCGCTTTTGTTCAGGTTTGACGGAATTAACCCGGCAGCAGTTTTTCTTTGCGGCAAAACGGGAAGAACGGCGCCCGTACGCCGACACGGCCGGCGGCAGCTCCCTGTCGGGATCGCAAAAGAGGATACGGACGGTGCGGAACAGGGAAGAAATGTCTACATGCCGACTTTAAAATATCGTCGTTAAAACAAGCTTCATTTCTTATCTTCCCGTTCCTTGCTTTTTATTCTGCATACCTCATAAACGCGGTTTTGCCAAACCGTTTCGCCGCAGTTTTCCGGTCGTTTTTCCTCATTCCGGCGGATGACGGCATAGTCGCCTTCCGCGGGCGCTTCCCTCCGTATCCCATAATAATTTTCGCCGGTAAGAATCTGCCGTTTGGCAGACGGAATTTCCATATCGGTTTTAAAACGGATGTCGTTTCCGCCGACGGCATATTTCAAGGCACTGTCAAAACACTCCAGTTTCCACAGGTCGTCGCTGTCTTTTCCAGAAACGAAAAAAACTGCCGGCCGATCGGCGACGGACGCCACAAATTCGGCCAGTTCCCGGCGGTCCGTTCCTTCTTCCCGGCTCCGGATTCTGCCGTTCTGCCACGCCGACCAGAGCATCAGCGGCACAAAAAACGCCGCCAGCAGCCGCCGGTCCTTTACGTTGACAAACAGATAAGCCGTACAAAACACCGAAGGCAGATACATGTACCAGGTTTTGTAGCGGTCGGGGAAACAGGCGATCTGCAAATGAAAAACGACATAGTAAACGATAATCAGGCAGCCGCTCAGCACCCCTTCCGCCACGGCGCCGGTTTCTTCAAATCCGCGGCGCAGTACATTGCGGACAAACACGGCAAGCGCCGCGGCGGCCAGACACAGCTCCGCCGCATTGATCGCCAGCAGCGTCGGCAGTTCCTGATGATGATGTCTGACATAGGCACCGTCGGTCAAAAGGTTGCTTAGCAGCAAATAACCTGCGGAAAACAGCAGCATGCTCCAAAACAAAATATATTCCGCCGGCATGCCTGCTACGGTTTTAAAAGGCGAGAGAAAGGAACGAAGGGTGATTTTTCCCGCCCAAACTTTTGCCAGCACCAGATAAAGCAATATACCGAAGTAAACAAAAATGTTGGTTTCCTTGGTATAAATCGCCAGGTTGGCCCACAGGGCAAACCACAGCAATTGCCGCAAACCGTGCCGGCCGTCGTATTTTTGCAGCGCCGTCAGGCTGAGCAAAACAAAAATCAAGGTGTTCTGCTCGGAATAAACGATGCCGTTGACCCAGAACACCGCCGGCAGAAAATTAACCGCAGCCAGCATAAACAGGCGCCTTGCCGCCGAAACAAAGACAAAAAACCTGTAAAGCAGCCACAGGCAAAGCGCCTGCTTAAGCAAAACCCAGCCGCCGATCAGCGCATAATGATGCGTAATGCCGTAAATAATGTTGTGATCGATTCCTGCTGCCGGATTAAAGCGCATGGAAGTAAAAACCGGCTGCAACCCGCGCCGCATGTCGAGAATGTTGTTGACCACCATCTGATCATAATTGCCGAACACCGAAAGCTCAAGCGAAAACAGATTGAGCGCATACAACAGAAACGAAAAAGCCAGCGCCGCCGCACCCGCCAGCTCGGATTTGTCCTTCCGGTTAAAGAAAAAACGCCGGTCTCCGGCGGAAAAACGATATTCTCCGGCAAAGAAAAACTTTACCGCCATACAGTTCAGGACAATGACCGCGGCAACGCATGCGGCATAAAGGCCAAAGCGCTCATAACCGAAATAAAAGGCGAAATTGTTCCGGATATTGGCGGCAACATCGCTTCTTAACCACGGAATCTCAATCATAAAAACATTTCCAGCCTGAGCTTGCGCAAAATAACCAGCCAATAGGGATAAGGACGATATTTTTCGATTTTGAGAAACTTGCGGATGTCCTGCTTAACCCTGGCATCGGCTTCTCTCATCATTTGCTTCTTGGTGATCGAAATGTTGTCGCTGTGCAGCTGGTACAAAAACAACACTTCCCCGATGTTGCGAATCTTCAGGCCGCCGGCCAGCGTCTGCCGGAGCAGGTCATAATCTTCCGCCACCGCAAAACCGGGGTCATAACGAATGTTTTTGGCCTGAAAATCCCGGTGTCTGATCATCATTGAAGAATGCATGCAGGTGTTGCCGCGGAGCGTTTCTTCCATCGTCACGACCTCCGGCTGGCACCAGACCCAGCCCATGTTGATGACAAACTTTTTGACTTTGGCGAAAAGCGACTTTGCCGGCATATGGTTGAACAGCTTTCCCCAACTGCCGACAATGGTCACGTCCGGATGTTCGTCCAGATATTTCACCTGCTTTTCCAGGCGGTCCGGACAACACAGGTTGTCACTGTCGACCAGTGCCAGATACTCGCCCCGCGCATAGTCCATCAGCTTGTTGTGACTGACGGGAATGCCTAGGTTTTTGCCGTTGGAATAATATCTGATCCGCGGATCGTCATATTCTTTCACGATCCGTTCCGAACCGTCGGTCGAACCGTCGTTGAGCAAAATCAACTCAAAATCGGTAAAAGTCTGCCGCAACACGCTGTCGATGCAGGGTTTGAGAAAAGCTTCCGAATTGTAAAAAGGAATCAGGACCGAAACTTTAACCATTTTTCATCTCCCGCTGATGGATGTTCATAACAAAATACCGTCTGAAAATTCCGCTTCATTTTTTCGGGTTCCCTGCCAACGAAAAAGAAAACGTTCCGCATATCCGAAACTTTTGCCATGGTCTGCCGCCGGAAAGGGATTAAACTTAATTATTGCAGATTATTCCAAATCGTTTATTATTTAACATAGCTTTGAAATGTTGTCTAACAAAAAACGGAAGCTGTACACACCAAGGAGGAAAACGATGTCCGGAAAAAAACTGCTGATTGTCATTCCCTGCTACAACGAAGAAGAAGCGCTGCCCTCGACGCTTAAGCGCATGGAAACGCTGATGAACAAAATGCTCGGAGAAAAGCTGATCGACAAAAACAGCAGGGTTATGTTCGTCGACGACGGCAGCGCCGACAATACATGGCAGATATTAAAAAAGGGCGTCGGCAAAACTCCCTTCTTCGAGGCCCTGCGGCTGTCACGCAACTTCGGTCACCAGAGCGCCATCCTGGCAGGCATGTTTGATAACGAAGCCGACATCTACGTCACCATCGATGCCGATTTGCAGGACGATCCCGACTGCATCGTTGAAATGCTCCAAAAAATCAAAGCCGGCGCCGACATCGTTTACGGCGTCCGCAGGGAACGCTCTTCCGACACTTGGTTCAAACGGGTAAGCGCCCAGGCCTTTTACCGGCTGCTGCTGATGCTCGGAGTCAAAATCGTTTACAATCACGCGGATTTCAGAATGATGACCCGGCGGGCCGTCGAACAGCTGAAACGTTTTCCCGAACGCAATTTGTTTCTGCGCGCGGTGGTGCCGCTGGTCGGTTTCAAGTCGGACAGCGTGTATTACAGCCGCACGCCCCGCACCGCCGGCACCACCAAATATCCGCTGAAAAAAATGCTGGCCTTTGCCTGGAACGGCGTTTCCAGCTTTTCAATCGTACCGCTCCGGCTGGTTACCCTGCTCGGCTTTCTCATTTCGCTGCTCGGCGCCGCTTTCATCATCCGCATCCTGTTTACCTGGAACGCCCGCGGAACCGTTGCCGGCTGGTCGTCAACCATCACCCTCATTACATGCTTCAGCGGCGTGCAGCTTCTTTCCCTGGGCGTCATCGGCGAATATATCGCCAAAATTTTCGTTGAAGTGAAACGCCGGCCGCTTTACATCGTTGACGAAAAAATCAAACATCTGCCGGGCAAAAAGAAAGAAGCCGGAAAATAACCGCCGCCGTTCTCCGGCAGCCTCAGCCCTCACACCAGACTTTCCGCCGTTTTATGTCCGGTGGCAAAGTCTTTGACCAGAAAAGTCGTCACCGGCGCCGCCGAATGCTTTTCAAACAACAGTCCGTGACCGAGACAAAGGCCGACGATAATGTTCAGCTCGGTGCCTTTGCCGTTTAAATATTCCGCCTGCGACAACGGATCGCAGCTCGGCCCGTGCAACTCCTCGTTGAGCTCGGAAGCCTTCAGCCCGCTTTCCTTGCAGTTGATGATAAAAACCTCAAAACCGGCCTCTTCCAGCAATCGGGCCAGCCGGGCGCCGTAGACAAGTACGCCGGCACAGGTTGCAATCCCCAGTTTCCGAAAACCGGAAAGACGGCAGAAATCAATCAGTTCCCGCAACCTCGATTTGTTTCTGGACTTGGCCGTGATCAGCATTTGCCGTTTGTCTTCATCCGAATAATTGCATGTCATTTGCAGATAGTCTCCTTTGAAAAAGTCTCCGATTTTTTTGATAATAGCGCCGACACGGCCGGGAAACAAGACTTTTCTGCCGGCGTTTCCCTTCCGCCTTGTTTCGTCGTAAGATTTGTTTAACGGCTGACGGATATAATTGCCGAATTGCGGCATTGGTCTGAACCGGCAATAACTCCATACGGTTTGTTGATTTGCAAACCTGTTTGGGGAACACAACATTCCTCTTTCCTGCTTTCCGTTTACGCTTCTTATTCCTCACGTTACAACAATATCGTCATTTTATACGAACCTTTCCGTCCATACTCTTTCTGCCGCCTTCTTCTTCCTTTGCCGGCATTTTCTGCCTTGCCGCAACGACTTCTTCGCCGTTCTTTGCCGCGTTTGCCTCTCTTCTTCGCAACATTTCCTTTTTTCCCTCGCTTTGCCCTTTCCTGCGCCGTTAATGCTTCACCTTTCCGTTTTTCTTTTTTCCACTTTTGTCGGCTCGCGTTTCCGTCTTTCCGCCCCGTCTTCCGTCCCTTTTCCGCCGCAGAAAAAACTCCGGCCCGGCCGGCAGTCTCGCGCGGTTTTGCTCCCTGAAAGCAATGTTCACTCTTTTGCATCAGACGGAGAAAGCCTGCAGACAAAGCCGCAAGCCATGCAATTTACATCCGGCGCAGAACTTTTCCGGCAATTCTGTTTTTCCAAAACAGCGGCAAAGCCTGCGACTTGACCATGATCAAAGACGCAGAACGGTGTTGTTTCGGCACTAAAGCATTCTGCCCCGAGAAAAACGAGGGGTTGCTGTTAGAAACGCAATAAAGCAAAACCCCGGAAAAACCGGGGCTTTGCTTTTACGGCTCACGTCTGCGCAAGCAGGCGGATGCAGACCTTCTGCCCGGCCGTCGGGCTTGCACAGCCCGTTGGCCGGACAAATACAGTTCGGAACAGTTAATATACTGCTTGCGTCGGTCGGCAGAAGTTTATTGATCCAGAAACGAACGCAGTTTGCGCGAACGGCTCGGATGTTTGAGCTTGCGTAGAGCTTTCGCCTCGATCTGACGAATGCGTTCACGGGTGACGTTAAACTGCTGGCCGACCTCTTCCAACGTATGGTCGGTGTTCATACCGATGCCGAAACGCATCCGCAGAACGCGTTCCTCGCGCGGCGTCAGCGAAGACAAAATCCGCGTGCAGGTTTCTTTCAGGTTGGTATGGATCGCGGAATCAAGCGGCTGCAAAGCGCTCTCGTCGGGGATAAAATCGCCGAGGGAGGAATCTTCTTCGTCACCGACGGGCGATTCCAGGCTGACCGGCTCTTTGGCAATCTTCATCACCTTGCGCACCTTCTCAAGCGGCATCGAAAGCCGCGCCGCCAGTTCTTCCGGCACCGGTTCCCGTCCCATTTCCGAAAGCATTTGTCTTGAGGTTCTCACCAGTTTGTTGATGGTTTCGATCATATGCACCGGAATACGGATCGTCCGCGCCTGATCGGCAATCGAACGGGTAATCGCCTGACGGATCCACCAAGTGGCATAAGTCGAAAACTTATAGCCGCGGCGATATTCGAATTTGTCAACCGCCTTCATCAGACCGATGTTGCCTTCCTGAATCAGATCCAGGAACTGCAGCCCGCGGTTGGTATACTTTTTGGCAATCGAAATTACCAGCCGCAAATTGGCCTCGATCATTTCCTTTTTGGCACGTTCGGCTTCCCGTTCGCCCTTTTTGATGGTATCGACCATCCGGCGGTATTCGGTAATCGGCAGTCCGCATTCCTGCGCCATGCGGGCAACGCTGTCGCGCAGTTCCAGCACTTCGGTGCCGTACTTGGTGACAAATTCCTGCCAGTGTTTGTCTTTTTTGTGCGAAACGTTTTCTACCCAGTTGGGGTCAAGCTCCGACTTCTGATAAGCTTCCAAAAAATCTTCACGCTTGATTTTGCATGCCAGAGCATAACGCAGCAGTTTTCCCTCCAGCCCCATCAGGCGTTTGTTAAGATCGTTCAGCTGTTCCACCAGCTGTTCGATCCGCACCGCGTTGAGGTGAATGGAACTCATCAGTTCGACCAGTTCCTTCTTGACCTGAACATATTTCTTTTCAACCGCCGGCTTGATGCTCTTGCCGGCCAGAATGGCCTCCACCCGCTGGCTCTGGATTTTCTTCAAATCGTCATAATAGCTGGAGATTTTGGTAAGAATTTCCAGCACCGGTTCCCACAACGCCTCTTCCATGGCGGAGACGGAAGCGGAAGAATGACCGCCCACGCCGTCGCCGGCATCGTCCAGATGCTCGCCGCCGTCGGCAGGATCAACGTCGCTTTCGCCGTCAATGTCGGCAGCGTCCTCGTCTTCGTCCGCGCCGTCTTCGTCGTCAACGGCGTCTTCCAGGTCCATGTCGTCTTCCAGGTCCTCGTCAATATCGTCGAGATTTTCCTTTTTTTCCAGCTCGGCTACCACTTTTTCCAGGCTGTCGACCGGCGTGCTTTCCTCGTCTTCGTAAACGAGGGCTTCCGGATCATCGCCGTACATCATTTCCAGATCGACCACGTCGCGCAACTGCATTTTGCCCGACAAAAGGTCATCTTTCCAGCCGGCGATGGCCTTAATCGTCATCGGGCTTTCGCACAAGCCGTCGATCATAACCGTTTTGCCGGCCTCAATCCGCTTGGCGATCGCAATTTCCCCTTCACGGGAGAGCAGTTCGACCGACCCCATTTCTTTTAAATACATACGGACGGGGTCGTCGTAACGCCCCATTTCCTTTTCGTCGAAATTGCCGGTCTCCTCATAGTCTTCGTCTTCTTCGGCTTCTTCTTCCGGTTCAAAATTGTCCGCTTCCGATTCCGAGATGATGCTTATTCCCATATCGGAAATTTCGGACATAATGTCTTCGATCTGTTCGGAAGACTCTTTTTCCGACGGCAAAGCCTTGTTCAGCTCTTCCACCGTAATATAGCCGCGGGTTTTGCCTTTTTCGACAATCCGTTTGATAGCGCTGCCCAAACTGTCAATCAGCGGGGCATCCGCTGCGCCTGCTTCATAAAAGTCCTGATTTTCTGTGTCTGACATATTTTTTCCCAAAAATCGATTTTTCAGCCGGACGTTGCATCCGGCAAACAAGTTGCTAGCGGCTCTTTTTTAGAGTTTTATTGTCAATTTGTCAACAGTACTGTTTATAAATAATTAACCTTTTGCAAACGACAATACAACCAAAGTGAATATACCGGCCGTTTTCTGCCCTAAAGCGAAGGATCGGCCTGCTGTTCGGCCAAAAGGGTTTCCCGCTCTTTTTTCAGCATTTCGTAGCGCCGGTAAGTCTCATTCGGGAACGACTCGGCGGTTTCAATCTCCCGCAGGCATTCCTTAATCTCGTTTTCCAGCTGGCGAAGCTGCATCTCGAGGATCTTGTTGTCAATGTCATGCCGGAGCTTGCGCAGATCCGGATTTTGCTGACGAAGCATCTTCACTTCCCACAGACGGTCGACATAACCGGAAGCTTCCTCTTCTTTCAGCGCCGTATACAACGCGCCGCTGTCCGCCGGTTCGTCCCGGTGATAAACTTCCGCCATTTTTTCCAGCAGCAGCTTCAGACCGCTGTCCTTGATTTCAAACATGCCGGCTTTTTCTTCATATTCCCCGATCAGGCACGGATAACAGAACATCGCCGCGGCAATAAACTTGCCGACCAGTTCGTCCAGCGTAATCCTCACCGGCTGCGGCCGGGCAACCGCCTTTGCCGTTTTGTCGTTTTTCTTGCGTCCGCTCCCGTCGGCACTTCGCCGGTAATCGGTGTTTCTTTCCGTCCGCTCTTCCCGCGCCGGCCGGCGAAAACGCTCGTAAATCCGGTTTTTCATGTCCTGCAGATAATAACCGCGCACTTTTTCGTCGGCAATCTTCGCCACTTCCTCCAGCAGCGTTTTTTCAAACAGAGCCTTTTGTTCCGGCGTGTCGGCGGCAACCGCCTCGACGTTCTTGCGCCACAAGAGGTCGGCAAGCGGCACCGTGTTTTCCAGCGCCTTTTCATATTCGTCGGCGCCTTTGGCTTTCAAAAATTCGTCGGGATCCATGCCGTCGGGCAGAAAAACGTATTTCAGTGAATAGCCGGCTTTCAAAATCGGCAGCGCCCGGTCAATCGAACGGATGGCGGCATGGATGCCGGCATTGTCGCCGTCAAAACACAGCGTCGGCTCCGGACAGATTTTCCAGGCTTCCGCAATCTGTTCCTCGGTCAGGGCGGTGCCGAGCGGCGCTACCGCATAGTCAAAGCCGTATTTGGCCTGGGCAATCACGTCCATGTAACCTTCGCAGACGACGATCCGCCTTTTTTCAAACGCCTTGTCGCGGGCATAGTTCAAATTGTACAACACCCGGCGTTTGTTAAAAACCGGCGTATCCGGAGAGTTCAGATACTTCGGCTGACCATCGCCCATTACCCGGCCGCCGAAAGCGATCACCCGGCCCCGTTTGTCCATGATCGGAATGATCACCCGGTCGCGGAAAAAATCGTACAGCTTGCCGTTTTTCTCCGACAGCACCGCCAGTCCCAGCTCGATCATGTCGCTTTCGCTCACGTTTTTTGACGCCAGCCAGGCCTTGAGTCCGTTGTTGTCGGGCGCGTAACCGAGCCGGAACTTTTTGATGATGTTTTCGTCAAAGCCGCGCCGCGCCAGATAGGCCATTGCCTCCCGCCCGGCGGTCAGGCGCAGGTTTTTCTCAAAATAGGCAGCCGCCAGTTCGGTAATTTCATACCAGGAACTGCGTTTCTGCACCTCTTCCGGACTTTCTTTGTGAATCTGCGGCACCCGGAGGCCGGCTTTGTTGGCCAGTTTGGTCACCGCATCCATAAACGGCAGGCCGTTGGCTTCCATCTCAAACTTGATGATGTCGCCGTGCGCCCCGCAACCGAAACAATGGTAAAAGCCTTTGGCCTCGTTGACCGTAAAAGACGGCGTCTTCTCGTTGTGAAACGGGCAAAGTCCCATATATTCGCGGCCCTTGCGCACCAGTTTGACTTTGGCGCCGACAACTTCGGCCACCGAAACCCGCGCGCGCAGTTCGTCAAGAAATTTCTGAAAGTCGGTTTCCATTCGCTTTTTAGCTCAACTTAACCCAGTATTGCCTTGATTTTGCCGGAAACCGCGCCGAAATCCATCTGCCCGGCATATTTTTCCTTTAAGGCGCCCATCACCTTTCCCATGTCCTTCATCGAGGCGGCGCCGGTTTCGGTAATCGCCGCGCGGACGGCGTCTTCGACTTCGGACTCGCTCATCTGTTTGGGCAGAAAACTCTGAATTACGGAAATTTCCGCTTCCTCTTTCGCCGCCAGCTCTTCACGGCCGCCGTCACGGTACATTTTGGCGGATTCCTGACGCTGTTTGATCATCGTCTGCATCATCGACAGGAGATCGGCATCGCCTGCACATTCTTTTCCCTTGCCGCGGGCGTCAACGTCTTTTTCCTTAACCCCGGCCAAAATCATCCGTACCGTGCTCAGACGCTCGGTTTCATGATTTTTCATCGCCTCTTTAATCGCGTTTTGAATGTCTTCTCTTAACATGTTTTTCTCCTTATATTGCGTTTTGTTATAAAAACTATAACGGTTATCGGCAAAATGCAAGACAAACATCATGTCTGAAAAAGAAAAGCCGTTTTCGCCGACCGGCAGCCCTGCCCGGCCGAAGGCTTTCCGGTTGCAAAAAAACGGCATCTTTACAAAGATGCCGTTTTTCTGTCTTATCCGCAATTGTTTGCGAACTTAATTTTTTTCCGTCTTTTGCTCAAACAATTCGACGGCCGTCATTAGCAGCGCCAGCAAAAAGACCAAAACTTTTTCGCCTGCCCATACCGCAAACGGAAGAGCATACAAAAAAACAATCTCCTGCCAGAAAAAACAAACTTCGCTGCAACATGCCCACACCGTAAAAAAAACGGCACAGACTTCGCAGACGACGGCAAACAGGCGAAAATCGCTTTCCGTTGCCCATACCATCGTGTTTTTGATCGTTTTCTTAATCTTTTTCATATAGTTAGTTTTTAGAATTAAACAAAAGAAAAAACATTTCCGCTGTTTGAAGACGGTGTAATAATATTAACAACGCATAAAGCAAAATAATTTTTTCAATGTTTGCATTATAGTCGTTATTTTGTCACTCCGCAAGCTTTTTCGACAAAAGTTCAGAAATAATAACGAACGGAAACGGAAAATTCTTCATCATTGTCTTTCCCTGCGTTATCGTCAAAAAAATATTCCGCCGCCAGCGACCAGTTTTTCGCCAGCGGCATTCCCGCCTCCGCCCGATACCGGATCCGCTCGGCAAAAGAGGACGAAGAAAAGCTTTTTTTCGCTTCCGCCAACAGTTTCAAACGGTCAAAACCGGCAAACAGACCCGCCGTCAGCTCTATTGCCGCATACTGATTGCGCGGCAGAAAACCGCCATATCCGCCGGCAACCCCGGCCAACGCGTAGAAATACAGATTGTCTGCGGCGGCAACCGTTTTGCCGGCACCGACGCTGCCGTTCAGCACATATCCTTCACGGCCGGTTGCAGGATCTTCCTCCCGCGCGAGAGCAAGGGAAACGGTAAAAGACAACGGAGAAAACAGTTCGTCCGCCGGCGACAGCGACCGGATGCCGAGAACGTCCAGCCGGTTTAAAACCGTTTTGTCCGTACGATCGTAACGACGAAGCCTCAGATTCAGAAAATTAATTTCGGCTCCGGGCAGCAGCCCGAAATCGTCGTCTTCAAGCGAATGATATGCCGGGCGAAACGCAAATTCCTGAAAAGCATTGCCGTTCCGGCTTCCCGCGCCGACCGAAACCCGCATTGACTCATGGGCGGCAAACGGCATCCTGCCGACCGGCTTTTCTTCTTTTGCGCCGGCCGGCACCTGCAGCCGGCTGCGGGCAGACAACAGGGCAAAACTGCGACGTCGGTACTCCGCCAGTTCTATGTCTTCCGCCACGTACAAATACTGCACATACTGATAAGCCGTTTCCAGCACCTCTGCCCGCTCTTTTTCCGTCAGATCGGACACCGCCGCCGTTTTTCCTTCCGCCGCCGGCAGCAGAGACTGTCTTTGTGCCGCCGTCATCCGGCGGGCCTGAAAAACGATCCGCGTCCGTCTTGACGGCCGGTAGCTGACGCCCTTGACCAATCCCGGCGAACGATAGACCGCCTTGGCCGTGTCCAGGGGGATTGCATGCAGCGGAAAACGCGCCGCCAGCCCGGCTTCCGGCCGCACCGCATCCAAAACTTCAAGCAGCATGTACGAACAGTTTTTGGTAAAGAAATAATAACGGGTCCGGGTATGGCCGACTTCCCACAAATGCGCCACCAGCATTTCCAGTTCGGCCGGAGAAAAATTCAGCTTCATTTCCCAAATGTCCCGGTTCTCGATGTTGTTGTACATGTTGATGACGTCATAATACGGCTTG